>SL_8KL_010_SEDDRAFT_10001251_pt1 | contig 21975 bp, 14 predicted proteins | sample SodLakKL_010_SED_4_FD_11160 | JGI IMG/M metagenome (IMG submission 11160) | reverse complement strand
CGCCCGGCTCCAGGTCCGTACCATATATAGACCATCCCTCATCCATTGAAGCGGTAAATATAAGCTCATAGCTATTATCTTCAATGTTTTCTTTTGTAAAGCTCCACTGGACCGGATCAACTATTTGCGAATAAAGCCCGGTCGTGAAAAACAGTAATATAATAAAGAGGGTGATTTTTGAAAACTGGATTTTTCTGCTCATAAGATAGTTTTTATAGCAAACTTAAATAAATGCTTGGATATTGTTTTTCAGTTTTAAAATATATAACACTCAAAAAAAGCACAAGTTTAATATAAATATTTAAATTTTTTGAAAAATTTCTTATATAATATCAACAGTGTCCGGTAAAGAATTAATCTTGAAACCAAATTTCTTCAATTTCATTAAGGTCAATATACACGATGAACAGCTTTATGTTTTTATAGCCCATATCTTTTAATAATCTGCCATATTTCCTGATTTGGTGTTGATATTTTTCATGTGGTTTTCCTGTTTTATAATCAATTACTGCTGTTTCTCCTGTTGAAAAAGCTATTCGGTCAGGACGGTAAAAGTTGCCTTTATTGTCAAAGATACCGGGTTCTGTTTTTACCGAACAATTTTCTGAAAAGAAAGGCTGTATCAAGGGGTTTTTAATCAACGACTTTATGTTTTCTTCGAGTGTATCCTTGTCGTTTTCAGCAATGTACCCGTCGCTGATCAATTGTTTCAAAACTACCGGTATATCTTTATCTGCCGATATGTTTTCCATAGCTTTATGTATAGTTTTACCCCTGGTTATTTTTTTCACCTGGCCTGCTTCATAAGGTTCGTCAAGGATGCGTGCTGCAACTTTGTTTTTCCATGGTTGGGTAATGTGTTCATTAAGCCATACTTCGCCGGTTTTATCAAAAGGGTGTGCTTTTTTTTCTGAATCAGTGCTTGTAGTTTGAGGTTTTTTTTCAGGAAAAGAATAAACAAGGGTGTCATTATTCCAAAACCCCTTGCTTTCCAGGTATTTTTGAAGAAGTGTGTTAAGGCTGTTTTGGGGAAATTTGCCGGACTCCGGCATAGAGGAAATCACAAACAGTTTTTCCTGTGGCCTGGTAAAAGCTACGTAGGTGAGATTCACCAAATCAAGCATCTTGCTTTCTTCTTCGTGTGCGTATAGCCCTGAGAAGTCTGTTTCCAGCAGGCTTTTTTGAGCACTTATATATGCAACTTTTAGCCCCGGTATGTCTTTATCTTTCATGTCAATCCAAAATCCTTCATCCCTGTTTGACCTTACCGTTTCTTTTGCAAAAGGGTGTATAACTACAGGGAACTGTAATCCTTTGGATTTGTGAATGGTAATTACCTTTACAGCGTTTAACTTATCCGGTATGATAAGTGAAAGCGTGTTTTTATTTTCATCCCAGTATCTTAAAAATTCAGGGATAGAGTTTTCCCGTTTTTGTTGATAATCGTGTACGCAATCGAAGAAAAAACTTAAATATGGGTCAATGTTTTTTTGTGAGGGGAAAAATAATCTTACAATTTCTTCAAACAACTCGTAAATATTGGCATAAAATGAAAAGGATGCCACATTTAAACCGTTTTCATTTAAAAGAGAAATAAAACGTTCATAATTATTTTTCTGATTTTTTCCCTGATTTTCATCCTCATCCGGGAATATGTTTTTTAAACAAAGATGCAGGTTGTGTGGATCTTTAATTAAATTATTGTTTATAAGAAATTCAAGACATTCAACCAATGAAACATTATCGTCGGGGTTGTTGAGTAATCTCAAAAACGAGATCAGGAAATTTACTTTTGGTGATCCGCTTAACAGCAAAGATTCTTCAGATACTACATAAAGGCCTTCCTGTGTAAGATGTTGTGCTACAGTCGCAGCCTCTCTTTTCTTGCGGCACAAAACGGCTATATCGCTGTATGTATAATTGGTGTTAACTAGTTCGTCTATTATGTTTTGTACTTTTACTACAGTTTCATTCACAAATCTCTCTTTATCGCCTTTTGTTTCTTTAACAAAAGATATTTCCACGTAACCGCCGTTGCCTGTTTTGTGGGTTTTTTGGTGGTGACCGCGATATACTTCTTTGACAAGTTCGGGGAGGCCGGGCTTTATCGTTTCAAAAAAGTCGTTGTTAAAATTAACTATATTTTCCAGCGACCTGTAATTAACAGTTCCTTCCTCCGGGTTTTCGGGTATTTGCCTATAGTTTTCAATAAGTGTTCTTTCAACGTGTTCTTTATTTACCGAATATATCTTATCTGTGAGTTTAGGCAGCTTGATAAACTGTTGTGCATCGCCTCCCCTCCAGCGGTAAATTGACTGCTTTGCGTCGCCTACAAGCAATGACATGTCCCCGTGTGCAAGGCGGTTTTCAATTAAGGGCAACATGTTCTGCCATTGAAGCACGGAGGTATCCTGAAATTCATCGATCATATAATTCTGGTATTTCTCACCAATCCGTTCATATATAAATGGAATTGGCTCGCGGGCAATAAAATCTGAGATCTTTTTATTGAAATCAGAAATAAATAAAATGTTTTCTTCTTTCCTGATCTCGTCTATTATTTTTTCCATCTCGTTTATAAGTGCAAGCGAAAAAAGATTGTTTCTTACGTTATTCAGCAATATATAATCGCTAAGATAATTCTCAGAAAGGTTTAATATTTCTTCAGATATAGATTGTAATTCGTGGGTTATAGTGTTTATTGCGGCGAGATCATCTTTTGTAGCTTTAGCGCTATGCCATTTGTTTTCATTCAAAATTTTTTGCACTGTTTTATTGGGAGGCAAACTATCCAAAATTCTACCCTCGGAAAGTTTTTTAAACCAGGAAAAAATACCTTTATTCCCTTGCGCTAAAGAGCTAACCGGCATACCTGCATTATCAATAATTTTAAGTCCTTTTTCTCCTAACTCAACAAGTTGGCTTTGAAAAGCATCAACCTTTTTTTTAATTATCCCATGGGCTTTCAGAAAATCAGGTATTTCCTTATCTTTTAGTTTATTTATATAATGAACGCTGTCTTCATCAAGCATTTTGCTTGCCATTTGGACAATTTCTCTTTCAATGCCTATGCTACGTTCTTCATCTGTTCGGGATTCAATAAAGTTCACGAGTAAATTGGTAAGCTTGGTGTTGTTTCCTTTCCCCGTTTTGCTTATTAATATATCTGCTGCTTTCTCAATAGTTTGTTGTGTATCAAATTCTATATCAAAATTTAGAGGTATCCACAGGTCAAAAGCAAAAGTGCGCAATATACGATGGGTGAAGCTGTCTATGGTGCTGATGCTAAAATCATTATAATTATGAAGAATGTGAAAAAGCACTTTTTCAGAGTTTTCAAGCAAAGATGTTTCATTCATTTTAGTTTCTGTGGCAATTTGGCTGACAAGGTCTTTTGTTCTGGTTGTTTCCTGGCTTTTTGTACTCAAATATCCTCTTTTTAGGGCGGTTATTTCTGCCAACGCCTTTATAATGCGTTCTTTCATTTCTGCTGAAGCCGCATTAGTAAAGGTTATAGCAAGTATGTGGCCTACCCTTAAGGGGTTTGTTAATACCAGCTTCAGGTATTCTTTAACCAGGGTATATGTTTTTCCGCTGCCCGCAGATGATTTGTAAACCGTAAAGGGCTTTGATTCCATTAGAGTTGTGTTTTTGGACTTGTATAATTATCTGTTTTGGTATAACAAATTTAAACAGTTTTTTTACAAAAATTTTTGCCGGGTCTTTATGAAGTTATATAAGTTTTTGGTTGCAAATTTTTTGGAAAAAGTTGGTTGTGAAAATCTAATCAAAAACCGCTTCAAGAACAGAGAGAGATTTAATATCTTTAAAGCCTTCCATGTGAAGTTTATAGTACTCTATGATTTTTTCTAACAGTTTTTTTCTTAAATGAGAAGGCATTGAAAAATCATTTAAGTCTTCATAATTCAGTTGGCAAAGTTTTTCAAAAAAACCACTGAATTGTTCGTCGAGGTCATATTGTGAGTGGTTTCCCGGATGCTGACAGACACCTTCCTTCAGATTGAAAACAGGTTTATTTATGTTGTGTTTAAGGTTTGGGTAGAATCCCAGGTGCCTGGTTAGTTGCATAAGAAATAATAAATGAAAATCAGCAATTTTTTCTTTTGCCTCATCAAAAAAAAAGAATGATTGTTTTAGAAATTCAAAAAGTTTTGGATTTGATTCTTGTTCCTTGAGACAATTAACAAGTACTTCGCTAAGAAAAATGGCGATACTTGTTTTTTTTATATTTGAGGGGATTTGGTAATATTGTTTCAAAGAACTTATTTCCTTAATGCGCTGCAGTTCATGTTTGTCGTTGTTATATACCACCATTTCAAATATAGATAGTGGCTGGAAAAGGCTGTTTTTTATCGATGATTTTTTCTTTCTTACACCCGGCACCAAATAAGATTGTAGTCCGAGCTCCCTGGTATATATACGTGCTATTATACTTGTATCACTATACTTGATGCTATGTAATACTATGCCTTCTGTAGATAAAATTTGGGGCATACGGGTTTAGTTTAAAAATAATATTTTTGTAACAACAGTTTCACTACCGTCTTCGTTGGTGGAAAACACAAGATATACCCCTGAACCTGGTCTGTTTCCCCTAGGGTTTGTGCCATCCCAGACAGCTTGTCCTCCTTCTGCAATGGTTTCATAAACCAAGTTTCCGTTTATGTCAGTAATTTTAACATTTGCATTTCTTACAAGTCCGTTGATAGCTATATATCCGTCATAACCGGGTCTAACCGGGTTTGGATATGCCTTAACATCAGAATGTTTCTTTCCGCCTTCGGTTGCGTAACCACGAAAAGAGGCGAGACCTTTAGTTGTTGCAAAAAACACCTCGCCGGTGTTGGGTTCAACAGCTATATCGCTTACCGTATTTGAAGGTATTGGGCTATTGTTCACATCAAAATGATTAATCGTTTGACGTCCGTCGCGTGCCATATGAAAAGCTCCTGCCCTTGCTGTGCCAAACCATTTTTGGTTTGCTCCATCTACTGTGATGGAATTGATGGTTTCATTTTCAAAAAGCAGGCCGGCAAAACCATCTTCTTCCAGAATTATGGGCTGGGCATCAACCGGCTCATTTGACAATATTCGGCTGGGGGAATAAAACACTGCAACTCCATTGCTTGTAGCAACCCATACATATCCGTTGTTATCATTTGCAATTGCAGTTACATCGTTGCTTGGCAAACCACCTCTACCTTCTCTGGTGGTTAGGCGCACAACTTCATAATCATTGTTGTTGTCCAGGGAGTGTTCCCTGAAAACTATTATACCATTGCCATTGGGCAGTAGGAGCCATTTTTGATTATGGTCATCTATGATCATGTCACCTGTTAGCCATGAAGAGGAAACTAAGCCGTCCAGGTTAAAAGACATCCACTCACCGCCGGTTTTTTTTACTGAAAGAGGTTCTTCAGTCATTGCATTTGCAACCCAAAGGTTGCCTCGATCATCAAAAACAGCGCTGCTTATCCAAACCCTGTCAAACGCTTCAATTCGTGGCTTAAGGGGGCTGTTTTCATCATTATATTTGGCTGTTAGTTCTTGATCATCAAAGATTAGAATGCCGTCAAACCATGAAGACATAACTACACGGTTAGGGTTTTTAGGGTCGGCAGAAGCACTTACTATATCAAAAACCCCTTCCATTTCTTCATACCCAAAACGGTTGTAGTTTTGCCACCGTTCGTCTGTAAACCGGAAAAAACCATTGTAGTTCCAATGATTTTGCCAACCAGCGTTAGAACCGGGCGCCACCCATATATTACCCGGCGAAGATGCAAGAGCATGAGAACTTGAACTTAAAGGACCATCCATTCGTCTTTTTTCAAATGATTGCTCTGCAGTCCTTTTAACCATTCCATGATAGTCGTCTCCAATCCAAAGAAAATCCTCATAATCGAATATAGCATCGTGAGGATCGGGCGTTCCGTTATAATAATCCTCAATATGGTCGGTTTGCTGCAAATCTTCATTAAAAATATCAACAAAAGACTCGGTAACCACGAGCAGTCTGCCTTGACTTGTTTTGAGTTGCCTGTTTTTTTGAAAATACTCTCTGGTGTTCGGACTAAAGACCTTCCATTGATTGTCTGTATAATAATATATGGTATCGCTAACGTGATTGTTATCTGAGGTTGTTAAATTTGCAAAAATCTTGTTTTTGAAAGAAGTCAAATAGTTATAATTACCACTTGCATCGGGCAAATCCTTAATCCTTTCCCAATAATTATAATCGGCAAGGTTGGGGGCATCAAGCTCAGCTTTAAATATCCCTCCTACAGTAGCAGCATATATGCATCCTTCTCTAATGAGCAAATCATTAACTTGTATTTGGCTGCCTTCGGGTCCAATATAATATGTGTCACGAATAGTGAAGTCCGAAAGATTAAGTTTTACAATTCCAAAACCGGTAGCCAGGAAAGCTGTGTCATTATCGATTAAAATATTGTTTATACGTTTACTTCCAATAATTGAAGCTCTTTTAATATCAGGTATGTTATAAACCGTATTATTGTCCTTCAGGTCTATATTGCCATTTTCATAAGCAATTATTAAAAAATCTTTTTCGGCTGCATACACAATCTGTGTTATTCCAAAATCAGACAGGCCATCAACTTTATTAAAACGTCTTCTGCTGTTGTCAGTTTTGTTGTATATAATTAATCCATAGGGATTTGCTCCGATTATTTCATCAGGAGTTTCGGCCAGGCTTACTATAGTATTGTCGGGCAAATGATGACGCCATTGACCTATGGGCAAACCCTGTGAAAAAAGATGACCTGTTGTTAAAAAAACCGATAACAATGAAAGGAAAAACTTGATAAATAAGTGTTTTTGGAATTTTTTGTTCAAAGTATTAGGTTTTATGTTTTTGATACAAAAATAAAAAACTTATGGTTTGCAAGGATGGTTTGATGATAACTTGTATTAAAACAGAATTGTTCAATCTTTTTTAATAGTAAAAATTAAACGCAATCTTTTTTATAAAATTATAAGGGTATTATAAATATTAATTTTTTCAGGAATACTGTGCAATTAAGGTTTAAATCCAGCTGTCAGAGTTTGAACGTGTTTTTAACACAGCTGTTACGCAGAGTTTCGCTGAGAAGCGCAGAGAGCCGCTGAGGTTTCTCTGCGCTTCTCAGCGAAACTCTGCGTAATAGCTCAAAGTGTTTCAAAAACTTTTGATAGGCAGAGTTTCGCACTTATTAACTAAAAACTAAGTAACCATGTTAATATTTAACCGATAATAAAAACATAAACAACCAAATAATTACTTAAATTAGCATCTCAAAGCAAATAATAAAATTAATAAAAGATGGCACGATATAAACGTATATTGTTAAAGTTAAGTGGTGAATCATTGCGGGGTGACAGCCCAAACGGTATAGACCCGAAAGTTCTTGATGGTTTTGCGCAAGAAATATTGCCTTTATATCAGGCCGGTGTTCAGGTGGCAATAGTTATAGGTGGTGGCAATGTTTTCAGAGGCATAGAAGGTTATAAAAAGGGTTTTGACCGGGTTCAGGGAGATTATATGGGCATGTTGGCAACTGTAATTAACGGAATGGCTCTACAGTCGGCATTTGAGCAACACAATATGCCGACCCGTGTTTTGTCCGGAATTGAAGTAGATCCGGTTTGTGAGAAAATGAGCCGTAGAAGAGCCATTGAAATTCTTGACCAAGGCAAAATGATAGTGATAGCCGGAGGCACCGGCAACCCGTTTTTCACTACTGACACAGCTGCAGCACTGAGAGCTGTGGAAATAGAAGCAGATGTTATACTTAAAGGAACACGGGTGGATGGGGTATATTCTGATGACCCTGAAAAAAACAAGGATGCCTTCAAATTTGACACTATAACTTTTGATGATGCATACAAGAAAAAACTCAAGATCATGGACTTGACAGCCTTCACTTTATGCCATGAAAACAACCTGCCTATTATAGTCTTTAATATGACAAAAGAAAACAACTTGTCAAAAATTATACTTAAAGGGGAAACAGTTGGCACAATAGTTAAAAACTGAAATAAAATACAATAAGGATATGCCAATAAAATTAAATAAAATTGCAGTATATTCTGTAAAAGTTTTAAATTTGTCTTTATGGTTTTAAAACTATGCTTATATTTGCTAGTATGCAGTTATAAGCAGATTGTTTTTCTTAAGCATTTAAATGGATTATTTGGATTTAATTTATACAAACCATAAATTATATAAATTATGAGTGAAGATCTTGAAATTTTAAGAGAGGAAGCTGAAGAAAAGATGAATAATGCTATTTCGCATCTTAGCCGGGAGTTAACTAAGTTTAGGGCAGGAAAAGCCAATCCCCAGATGGTTGAGGGTGTTATGGTTGAGTATTACGGTACTATGGCGCCACTTTCGCAAGTTTCCAACATAAATACTCCTGATCCGCGAACTATTGTCATCCAGCCATGGGAAAAGAGTATGCTTGGGGTTATTGAAAAAGCTATATTAGCTGCAAATCTTGGATTTAATCCGCAAAACGATGGATCCGTTATACGTATAAATGTGCCTCAATTAACTGAGGAAAGAAGAAAGGATCTTGTGAAAAAAGTTCGTTCTGAAGGAGAGTCGGCCAAAGTAAGCGTTCGTAATGTTAGAAGGGAGGTAATTGATTCTGCCAAGAAGTTAGAAAAAGAGGGAGTGCCTGAAGATGATGTAAAAGCTTTTGAAAAAGATGTTCAGGACCTAACCGACAAATTTACTGAAAAGGTTGACAAATTGCTTAAAGCCAAAGAAGAAGACATAATGAGCATTTAATTTATAAAATATATGCTTTTCGTTTTCTTTTTTTACAAATAAGGTGTACAATCAGGTTGACCTTTTTGCGGGGCAACCTTTTTTCTTTTTATGAACTAATATCTGTGTTTTCCAATTTGTGAGTGTTTTAAAGCATAAGTAACATAAAATTTTCATATGAAGGTTAAAATAGTAAACGATTCCAATAATCCCATACCCACATACGAAACCGGGATGTCAGCAGGCATGGATTTGCGTGCGAGTTTAAATGAGAGGGTAATGTTAAAACCGCTTGAAAGATGTTTAATATCTACAGGTTTGTATATTGAACTTCCTGTTGGTTTTGAAGCCCAGGTGCGTCCAAGGAGCGGATTGGCAAATAAGCATGGAATATCAGTGCTCAATGCCCCGGGCACCATTGATGCAGATTACAGGGGAGAAGTTAAAGTAATTTTAATCAATCTTTCCAAAGAGGATTATATTGTTAACAATGGTGACCGTATTGCTCAAATGGTTATATCAAAACACGAAAGGATAGAGTTAGAACAGGCAGAAAGTCTTAATCATACTCAACGAGGAGGCGGGGGGTTTGGCCATACCGGAACAAAATAATATTTTATTGAAATTTATGGAGATTTACAATACTTATTAAATTATAAGAATTTTTATTATTCCATTCTTTTCCAAACAGAAAAACTTTGCCCAACTTTCAAAATAGCGCTTAAAAAAACTCTAATAAAGATAATATACAAAAACAAAAAGATGTTGAAAAAATAAATTCATTGTAAAAAACGTACTATAATTGAGCTTTTTGTTATATTGAAATCACTGTTTTTTTAATTGCCGGGCTTTTGATATAATCATTAGTTTATCAAATATTGACTATTATTTAGTATGAAACAGGGCGGTTAACATTTTTTGCAAAAATTAATTAGATCAAACGGCTCAGTTTTAATAACTTTAATCTTTTGTGTAACTCATAATGGACAATCTTTACATATAACAACATATTAAAAAAATGATTTACTACATACTGAAAAATAAACATAATTTTTAATGTCATGAAGAATTCTTTAAAAACATATATTTTATTCCACCTTGTTATAATTATAATGGTTGGTTTTAGTGGATGTAAGACCGTAGAAGAAGTTTCGGAGGATAAGCCCGGGCCGCCAAAAACAGAAATAACGGAAGAGGATAGACAAAAAAGCACTGTTTTGCTTATTGAAGCTTCAAAAGAAAAGATTTTAGGCAACTTATCGAAAGCAGCTTCACTATATTCGGAGGCTTTAGATCACGATCCTCAAAATGATGCAGCAGCTTTTGAATTAGCAAAAATTCATTCACAAACAGAACATTACGGTGATGCTTTGAAATATGCTGAAAAAGCCACAGAGCTGGAGCCTCAAAACCAGCACTATTTAAGACTACTGGCTGATTTGCATGTGGTAAACGGTCAAGAAGATGAAGCTGTAAAAGTTTATGAAAAACTTGCCGGCATGTTTCCCGAGGATGTGTCACTGCAGTATGATTTAATCAGGAATTATATGCAGCTTGGTAAAGACGAAAAAGTGGTTGAGGTATTCGATCATATAGAAACCTTACTTGGGTTTTCAGAGGAGTTGAGTTCAGAGAAAATCCAGTTGTACCTTGAGATGGAATTATACGAACAGGCAATTAAAGAGGCAAAAAAACTTATTTCTCATTTTCCTGAAGAGCCTATATACCGTGAATATCTCGCCGAAGTATATAACCGTAGTGGTCAATCAGAAAAAGCAATAAGCGTATATAAAGAAATACTTGAGGAAGACCCGGAAAATGCCGTAGCCCGGCTTCAACTTGCCGAGCATTACAGACGGCAAGGAGAAATACAAAAATCTTTTAAAGAACTGGAGGAGGCTTTTAGAAATCCTCAAATTGAAAAAGAAGATAAAACACGTATAATGTATGGTTTTTATAGTGTTGCTGAAGATGACCCTGAATATTTGGAACAAACATATAAGTTAATGGATATTTTAACAGAGAGGTATCCTGAAGAGGTAGATATGTTTACCATGTATGGCGATTTTCTTTTTAGAGAAGATGATTATGAGGGTGCACGTGAAATGTTAAAAAAATCTGTGGAGATCGACCCTGATCAATATCCTGTCTGGGAACAATTGTTATATATTGGAACGCAACTTGAGGATTATGAGTTTATTGTAGAATATTCTGAAAAAGCCCTGGATTATTTTATAGAACAACCCAACCTATATTATTTTAGGGGTATTGGATATTTTCAACTCGAAAATTATGAAAATGCCGTTGAGGCATTTGAAAATGGTGTTGATGTTATTGTGGACAATAAAGACCTCAAAGGACAGTTGTATACAATGATGGGAGATTCCTATCACGAACTTGAAAAGTATCAGGAATCTGAGGAAGCTTTTGAAAAAGCGCTGGAAATTGACCCGGAAAACACCTTTGCTTTGAATAATTACAGCTATTATCTTGCTTTACGTGATGAAAACCTGGAGTTAGCAAAAGAAATGTCGAAGAAAGCTAATGAGTTGGACGATAACAACTCTGCTTATTTGGATACTTATGGTTGGATAAATTATAAAATGGGAGAATATGAAGAAGCTGAACAATGGATAAGAAAGGCAATTGAGCACTCCGGTGATGAAAGCGCTACTATACTCGAGCATTACGGTGACGTGCTTTATAAATTGGGTGAAGAAGATGAGGCACTAGAATATTGGCAAAAAGCCAAAGAAGTGGGCAATGGTTCAGAGTATTTGGATAAGAAAATAAAAGAGGAAAGGTTATATGAGTAAACATAAAAGGATTTTAAGCAAAATTGTGTTGTTTTTGTTGGGCCCATTAATAGTGATAATGGTTGATGGATGCCAGCCTATAAAAGAAATGAGTCCTACAACTGTGATACCTGATTATACGCCCGAGAGGGTATTAGAAAACTTAAAAAAAAATCAATCCGAATTTGATTGGTTTGAGGCAAGGTTTACCGGGGATGTATGGTTTGCCGGTGACAACCAAAATATTAGCGGAACAATAAGAATAAAAAAAGATGAAACCATTTATTTTTCTTTGGCCCCGGTACTTGGTATTGAAGTGGCCCGTGCAATTGTAACCCCGGATACTGTCAAGTTTTTGAATAGACTAGAGTCCAGTTATTACGTTGGGCATATTGGTTTTATAAACTCTATATTACGAACATCTTTAGATTATGATATGCTACAGGGGTTGTTAATGGGTAATGACTTTTCTGAATACGAATCAGATTCTTTTGTTACTTCAGAGGAAAATGGCTTAATTAAGCTTCATGATCCTGAACGGCATCAAGTACGGAGTCCCGGCAGTGGTCAAACCTTTGTTCTTGATCATAGTATGTGGGTTGATTCGGAGACTTTCAAAATAAAGAAAAATACGATTACCGAAATAACAGAAGAGCGTTCTGTTAAAGCCGAATACAATGACTTTAAGAATATTGAGGGAGAAACGATACCAACAAAAATTGATTTTTTGATCTCGGATGGTAATTATAATGCTGACTTGTCATTGCAATATTTAAGAGTTTCACTTAATGAACCTCAGGAAATGAATTTTTCTGTGCCATCAAGATATGATCCTATAGATTTCAAATAAACACATAGTTATATTTATGGTTTGGGGAAGAATTCATTGTTGTCTATTTAAAAGTAAACTAATATTGTTGTTATTTTTAACAAGCAGCGTGGTTTGTGTTTTTGGACAAACACGCGGGGAGCTTGAAGAGGAACGCCGAAAAATTGAGGAGGAGATGGAACTTACCAGTCAGCTCCTTGAAGAGACAAAAGAATCAGCCGAAACCAACCTTAATCAGCTAGTTATATTAAACAATCAAATAAGTAGAAGAGAAGAGCTTTTAGAAAATATTGAAAACAAAATTAGTGTTATAAACCATCAAATAGAAAATTTCACACAAGATATTGACAAGTTAAATGAAGAGCTTGAAGATTTGAAGGATTCGTATGCCGAAATGATCCGGCATGCATATAAGAATCGCAATGCGGATCACAGGCTGATGTTTATATTTTCAGCTGAAGACTTTAATCAGGCTTATATGCGCATGAAATACCTGCAGCAATATGCTCATCACAGAAAGTTGCAGGCCGAGAAGATTGAAGAAGCATCTTCTGAGCTTGAAGAGCGAATTGCTGAGCTTGAAGCAAGTAAAAACGACCAACAAGATCTTTTAGCGGAGCATCGCGAAGAGTTGACCATGCTTACACAGGAAAAGCAAGAGCAAAACGAAACTTTAAATACTCTGCGTCAGAGAGAACAGGCTCTTATGGACGAGCTAAGTCAACAGCAGGAGAGGGCTCAACAATTGTCGAATGCTATAGAGGAAATCATTGAAGAGGAGCGAAGGAGGGCAGCGGAAAAGGCTGAAGCTGAAGGCACAGCCACTCCAACTAAGGCTTTTGAGTTAACCCCGGAGGAAGAAATTATTTCCGAGAACTTTCATGAAAATAAGGGAAGTCTTCCATGGCCTTCTGAAAGAGGTATTATTACACAAAGATTTGGGGAACAGCCACATCCGGTACTGCCCGGAATAAAAGTTTCCAACGATGGAATAAACATTTCTACTACAGAAGGAGCAAAAGCAAAAGCACTTTTTGAAGGTACTGTGGTTAGAGTGTTTACAACTCCTGGTGGTGATAATGCTGTAATTGTACGACATGGTGAATATTTAAGCGTTTATTCCAACCTTTCTCTTGTAATGGTTAGAAATGGCCAGAGTGTTGACAGGCAAGAGGAACTTGGTATAGTTAGTACTGACCCAAGAAACAATCAAACAGAGATACATTTGCAAATTTGGAAAGGCAACGAAAAACTAAACCCTGCTCAATGGATAGTAAGCAGATAGTTATGTCTTTTTAAAATTGTTTTATGTTATTTGTTTTTATATAGAGCTTTTTTAGTAGGTTATTTGCTTAAAAGTTATAATTTTGTTATAATAAAATTAAAAATAAAAATTCAAAATCAAAAAATATGAAACCCTCATTAACAATGTGTTCACAAAAGATAATAAACTTAGCGAAGCGATCTCGTGACCGAAGGGAACAATATTACATGAGGGTTCCATGGATTTAGAACTGAGAGACTGAGAGAACTAAGAGACGAAGAGAGTTCAAATTACTAAGAATGCTTCGAGCGTTATACTGTAAATCAATTTAATAACTAAAAAACATAGAGATGAAATTATTACCATTAATAGGTATGCCAGGACCTACCGAAATAATTATAATACTTGTAATCGTTTTATTACTTTTTGGTGGTCGAAAAATTCCTGAGCTCATGCGTGGTTTAGGGAAAGGAATGAAAGAGTTTAAAGATGCTCAGAATAATCCCGACGATACTGAAGAAAATAATGAAACCACTGAAAAGGATCAAACAAGCAATAATTAAGTAAGTAGTGTTTAAAAAATTTACCTGAACAATATACCGCGTGATTTTAAATATATGATGAAAGCGATTTTTAAGTTAATTGTTATCGTGTTTTTTTGTTTGCAAACATCGAGTTTGTATGGATTGTGTTTTAATAACGGTTTGAATAACGGACCTGAGAGTAATGATACGACGGAAGCTATTAATATTGAGCCTGATGATCCCGTATTAGTTATGTTAGATAGTTTGGCAAAACAGAAAGTTTTTCAAAACCTTGATTCGCGGAAAGAATCTACCACATCCCCGATAAATGATTTCTCATATGGCTTTGTACCCGAATACAGTGATTCGGTATATAAAGAGCGTTTGGAAGAGTTAAATAATTTATCACCAATAGAGCTTGAATACAATTCTCTTGTAAAAAGTTTTATTGATGTTTATAATGTACGGCGAAGAGAATTGACTGAGAGAATACTTGGACTTGCTGAGCTATATTTTCCTTATTTTGAGCAACAATTGGACAGATATGATCTTCCGCTTGAACTAAAATATATCGCTGTTATTGAGTCAGCGCTAAATCCTGTTGCCCGCTCCTGGGCCGGCGCCACCGGCATTTGGCAATTTATGTATGGTACAGGGCGATTATATGGCCTGAATGTCAACAGTTATGTGGATGACCGGTGTGATATCATTAAATCAACCCAAGCTGCTTGTGAACATTTTGCCGATCTGTATGATGTATATGATGATTGGCTTCTTGCTATTGCAGCCTATAATTCAGGTGCCGGAAATGTTAACCGTGCGATACGGCGCAGTGGAGGCGTCAAGGATTTTTGGAGTATTCGCGGCTTTCTGCCCCGCGAAACACGAAACTATGTACCCGCATTTATGGCTGTTGCTTATGTAATTGAGTATTCAGACCATCATAACCTTTACCCTACTCCCCCTCCCTTTACCAATACGGACATTGATACATTGCATATTAACAGGAAACTTAGTTTACGAAATGTTAGCAAAATCCTCGATATTCCATTGGAGCATCTTAGATATTTAAATCCCTCTTTCAGAAAGAATATTATACCCGGAAATGATGAAGATACTTATGTTTTTCGTATTCCAAGTGCATATTCAGGGCTATTTGTTTCAAATGAAGAGGAGATATACAATTATATGACTCCAGAGGAGATCCGGCAGGAGGAGTTAGCGGCCCAGTTTGAGGAAACAACGGTACATGTTGTTAGGCAAGGAGAAGTGCTAGGGTCTATAGCACGAAGATATGGCTGCACGGTAAATCAGATACAGCGTTGGAATAACTTGAGGGGAACACTTATTCGACCCGGACAAAGACTTGTGGTTAGAGCACCACAACCCGCTGAAACCAATATTTCTACAGATAATAACGTTCATGTAGTTAGAAGTGGTGAAAGCCTGGGCGTGATAGCAAATCGCTATAGGGTTACTGTTGATGAGCTTAAGAGATGGAACGACTTATCAGGATCTACAATATATTCAGGCCAGCATTTGGTTGTTAAACCTGCGGAAGGTAAAGAAGACAAAGAAACCAAAGAAAGCCGGGAAGGTGTTGCCGACAAAGCAGAGATAGAGGAGTATACCTATAAATATTACCAGATACAGGATGGTGATACCCTCAGGGATATTGCTGAAAAATATCCCGAAACAACAATTGATCAAATCCGCGAGATTAACGATTTATCAAACGATGCATTGAAACCAGGGGAAAAAATAAAAATATCTGTACAAGAGGAATAAAAACCAGAAATTATTATATAAATTATAACATGTTTTATTAAGTGATCGTTTTTTTTGAAAAGATAGTTATTATTAACGAAAAAACAAACAAATGAGTAAAATATATATATTGTTGGCAGTTATACTTTTTTTTGGTTCTTGTGAAACAGAGCCAAGAGGAAAGCCTTCTGCCTCAGGTCGTACCAGCGAAATGGTGGTGATAATGGACAATAATCAGTGGGAAGGTGAACCCGGCGAGTTAGTCAGACATACTTTTAGTGCTGCTCAACCTATGCTTCCTCAACAAGAGCCTATGTTCGACTTGCGCCCTATTAAAAGAGAGAACTTTTCCAATCTTTTTGAAACTCATCGTAATATTTTAGACGTCGTTCTTGACGAAACTCTCGAAGATTACCGGGTTGAAACAAGGGAAGATGTTTGGTCTTATCCACAGCGTGTGGTTAGAATATATGCGCCAAATGTAAATGAGCTGGACTCTGTCCTTTTAACACATGAAGAGCGTCTCATTGAACTATACCTTGAAAATGAGCGCAGACGACTTATCAATTCTTTTGAAATGATGTCAAATCCTGATGTTCGCAATAAGTTGAGGGACAGATATGAAGTAGAATTAAAGGTTCCGGAAGGTTATTTTTTAGCCAAAGAAAAAGAAAATTTTGCCTGGGTAAGGCGTGCAGGAGTTGATCAGGATTTGGAAATGGGTCTTTTGTTAACCATACTGCCATATACGGATCCCGACAAAGATTTTGATTTTGATGTTATTTGGTCTCGCCGCGATTCTATTACCAAAGAACATATTCCAGGCGAATTGCCCGACAGTTATATGACAACTTACGAAGAGGATGATTTTCCACCACTAAAACGAGAAATAGATTTTAAGGGAAGATATGCCGTTGAACTCAGAGGATTGTGGAAAATGCATGGTGACTTTATGGGAGGACCTTTTGTAAACTATACTATGGTGGATGAGGATAATGATCGCCTGATAAACCTGGATGTTTTTGTTTGGGCACCCGACTTTGACAAGCGTGATTATATCAGACAATTGGAAGCTTTGGTGTATTCTCTCGAGTTTCCTGAAGAAGAAGAGGAGGTGCATGAGGAAGAAGAACTAGCTGCTACAGAGCCTGGCGAATTATAGGCTTTTTAGTTATTACCTGGTTGAAATGAGCTCTTTATATAGCAAATTAACATCATATTTTTTTCGAAATTATTCAACCTCTGGTAGACCACCTTATTATCAATTAAAGCATAAACACGTAAAAAATGTTGTGGTTTTGCCTACCAGGCAAGATATGTTGGAAAAGCTTCCCAAAAACGCTATAGTAGCTGAAGTAGGCGTTGCCAAAGGGCGGTTTTCGGAAAAAATTCTTAAAACATCTACACCTCAAACCTTACACCTTATAGATAGCTGGAGATCTAAAGCTTTTAATAATAAAGCAGAAGCTTGTGTTAAAAATAAGTTTAAAGACCCGATAGATCAAGGTGTTGTACAAATACATCAAGGTAAATCAACAAAAATATTAAAAAGTTTTCCGGATCATCATATAGACTGGATTTACTTAGATACAGACCATACATATAATACCACGAAAGAAGAACTTGAAATTTGTAAGGTCAAAGTAAAGAAAGGTGGAATAATAGCCGGGCATGACTATACGACAAGGAACTACCGCACCGGTGATTGTTTTGGGGTGGTTGAAGCTGTTAATGAGTTTTGCTTTAAAAATGATTGGGAATTTATTTATTTGACCCATGAAACGCATCGTCATCTGAGTTTTGCTCTAAAAAAATTAAAATAAAAGGCCCGAATGTTGGCAACTACTATGGTTTATTAATTGATACACATTTGGTTAATACTTATGATCACTTTTCACTTTTTGTATCAATAATTCCCAGTTTTTTCAAGACATTCTCAAAATCTTTAAGTTGTATAGGTTTAACAAGGTATTCATCCAGTCCTTTTTGCATGTATTTTTCCCTGTCACTTTCAAAAGCATAAGCGCTTAGTCCTACTATTGGGGGAAGTTGCTTGTGCTTCTGTTTTAGTTTATTCGTAGCCGTTACACCATCCATAACCGGCATTTGAATATCCATAAGTATCAGATCATATACGCCGGGCTTGTATTTCTCAAGAGCTTCAGCTCCATTGCCGGTTACGTCAATGGTATGACCCAAATCTTCCAGCAGCAAAGAAACCACCATTTGATTAACCTTACTGTCTTCCACTAATAATATTTTCAGTGGAGATGTTTTTGATGATACATGTTTCTCTTCTTCGTATTTAGCTTTAACATCCTCCTCTTTGGCTATATTTGCGCTGAAAGTAAACCAAAAGTTACTACCTTTACCGGGTTCACTTTTTACTCCAATTTCGCCGCCAAGAATTTCGGTAAGTTCTTTGCAAATAGCCAACCCTAGTCCGGTACTTTGAATATTTTGGATTTCATCATTTTCAGTCTGGAAGAAAGGCTTGAAAAGATGCTTTTTTGCTTCAGGTTTAATACCGGCCCCGGTATCCTTCACTTCTATTTTAATAATAACAGAATTGTTATCTTCTGATTTTTCTGACAAATCTTTGGGTTCATTAAGACTTGCATCAATTGATATGGTACCTTTTTCTGTAAATTTTACAGCGTTTGAAAGAAGGTTGCTTAATATTTGATTTAAACGTTGCTTGTCCGTTTTTATGTATTTAGGTATTTTTTGACTGACACTTGTTTTTAACTCTATATCTTTTTGACATATTGAGTGGAAAAGACTGGTAACATCATCAAACATCGTCTTTGTTGCAAAAATAACCGGTTTAAGAGATATTTGTCCGGATTCAATTTTTGAATAATCAAGTATTAAATTAATTATTTCTCTAAGTTTTTCACCCGACTGTTGTAGTATATCAATATATTGTTTTTGTTTTTCGGAGAGTTCTGTATTAGCTAGTATATCTGTGAATCCGAGTATTCCGGTCAAGGGGGTTCTTATTTCATGGCTCATATTAGCCAGGAATTTTTGTTTAAATTCAGCCGATTGTTGAGCCACTAATACTTCATTTTCCAATTTGAGGGTTTTCTTTTTTTCGGTTATATCCCTTATAACCCCTAATATGCGTGGTGCTTTGTCCTCAGTAAGATTTGTTGTACTCACTTCTATATCTTTTATTTTACCCGGTTTTGTTTTTATCTGAAATTCGTATACGTTGGATAAATTTTCGCCTTTTTCTCTTTCTGCATATCTTTGTTCTACAACTTGTTTACCTTTTTCGGTTAAAATTTCAGAAAAATCAAATTTTTCATCTAAAAGCTCCTCTTCTGAATAACCTGTTATATTACAAAACTGTTTATTGACATATTCAAAGTATCTACCATGTAAGAGGTAAATGCCATCAAAAACATTTTCCAGCAAAGTGCGGTGTTTTTTTTCTGAGGTTTTCAGGGCTCTTTCTATTTTTTTATACTCGGTGATATCATTAGAAACTCCACATATAGCTATGGGTTTTCCTTTGGAATCATTTATTAATTGCGTGCGGCAATCCATGATATGTTCGTTGCCATCTTTATCGTAATTAATAATTTCTCCGCGCCAGGTTCTGTGTTTTATTGTTTTTTCTATAATATCCTTTTGTGTTGCACCTTTAGCCTGGTTTTCACCAAATATTTGTATTTGTTGACCTATTAGCTTATCTTTAGAAAAACCAAATGTCTCTATTTGGGCTTGATTTACATAGGTTATTTTGCCTTCTAAATCAGTAATTGTAACATGGTCTGTTATTTGGTTCAATACGAGAGACTGCAGGTGGAGTTCTTCTTCTATCTCCTTGCGTTCATTAATGTCTGTATGTGTTCCTACTATACGAATAGCTTTTCCTTGACTGTTTTTTTCCATTACTTTACCACGGCTATTTAGCCATTTCCATCTACCGTCCTTGGTTTTAGCACGATATTCAATTGAAAACGACTTGTTTTCGGCAATGGAGTTTTGTATTATTCGTTCACAGTCTTCAATATCATCAGGGTGTATAAGTTTTTTCCAGTCTTCATAATTGGCTTTAAACTCATTGGGTTTATAACCCAACATCCTGTAATATTGTGGGCTGAAATATGCTTCATTCGTTTCAAGATTCCAGTTAAATATTCCATCATTTGTTGCATTAAGTGCGAAAGAGAGTCGTGTTGCGCTCTTTTGCAAAGCTTTTTCTTTTTTATATTCTTCGGTTACATCCGAAAACACCAAAACCACACCTGTAATAACACCCTCCTTGTTTCTTATTGTTGCTGTACTGTCAGTAATCTGATATTCACTGCCATCTTTAGCAATTAACAAAGTATGATTTGCAAGCCCGATTATAGAGCCGCTTTCTATAACTTTTTTTACCGGGTTTTCAACTGTTTTCCTGGTTTCGGAATTAACTATATTAAATACTGTAGTGAGTTGCTTGCCCTTTGCTTCATCCAGCGAATAGCTGCAAAGTTTTTCTGCAACTTCGTTCATATTGTCGATAAAGCCATTTTCATCAGCAGCTATTACACCGTAAACAATTGACTGAAGAGTGGTAGAATGTTTTTCTTCACTTTCCCGAAGCGCATCTTCGGCAAGTTTACGTTCTGTCATATCTTCTATTATTCCAACTCCACCGAGCAAGGGTTCATCTTGAATGACCGGTGCAAAAATTACTCTTACAGGTGTGCTTTTGTCTGCCGTTACAGAATGATAAATATCCTCATAATAGCCTGTTTGATTTTTTAAGGTTTTTTTAACTTCTGCTACTAACTTTTTGTCGGAAAGGTTGATTAAGTTTAGCCCTATAAGAGCCTCTCGTGACGAACCGATAATCTTAACAAAGAGATCATTGCAATCAACAATAATCCCATTTTCATCAAAATAAAAAAGACCTAATGGGGAGTATTCAAAAATTAACCGGTACTTTTCTTCACTTTTTTTAAGTGCGTCTTCCAAGTTTTTTTGATCTGTGATGTCTATGGCCATTTCGTACCTGGCAGTTCTGCCATCAGGCCAGGTTATAGCCTTATCAACACATCGGTACCAGCGATGATTTGATTCATTTTGAAAATCCCATATAAAAGTATTACCAAAATTTTCTCCAAGTATTTTGTCATTGGTGCAGAACGGACATGGAGTCTGACGGTTTTGCAAATGTTCATAGCATTTTTTTTGTCCCGGATGCCCAAATGCTTTCTCAAATGCACGATTTACATATAGCAGCTCATAAGTTTCCGGATCGGCAACATACACCGGGTTGGTGTTGGCATCAAAGATTGATAGAAGCCTTTCATGGTTTGCCTTTGTCTTCTCATCGACTTCTTTATCGGCTGTAATGTCAATGAAAAAAGTAACGAAATAATACTTTTTTGGTGAATATACATCTATTTTGTACCAGCGCTTAAATTCTTCAAAATATTGCTCAAATTCTTTTTTACCACCATTAACAGCTACTTCCCCATAAAAAGCTATCCAGTCAAAGCTCTCTTTTGTAATGCCCGGAATTACTTCTGTTACCTTTTTGTCTATTACATTATAAGCTTTTAATCCGGTATGTTTTTCGAATGCAGAATTTACTTCTATAAACTTATAATCAACAGGAACATTATTGTCATTGAGGATTATTTTATGATATGCATATCCAAAAGGCGCATGTTTTAATATATTTTTATGTTCGCTGTGATCCATTAAGTTATATTTTTATCTTATAATTTATGTTAAAGATAAAATAAATTGCTTAAAAATTAATAAAAATAAAAAGTTTTTATAACTCTTTTGGTGTTTGTTTTGTACAATAAGTAAATGGGTTAATTTATTGGATTATGTTAAGCAAAATAAAATTGCTTTAATAAAAATTATATGCAACAATTAAAAAACCTGTTAAGTTTTCGATTATAAAGTTAATAAAAAAGGCAATAAGTTTATTATGGCCTTAAATTTAATGTTTTAAATAGTAGTTATTTTTAGCTTTATTTCAGTGA
>SL_8KL_010_SEDDRAFT_10001250_pt1 | contig 21984 bp, 20 predicted proteins | sample SodLakKL_010_SED_4_FD_11160 | JGI IMG/M metagenome (IMG submission 11160) | reverse complement strand
ATGAAGAGTCACCGACTCTTCGTAGACATTGTTAACGGTTATCCGTCGCTAACCGACTTGCTGTACAGAGGTCGGGTCAAAGCTAAGGAGTTCTGGGCACTATCACGAGTACTCCTGTTCACAGCCTACGAAGGATTCAATCTCCGCAGTCCTAACGTCTCCAAACTCGGTTTAGGGGACTCGAACGAGGTCTTGTTTAAGACTTGCCTTGAATACGACACTATATATATGCACTTTACTAGCTATTTAAACTCTATTATCGAGCTGTATCCTCTATCTAAAGGGAGAGGTCTTAGCCCTGAGTAATAGATAAAACATAAAATACCTTATTCACAAAACTTTATCTAATCTATTTTAAATACTAAGATTTAGACTAGGTACCCCATAAAAATATAAAACTGTGGATATCAAAGATAGATATGGGTTTCGGGCCTGTAGTCTAGTTGGTTATGACATCGCCTTGACATGGCGAAGGTCACCGGTTCGAATCCGGTCGGGCCCACTAAAGGTTTCTATCTATTTAAAAAAACTATCCTCTTTTTTTACTTTTTACATCTTCATTTCAACAGCATTTTTAAAGCATTTTATATCGGAAAAAGGTACACGAAATAGACTATAAAAAACTCATTTAAGTTTATTTTTATATATTTAAGATTGGCTAAGATATTTTATATAAACAATTATCTTGAAATCTTCATCAACTCATCAAATGAATTTTCCAAATCTTTGTATATCTCTCCGTGCCTTTCACTAACCACTATTATGTGGGCTGGAGGATGTATATCCTTGATTGTGTTAATCGCTTCTGCAGGTTCTTCATCAATTTTACAGATTGCAGCTACATCACACATTTTCTTTAAAGGCGAATCTAATATTTCAACTAGTATCTCATCAGCTTTTTCAGGCTTTATCTTCTTAGGTGAATTCAATATCGTAAGATTTGCATGTTCTTCGATATCGTTAATAGCAGTTTTGAGCTTATTATAATTGTCTGCTCTAATTAGAGTAAAACATTTCATCCTACCTTTATTTTATATCAAATAAACATATTCTTTTTTGGTTGGACTATGTTTGAAAAAGAAGTTAATATATTAAAGAATAAAGGAACTATCGCATATCCTACCGAAACAGTGTATGGGGTAGGAGGAGATGCACTTTCAGAAATTTCTATCAAAAAAATTTTTGATATCAAAAAAAGGCCCCTAGATAAACCAATTTCACTTGCCGTTTCTTCATGGGACATGCTAGAGAGCGTAGCTTTAATAAGTCAAAGTGATAAGAAAGCTTTGAAAAATGTTCTACCTGGCCCCCTTACCATTCTTGCTAAAAAAAGAGAGGTCGTACCTTCCATACTTACTTCTGGGAGTGAAAAAGTTGGTATCAGGTTTCCAAGTTGTGATGTAGCTCTTCAGATAATATCCAAATTTGGAAAACCAATAACATCCACAAGCGCAAATATTACTGGAGGAGAACCGCCAAAGAGAGGGAAAGAAATCAAAATTGAAGTTGATTCTGTAGTCGATTGGGGTAAAACTCCTCTAAATCTACCATCCACTATTTTAGATCTCGAATCAAGAGAAGTTAAAAGAGTTGGCCCAATTCTAAGGAGTGAAATTAAAAAAATATTGTGGAAATGAAAAAGTAATTATACTCAGAGTTGGGAGCATCTAAAACTATGAAAAAACTAAGAGCGCGGGACATGTTCCGAATTAATGGGATGATATTCTCTGCTGTAACATATTCGGTGAATGAAAAAAAGGTAGACTGTCTTCTCAGATATATCCAAAAATCAGATGGATCCAGAGAGCTAAGAGATAAAAGATATAAAAAAGTTAGTTTTGATGAATCGTTTGATTATCTTTCAAAAAGGCTGCCTGAGGCGATAAATCCTAAATGCAGAAAACAATCAGTAGAGAAGTCCAAAATAGATGAGATTTATTATCCGTATAAAGGTTTGAAGAGTGGGGTTGGGTCCAAAATTTCAGGCAAGCTTTGTGATATGGGAATAAACAAAGATAAAATAGGTATCACTGGGTCTCGTTTAATTGGTCTACAAAAAAGTACATCAGATGTAGATATGGTTATATATGGGGCTGAAGACTTCAACCAAGCTAGAAGCATACTTGCAAATATGAAAAAAGATGAAAGCTCAGGGATTTATGCTCTCTCAGAAGAGGACTGGAAAAAAATATATTACAAGAGGGGGGCAGAAATCTCTTTTGAATCTTTTGTTAGACATGAAAAAAGGAAACATAATAGGGCTAAACTCGAAAACAATTTGTTTATAGATTTACTTTTCGTAAGAGGATGGGATGAAATCGATAATACGGTGGATTCTATTGATACAAAAGAAAAAAATGGTAGGATTAAATTAAAAACAAGAGTTGTGGATAGCAAGTATTGCTTTGATTGTCCTGCAATTTATGAAGTTGATAGTGATATAATAGATAGGGTGCTCTCCTATACACATACATATGCAGGCCAAGCACAAAACGGGGAGACAATAGAGGTAGTTGGAAAAATCGAAGTGGGGGCCACGGTAGATCTTATAATTGGATCCTCCCGAAAAGCTGAAGGAGAATATATTGTATCGCTAGATTTATTAGAAGAATAAGAACGGAACACTGCTTACGAGCTTTTACGAATAAAATATCTTGCTTTTAGAGAATTTTGAATGGACAAAAATATTAACTCATACTTTTAGATAAGTTTAAAACTTATATTGAAAACGGACACAAAAAATGCTTCGAGCCCACCAAAAAGATTGGGTATTAGCTTTGCAGGTTGAATAAACTAATAAAAATTAAGGTTACTGACTTCTACTATGGCTAAAGTAAGTGGGTCTTATGGCGAATCTTGTAATTGCAAGTAGTTATATTGTTTTTCCCCTAACTCTAGATATATCAAAGGATCCTCTTTCAGATGTCGCCATTACAGATAGAATTCCTGCGAGGGTCGGATCTGAAACAACTAAATCCGCAGATTTCTTTGCACTACCTATATTCTTGAGAGATATGACTTTTACTCCTTCCTTTCTTACTTCTTCTACTACTTCAGTTATTTCTCCGCCAATTAGTGCACCAGCAAGAACGAGTACTTCTGCCCTATGTAATCTCTTGACCGCTCCTACAGCCTCAGCTAGATTTTTCTCTCCTACCAGAGGGATGGTGTCTACTGATATTTTTTCTCCTCTAATGTTGTGTCGATCTGCTTCACTTATCGCTCCTTTAGCTACCTCTGCAACTTGAGCTCCTCCCCCCATAACTATTATACGCTTACCGTAAACTTCCTGAAACTTAGGAGATTTAGATATTTCATGTATTGATTCCAACTCTTCTAATTCATTTATGAGGGTCTGAATATTTTTAAGTTTTTCAATTTCCATATAGACATGTGCAAACCCTTTATTCCTTCCCTTGTTGATTATAAATTGGTGTGTATATTTTATATTGGCTCTTTGTGAAGCTACTACCTCAGCTATATCTCTTAGGACGCCAGATTTGTCATCTGTTATAGCGGAAATGGCATTCTGCATGTTTCTTCATCTCTATATAAGATTAAACACAACAAATTCTTTTACATAGAACATTTTATTTTCTATTGTATTAATTTAATTATCATCTTTTAGGGGATCCACTAATGGAAACAGTAAGATATGAAGATGGAAAGGTAATTATGGTAGACCAAACCAAGCTTCCTACTAAACTTGAATATATTGAACTCGAAACATACGAAGAAGTAGCTGAATCTATAAAAAACCTAAAGGTTAGGGGAGCACCTGCAATAGGTGTCAGTGCTGCATTTGGTCTCCTATTAGCATCAAGAAAAGGTAACTTCAATATACTTAAAAAAGCTGCTGAAGATCTCAAAGAAACTCGGCCAACCGCAGTTAACCTATTCTGGGCTATTGAAGAGGTTATGAGTGCAGCAAGGCAAGCAGACGATTGGCAAGATGCTGTCGAAAAAAAAGCTAAAAATATTTTTACAGAAGATCGTAATACGAATTACAAACTTAGCGAAGTTGGATCAAAAATCCTAGGGAATGGCGATTCAGTCCTAACTCATTGCAATGCTGGCTCGCTTGCCACTTCAGGAGGGTATGGGACTGCTTTAGGAGTTATCAAAAGAGCTGTTGAAAAAGGTAAAGAATTACATGTTTATTGCACCGAAACTCGTCCTGTTATGCAAGGTGCTAGACTTACCTCCTTCGAACTAGTTGAAGATATAGAAGTAGATGCAACTCTGATAGTAGATAGTGCAGTAGGGACAATTATGGAAGAACTAGATAAAGTAATCGTAGGCGCGGATAGGGTTGTATCTGATGGAGTTGCAAACAAAATAGGGACATATAACATAGCAGTACTTGCAAACAAACATAATGTTGATTTTTATGTTGCAGCTCCTAAATCTACCTTTGATATGGATCTAAATACCAATGAAATAGAAATCGAAGAAAGAAGTGAGGATGAGGTTAAAAAAATTAAAAACCAGAGGATTGCTCCAGAGGATATCAAAGCATATAACCCCGCCTTTGATATAACTCCTTCTAGCCTGATAAAGGGCATAATAACAGAAGATGAGATAGTAGAATTATGAACCAGGGAAAACGTATAGTTTAGAGTTGTTTAAAATAACATAACCGAATAGAAATTTGGGATTTCCGGAATGAAAGATAAAATAAGGAAAGTAATCCAGAAGACGTATAGCTCGGGATTGCATACCGAGGTGCATGAATTAACATCAAAAGTCATAAATCTTCTTGGGCTATCTGACGAATGGGCTAATTACGTTGATATCGAAGTTAGGAATATAATGAACAAAGAGCCATTTAATAAAACCCCTATAGAAGAGAGGGTTTTATTCTTACCTCACTGTTTAAGAGATGCCGAGAGCTGTGAAGGTGAATACGGCGAAAAAGGACTTATCTGCCACAAATGTGGCCGGTGCGATATAATGGATATAGTAGAATATGCCAAAAATCTAGGATATAAAGGAGTTTATATTGTTCCAGGGGGCAGCATTGTTTATAATATAATGAGTCAAAATAAACCTAGAGGAATTATTGGGGTAGCCTGCTATGAAGAACTTAATCAAGCAATGAAAAAAGCAAGGGAAGAGGGGATTCCTTCCCAAGGTATACTTCTAACGAAGGCAGGATGTATCAATACAAAAGTGGAGAAGGCTGAAATAGCTCGAAAACTAAAAAAATGAGAATTATCCCAATTAGAAAATACATTCTAATTTTTTTTGAATTTGATAAAATACAAGGTTGATATTTAAAATGATTACTCTCACCTCAGACTTTGGAGATTCGGATGGGTACCCTGGGGCCATGAAAGGAGTTATATCATGTCGATATAATGGTAAAGTCGTGGATATAACTCATACCATACCCAGACACAATATTGAAAAAGGGGCTTTCGTGCTTATGTGTGTAGCAAAATATTATCCAGATGGGACTGTACACATAGGGGTTGTCGATCCTGGAGTAGGAACGAATAGAAGAGGTATTGTGGTTAAATCAAACAACCATGTGTTCGTTGGCCCTGACAACGGTCTTCTTATCCCAGCTGCAAGGTCTATCGGTAATCCAACCGTATATGAAATAGAAAACACTAAATTTTTATTAGAAGATGTCTCTTCGACATTCCATGGAAGAGATGTATTTGCTCCAGTAGGCGCAGAAATTGCATCGGGGAGCCGGATCAATAAGGTAGGTAGAAAAATAAAGGATTTTGTAAGGTTGGAATTTGATAAGTGGGAAGAAGATGAAAATGAGATTGGTGGTAAAGTCATAAATGTAGATAGATTTGGAAATATAATAACCAACATACCATGGAAAGAACTTAAAAATCTTAACTTTGGCGATTGTCTTTATATAAACTCAATAGAGACCCAATTCAAAGATTGCTACGGATCTGCTGATAAAGGAGAGATGATAGTGACGGTTGGGGGCCACGGCTTCTTAGAAGTGGCAGTAAATCGAGGGGAAGCATCTAAAAAAATTCCTATAGATTCCGGAGAAGAAATAAAAATAAGAAAAATTTAAAGAATGCTAGAGAAAAATAGAGGAAGAAGATGGATTTAGAATACTCTCCCAATAAGATTGAAAAAAAATGGACAGAACTATGGAAAGAATCGAATCTCTATGATTCCGATCCCTCAGATGAGGGGAAGCCATATTTTGTAAATGTAGCTTATCCATACCCGAGTGGGTCTATGCACGTAGGGCACGGGAGGACTTACACGCTACCAGATATAATTGCCCGCTTCAAGCGTATGAATGGTTACAATGTCTTGTTTCCTATGGCCTGGCATGTTACTGGAACCCCAGTTATAGGTATATCTCGAAGAATAGAAGAGGATGACAAAGGAACAATCAAGCTTTACAAAAATTTATATGGAGTTCCACATGATACGCTGGAAAAATTTACAGACCCAATTGAGATTGTGAACTACTTTAGCAGTGAATATAAAAAAATAATGGATAAGATGGGGTATTCAATAGATTGGAGGCGAGAATTCAAGACTACAGATAAAGAATATAAGAAATTCATAACTTGGCAGTTCAACAAACTTAAAGAAAAAAATCTAATTGACATTGGTACTCACCCTGTAAAATATTGCCCAAACGATGAAAATGCCTTAGGAGATCATGACTTGCTCGAAGGCGAGGAAGCCGAAATAGATAGCTTCTATCTAATAAAATTTAGGTTAAAGAGTGGGCAAATACTCCCATGTGCGACTTTGAGGCCTGAAACGATATTTGGAGCTACAAACATATGGATAAATCCAGACTCTAGCTATGTCCTAGCTGAGGTAGAGGGAGAGGAATGGATATTAAGCCATAGTGCTTTAAAAAAGATAAAAGAACAAGATAAAAATGCGAGTTTTATAGAAAACATAGATGCAGATACATTGATAGGTGAAACTGCAGAGAGCCCTACATCTAAAAAAGTTCCTGTGCTTCCAGCCGAATTTGTGAATGATGAGGTCGCAAGCGGGGTCGTAATGTCTGTACCAGCCCACGCGCCTTTCGATCTAGCAGCTATATTAGATTTAGAGAAAAAAGGATATCTAAAGAAGCTTGGAATAAATGGCCTTAAACCTGTAAAAGTTATAAACACTGAAGGATACGGAACAGTTCCTGCAGGTGATGCTATGGAGTCTGCTGGTATCAAAGAGGAGAAAACAAGCAATATCCAAATAAAAATGAATAATTTGCTCGAAGAAGCTACAGAAGAGATATATGAGGATGAGTTCATAAAAGGCCAAATGTCCAAAGAAATAGACAACTTCAGTGGAATTAGAGTTAGAGAGGCGAGGGATCTTATAGGAGAAAATCTCATCAATGAAAATAATGCAGAAAAGATGTATGAATTCACAAAGCGTCCAGTTACATGTAGATGCGGTGAAGATGCGATCGTAAAAATACTTTCTAACCAATGGTTCATAAATTACAATAACCCTGAATGGAAAGATATAACTCGAGAATCTCTTGATTCAGCCGAATTAATTCCAAAAGAAATAAAAAAAGATTTTAAACATACGATAGGATGGCTTGAAGAATGGGCATGTAGTAGGAAGGTAGGGTTAGGAACAAACCTGCCTTGGGATGAAGAATGGATAATAGAACCTTTAAGCGATTCTACCTTATATATGGCATATTACACTATTTCAAATATATTAAAAGATGTTGATTGCGATCCAACCGAATCATTATTTTCATATATTTTCCTTGGAGAAGGAAATATTAATGAAGTTGTAAATGACAGCGGGATAGAGAAAGAAGTCTTGGTAAATATGAGAGAAGAGTTTAAATATTGGTATCCCTACGATTTTAGGTTTTCTGCAAAAGATTTAATACAAAATCACTTAACCTTCCAGCTATTTCATCATACAGCTATATTTTCTGAGGAGTTTTGGCCAAAGGGGATATCAGTTTGCGGGATGGGGCTTTTGGAAGGACAAAAAATGTCGTCATCTAAAGGGAATGTAGTACTTCTAGAAGATGCAATAGATGAATATGGTGCAGATACGGTAAGATTCTTCTTAGCGAGTAGCGCAGAACCTTGGCAGGATTTTGATTGGAGAGAAGAAGCAGTAAAATCCGCTAATAACGATCTCAGAAAATTCTGGAACGGTATTACGCACATATTAATAGAAAAACAGACAGATATACCAAATCAACAAGAAAGAGATCTAAGAACAATAGATGAGTGGATAATAAGCAGATACAACAAAACTATAGAAGAAACAAGGCAAGCAATGGAGAAACATCAAACACGCAAAGCATTACAAAATTCATTTTATGAATTTAGAAAAGACATCAAGTGGTACAAAAGGAGAGCAGGGAAGAATAAAAATAAAACGATAAATGTGCTCCAAAACATATACAAAGGATGGATAAAACTACTTGCTCCCTTTATTCCATTTATGAGTGAAGAGATATGGAACTTGCAATCAGATGAATCTAAATCCATATTTAGAGAGAGATACCCAGTAGCTGATAAAAACGATATAAGTGAGCTTGCTGAAACTCAGGAATCCTTCATAAAGAATACTTTAGAAGATATAAATGAAATAATTTCTGTGACTGGGAAAAACGCTGAAAAGATAACTATTTTTACAGCTTCAGAATGGAAATGGAAAGTGTTAGAGAAGGCTTATAATTCAGAAAAGCAAAACTTTGGAGAACTAATGTCTTTACTTATGAAGGATTCAGAATTAAGAGAGAAGGGATCAGAGGTAAAAGATGTTTTAAGAGGTATCATAGAAGATATACGTGGACTAACTGAGGAGGAACTAAATATCTTACTGAAAACTTCTGAGTTTGAAACCATCTCTAATGGAGGGGAGTTTCTTTCTGAGGAGTTGGGTTGTGAAATTGAAATTCTAGGAGAAGAGGACAGCGATAATGATAAAGCTAGTGAGGCAAGGCCTATGAGACCAGCAATATATATCGAGTAAGAAAAAATCCTAAAAACCTATCATTATTTGGATATTTCATCGACAAACAATTGTATAAAACGAAGAGAATTAATATTTTCATCAATCAAAAAATAGATTTTTGCTTGTTTTTTAAAGTGGGAAAGGTGTGATATCTTTCTCTCCCTTAAAACGGGGAGTCTTAGCCCTGAATTAAAATAAATTCAATTTAAATAGAGATTAATTAAGGATGAGTTAAAAATTCAGAAAAATAACAAAGACGTGCATCCTATGAAACTAGTCTTCGAGCTTTCGGGAGAATATGAAAAAATCCCGTATGGGGAAGTTAAAGCAGTACTTGATGTTGAAAGTGATAGCTACAGTATAGACGAAAAATATGACAATGTCCTTTTGATAGATGTAGTTAACCCAAAAATCCAAAATATTGGGAGAAGGCTTGCGCTTTCCCATTGTATATTAGAGCACATTGATACTGCACCAAGTTTAAAAGAGCTTCTTAAAACGGCTGAATCTATAGATACAGATAAGACATATTCAGTCAGGGTAAAAAGAGTAAAATCTCATTTAAAATCGTTAGAAATACCACAAATTGAGAAAAAGATAGGTAAACAAATCTCCGGAAAAGTAAATCTTGACAATCCTAAAGAAGAATACAGAATAATCCTATCCAATGGATACCTCATAATGGGTCGGGTTAAAAAAATTATAAATAAACAAGAGTACCACCTAAGAGGTCCGAATCAGAGACCATTTTTTAGGCCGGGTGCAGTTAAATCCAAATTTGCGAGATCTGTAGTAAATCTTGTTAGACCTAAGAAAGGAGATATATTCCTAGATGTTTTCTGCGGTACAGGATCCTATCTGCTCGAGGCCTCCAGCATAGGTATAGAGTCTATCGGTGTAGATGCTAATAAGGAAGTCATAAAAGGGTGTATGAAAAATATAAAAAAATTTGGATCTGGCGCTAGCGTAGTTAGAGCAGATGCTATGGAGCTGCCCTTCAAGGCAAACTCTATTGATGCAATAGTTCTAGATCCGCCATATGGAAGGTCCTCAAAAATTTACGGTAGTACACTTCAAAATTTAATTCAGAAAAGTGTAAAAGAGGGTTTAACTTCGCTCAAAGATGGTGGATTCATGTGCCTTATACTTCCAAACAATGTAAATATAGATGTTCGCATAGATGAAATAGAGGCATACGAAAACAGAGTACACGCATCATTATCTAGATTGATCCGAATATATCAAAAATAACTATTAAAGTCTGGTAAATAAGATTATTTTTCCATCATAGATAAAAGGATGAACCCTCCCAGCAGTAGGTAGAATATCGCATCAATTATACCAACAAACTCAGCAACCATAAAAGATATAGTAGTTACCGGCATCATTACTCCAAAAAGTAAAACCTCGTCTGCTAATTTTTTATTTTCTCCCATATTTCTATAAGAAGAAATAAATCCTAAACTCAAGATAAGATATATAGATATTTTAATTAACTGGGAGGCTGGAGCTCCCAAAGTAGCAAGAAATATAGCTATTATATATAAAAATACTGATGCGACAATGATCTGTATAACTAGCTTAATTGGCCGTTTAATTTTTCTAATAAAGTTAATTTATAAAACCACCATGACTGCTCAAAATAAATTAAACCTCGAATTAAACTTATTATACTTTAACCAAACACTCAATTAGATATATTCGTTTCCCCTATCACTTATTTTTCCCTTTTTCCTATATAAACAAAGCCTTAAGTTTTTTATATATTGATGGAAGTAAAGTTAAGTGACATCCTCACTTACCTAATATTTGGAGGGTGCTTTCATCCATTCATATACCATCTGGTTGGACCAATGGTATTTGGTAGAAACTTCCTGTAAGGGTGGAGCATCCACCTTTTAGGTTATCACCTACCTCGCCTGCATTTCAGGATCAACAGTGGTGGCTTCAGGGTATGGCTACGATACCTCTATGCCAGAAAAAGTTTTCTTCGTTCAGGAGAAATATTCATCCTGCCTTGACGACCCCTACCTCATTGGAGAACTCGGAATTTTACGAAATCCCGTCACTATTGGTATCTTATTCTACCCATATATGTTCTCTCCAATTCATCACTGACTAAATTAAATATTTAGGAAGGTGACTTCTTGGGTAAAGAGTTAATTGAATGTTTGTCCAGATACTCAATATAGACAAAAATCTAAACAAGAACAAGATAAAGATGTTATTAGCTGATGAATCAATTCATCTAGACAAATGTATACCCTCTTCTTTACTTGGTAGAGTTATTTTCATCTCACCTCCAAAAAATAAGATCGGCCTATGTTGAATATTTACGGATAAAAATAATGCTCCGACGGGGATTTGAACCCCGGTCCTTGGCTCGAGAGGCCAAGATGATTGGCCGGACTACACTATCGGAGCTTAAAACAAGCATTAATTATGAAGCTAATCTTAAAATTTATGCTTTTAATCTTCATTTATAGTATCTAATTTTTAGTTAAAAATATTAAATAATTGGTAAGATTTCTTAAATTGGAGAAAAAATATAGAGAGATTGAATTAGAGATAAAGGGATTTCATTGAGTTATTAAAATTCTAAAAACCTGTTAAAGAGTTTAGGTTCCAGAAGATTATATAACTTATAGTAATTTTTTTATACATAAAATTATTAATTAAATTATAGTCAGTATTTTAAGAGGAGGTTTTGATTATTGAGTACTTACAACAATGAAAAGAAAAATATCAGAGTGGAAAATGTTCTTAAAACTCCAGTAGAAGATCAATCAGTAGAGCTAGTTGAGAGGAAAGGTATTGGACATCCAGACAGTATTGCAGATGGTATTGCAGAATCAATGTCTAGAGAGCTTTCTAAAGAATACATCGAGAGATTCGGTGATATCTTACATCACAACACAGATGAAACTCAGATTGTAGCAGGGTCCTCTCAAACTAGCTTTGGTAATGGTAAAATAATAGATCCTATTTATATTTTATTAGTTGGGAGGGCAACAAACAAATATCAAGGGGAAAAGATCCCCATTAACGAAATTGCTGTTGAAAGTTCTAAAAAATATCTTAGAGACAAATTCAACAACCTAGATGTAAATGGGGATGACGTTATCATAGAAAGTAAGCTGGGTCAAAGCTCTCCTGAGTTAAATGAAGTGTATGATGCTGGCACTTCAAATGACACATCTTTTGGTGTAGGTTATGCTCCACTTTCGGAAACTGAAAAAATTGTTTATGAGGCTGAACGGCTTCTATACCAAATGAGGGACGAGGTTCCTGCGCTCGGAGAGGACATTAAAGTAATGGGGCTTAGAGAGGAGGACGAAATTAACCTCATTATTGCCCAGGCAACGATATCCAAATACATTGACTCACTGGATACATATATAAGCGTAATAGAGGAAGTTAAAAACGAAGTGAAAAATCTTGTATCTTGTATAGCTAATTCCGAAGTGAATATTAAAATAAATCAAGCAGATAATTATGACGTAGGAAGGGTTTATCTAACAGCAACAGGTACCAGTGCAGAGATGGGGGACGATGGATCTGTAGGTCGAGGGAACCGATCAAATGGATTGATAACACCTAACAGACCAATGAGTATGGAGGCAACGAGCGGCAAAAATCCTAAAGCTCATATTGGCAAAATATACAACCTACTATCAAATGAAATAGCCTCCCAAATTGCAGATGAGATAAAAGAAGTTAAAGATGTTTACGTGAGGTTGTTATCTCAAATAGGTAGCCCAATAGATGAACCTAGATGTGTAAGCATCCAAGTGATTCCAGAAAATGAAGAATGTAACTTAAATTCAATTAAAGGTGATGCAGAATCCATTGTGGATGAGTGGTTGGATAAATCTGTTCGAGATAAAATAACAAAAAAAATACTTAAAGGAGAATTAAAAACTTTTTAATCTTCTTTATTTCTAATTTTAACATCGAGGCCGTGTTCTTTTAGCATCGATTCTATTTCTTTTTCTTTTTGTATTTGTAGTTTCTCGATTTTTTCGTGGAGTCGTGATTCAATTTTTTTCTGATCTGCAACCACAAAGCTTCCTTCTTTCTTTACATTGAGATCTTCAACATTAAAGAAGGGTATTCTTTCATCAATAAATTTCTCCTTCGCAGGATACGAAAGCTTGCCTTCAAGTGCTACAGCTCTTACCTTCTCAGACAATCTTTCCGCATTAGATTTACCTCCTCCACTAGGATCCTCAATATATATTATATCTTCTTTCTCTATACCAATATTCTTTTCAAGTTCATCTATGTCTTCTTTAGTAAATGACTTCAGATTCTTCAATATTATATTTTCTTCTCCTTTTATCTTCTCAACCTTATTTATATCTTTTAATTTTGTTTTAAGATTTTCTGACCGTTTCTTTTCTTGCTCAAGTTCTTTCTTTAAGCTTGAAATTTTTTTATCCCGAGCTTTTACCTCCTTAGACTGTAAAGCTTCAAGAAATTTTTTACTTTTCACTCGGCTTAACTCACTTTTCAATTCTTTAATCTCTTTTTCTCTTCTGGCCCTTCCATCCTTGAATTCTTCTATTCTATCATACAAATCGCTGATCTTTTCCTCGAGTCCTTTTATCCTATTATCGATTGATTGATTTCTTTTTTGTTTTTTATCACTACTATCTGAATTCTTCTGAAAAGTGTTTATTGCATTGCTGACGCTCATATCCTCTATTACTTTCTTTTTTATCTCTAAAACATTAGCATCGGGTGGAGTTTGGCTTTCAACTTTTCTCAATTTATTCCTCATACTATTATAAGCTCTTAATGCTGCTGCAAGTGCATCTTCTTCGTGCTTGTTTGAACAATCAAAATCCTTCACTTCCTCTCTTTTTTCTTCTTGACTTAGCGGTTCTTCTGGATGCCATAGTTTTGCATCAAGCATGGTCGCAAGTTTACTAGCTGTGCTAGGAGGTGGAGAAACATCTGTAGCTACTACAACAGGATTTCCGATATCAATTACATACTCAATAATCTCAGAGATACCTAACTCCCTAGACGAATAAATATCTACTACATCTCCATCTAAATTTAAAGCTGCCACACCAGCAGTCGTTCCAGGATCCACACCTACAAATAAATACTCTCTCATTTGAATTTTTTAACTAATTCTTCAAAATTTTTATCAAGATTGTATTTTCTTTGGAAATAATTACATAAATTTTCTAAATCTCTTCTAAGGAGGTCGTATGCATTGGGATGATGCTTAGATACAGCTTGGGGCCAATCTATAATCGTTATTCGGTCCTCTGAAATAAGTATATTATACTCGCTCATATCGGCATGTATGTATCCATGATCAAATGCCTTATAAATCTCCTTCATTATTGCTTCAAAGACAAAATTCACATCATCTTCCTTAATCCAAACATTGCTGAGCTCATCACCATTAATATTTTCCATAACGATTACGTGACGATTCCAATCATAAGGCTTTGGAACATCAACATGTTTGTATAAGTCAGAAAGAACATTATATTCTCTCTTTGCGGCAAGAGATGCAACATACATCCACGAGTAATGCTTCCTTTCCCCAATATAATCCCTCATTTTTTTTATCTGTCTAAAATTGACTTTGCCTTCTCTGTGGAATTTGGTTGCAACTTCTTGATTTCCTTTCTTAGCCAACCTAATATCTGATTCTTTACCCACACCTATTTCCCCTCCTATAGAATCTATCACATCCCTCTTTACCAATACATTAAGAGCAAGCGCATCATATCCTGAAAACTTAAGTCTAACTCTTTTTTCTCCAATTTTTTTACCTTCAATTAATTCAAAATCCCCTAGCCTTCCAATCCTATATTTAACTTCATCTACTGGGAGACTTGATTTAACAGAAATAGAAGTTATTGGGACCCACTTTCTAGTCTTCATTCCATTTTCTATTGCCCTAAGTACTTTAAAATCCTCTTTCTCTAAAGATTTAAATATGCTTGCAAGATTGCTTATCATTTTCTGATTTATATCTTCTTAGTTTTCTTCTTCTAACTTATCCTGTGGTGCCATAAAACCGCCAGAGATAAGAAGCTTGATTACGTCGTCTACTTCCATTTCTAAAGGTATTAATTCCTCTCTAGATGCAAAAACCATGTATCCAGATGTAGGGTTTGGAGAGGTTGGAATATACACACTTATGACATCCTTTTCTGTCTTCATTTGAACCTCTTCTAATTCAGTACCGGTTATAAGGCCCAAAGCGTAAAGACCTTTTCTAGGATATTCGACCAAAACTACCTGATCGTATCCTTCCTCTCTTACAAATATAGCTGAAGTTATCTGCTTTGTTGCACCATAAATTTCTCTACCTAATGGTATTTTTTCAATATATTTTTCCACAATATAGATTATTTTCCGTCCAATGGCTATCTTGACAGAAGCTCCAATTATAAAAATTAACAAAAAAGTTAATGCTATGCTTAAGCCCGGTATTTCGTATCCTATGGTTGCAGCCATGATAGGTTGCAAAAAATCATCAAGTGTCTTGAAAACCCACCAAAATATAAAAACTGTAACTCCGATTGGCACTACAACAAGAATCCCTGCTACAAAATAACCTCTTAGTCTCTTCATCATCAATATAAATTTATTGAACCCTAGATTTATCTTTTTTGACTTGTAAGAATTTTTAATAAACTGACAAGAGATTATGGCAATTTGAGGATGAAATCAATAATCAGGTTTAAAAAATTGGATGATATACATAAATTGTAGGAAAACTAATACGTTCTAGCAGTCAAAGCTAGTTTTTCGGCCTCTGATGAACACTTTATACATTCCTTTTTAATATTTTCTTCTCCATCCACATCTAGTCGCTCTCCTAATACATCAGCTGAAAGACTCTCTTCTATTTGTCTACCACATTTTTCTTCCATACACCAATAAAACTCAACTGCGTGTCCTTTTTCAATCATATTTTTTGCATCCGATAAGGAGGTAGAGAATTTAACCATTTCATTAAGATTTTTCAATGCATTATCTCTCATATTTTTTGAGATATCATCAAACAACGTCTCAACAGATGTAAATATATTCTCCAAAGGAACCTGGTCTTTTTCTCCATTATGTCTTCTAACTAAAGTAGCCGAATCTTTTTCCAAATCTCTAGGCCCAACCTCAATTCTAACAGGCACTCCTTTAATCTCCCATTTATGGAATTTTTTACCTGGCCTTTCATCTTCATCATCCAACTTAACCCTTAGTCCTTCATCTTCTAGGTTTTTCTTTAATTCACTACATGTTTCTAGAATCTCACTAGTATTCGAATCGCTAAAGATTATGGGAACTATTACAATTTGGACAGGAGCATACTTAGGGGGTAGAACTAACCCAGAATCATCGCCATGAATTCCAATCATTGATGCTATCGACCTAGCCGATATACCAAAGCAGGTCTGGGTCGGATGGTCATGCCCCCCTTCCTCATTTTCAAAAGTAATATCAAAAGTTTCGGAGAAATTTCTGCCTAAGTTGTGCACGGTACCTATCTGTAACATTTTTCCATCTGGCATAAGGGTGTCAAATGCAATAGTATATTCAGATCCGGGAAACTTATCCCATTTTGGCCTCTTTGTTATTGTATATGGAACCGTCAAATCATCAAAAAATTCAGAATAAATCTCAATAGCCTCTCCCACTTGCTTTTCAGCTTCTTCCATATCTTCATGTACAGTATGTGCTTCTTTAAAATTGCTAATTTCCCTTTCACGTATAAGAGGTCTCGTATGCTTTGTTTCATACCTGTAGGTGTTCACAACCTGAAAAACCTTAAGTGGGAGATCCGTATGTGACCTTATCCACTCGGAAAAGAGAGGATACATAGCTGTTTCCGATGTAGGTCTCAAAGCAAGGGGTTCTTCTAGCTTGTTCTTTCCAGCTCTTTCAACCCAAAAAACTTCCTCCTCAAAGCTAGCAACATGTTCAGACTCTTTTTTAAGGCTTTTTCTCGGTATCAGTAAAGGAAATTGGGCTTCCCGGTGACCTCGTTCCACATGAAGCTCCTTAAGCTTATTGTATACTAGGTTCCTCATCTCATAGCCAAAAGGATGCCAAGCATAAAATCCCTTAACAGGGTATCTTACATCTAATATTTTTGCAACTTTGTGAATCTCGGTATACCACTCACTAAAGTTTGATTTCTTTGGAAGTTGGTCAGACATTTTTACACGTGATGATATTTTTTTGTTTGATTAACTAAAAATAATTTCCATTAATATGAGATAACTTCGGATTATATCACTATTTTTACAACTATATATACTTTCCAAGAAGTAAATACTTCTTTTGTAAATAAGAAAACAGAGAGATAGAAAATTGATGCTAATTCATATATATTATTAGACCAATAAATTAATTGAGATGCTAACTCAGAGGTTGGATAAGGAAGTTAAACTTCTCAAGCGCCACATAAAAATATTCAAGATTGCTTGTGAAAAGGGTCCAATAGGTATGGGTAAAATTTCAGAAGAAACAGGGATTCCTAAACACAAAGTTAGATACTCACTTCGAATCCTAGAAAAAGAAGATTTAATCGAACCTTCAAATGAGGGAGCCAGAGCCAAAAATTCTAATAAGTTCTTTAATGAGTTTAAATCCAATGTAGAAGAACAAATAAAAAATCTAGAGGTAATAAAAAATCTAATGTAGTTTTTTAATATCACAAACTATTAAAAATAAAAACTGATGGCAATCTAATTATGGATGATTGAGCATACCTTTACCTGAGCTTTGTATGAATGTAACCTAATTATTCACTTCTCAAAACACATATGTAAATAACACATAATTTAGTTAATGGTTTATTCATCATTTTGGTTAAACCGTTAACGTGGCTAAACCATTAGATGTTAAAATACTCACTCATTAAGAGGTTTTATAGAGGTCTATATAATGAATGAAGAAAGAGTTATTGTAATAACAGTTGAAGGTTCGGATCATCCAGGAATAGTTGCAGCTATAACTAAAGCTCTTGCCAATGAAAATGTAAATATACTAGATATAACACAAACCGTAGTTAGAGAGACTTTTACTATGCTACTTTTTGCTGATATAAAAAATTCGGAATCAGATTTTGAAGGTATTAAAAGCAAATTAAAAGATGTTGGCAAGGAACAAGGGGTGCGTGTAACAGTTCAGTATGAAGAAATTTTCAAAGAGATGCACAGGGTGTAATTTTATGTCTTCCATGTTTTCGGCAGAGGAAATACTTGAAACTATCAAAATGGTTTCAGCAGAGAATTTAGATATAAGAACGGTTACCCTGGGTATAAACATAAGGAGCTGTGCCGATAGTAGACCAGATAAAACTCTCAACAACATTGAAGAAAGAATAATGGAAGAGGGCAAAAATCTCCACGATAAAGTAGATGAAGTAGAGAATAGATATGGTATACCTATTGTAAACAGAAGAATTTCTGTTTCTCCTGTTTCTGATGTAATTGCTCCTGCAGTAAGAGAAGGCTATAAAGATGTTGCAGTAGAGGCTGCAAAAACCTTAGATAACGTTGCTGAAGAAATTGGAATAGACTTCGTGGGAGGGTTTTCGACACGGGTTGAGAAGGGTATAACCGAATCCGATGGAGCTCTACTAAAAAATATACCAAAAAGCCTATCAAATACGGAAAGGGTTTGCTCTTCTATAAATGTTGCTACGACTAATTCCGGAATTAATATGAATGCAATCAAAATGGCTGGAGAGATAATAAAAGAGACAGGAGAAAAAACTGCCTCTGAAGAAGGGATTGGTTGTGCAAAACTAGGGATATTTTCGAATGCGCCTCCAGACAATCCATTTATGCCTGGAGCCACTCATGGTCCAGGAGAGGCTTCATCATCAATAAGTGTAGCAATTTCTGGGCCAGGTGTAGTCAAATCAGTACTAGAGAAGGAGGGGGGAGACTTAGGTGAACTATACGAGCTTATAAAACGAACATCTTTCAAAATTGCTAGATCCGGTGAACTTATAGGTAGAAAAGTTGCAAACGAGCTCGACACAGATTTTAATATAGTGGATCTTTCTTTAGCACCTACGCCAGCTAGGGGCGATTCTATTGCTGAGATAATAGAAGAGATGGGTATAGAAAGTTGCGGAGCACCGGGCTCAACAGCAGCACTAGCAATACTTACAGATGCCGTAAAAAAAGGAGGAGCAATGGCTTCATCATATGTTGGAGGACTCAGTGGTAGCTTCATACCCGTTACCGAAGATTCTGGCATGTCTAACTCAATTAAAAAAGGAAGCATGAGCTTAGAAAAATTAGAGGCCATGAGCTCTGTCTGTTCTGTTGGATTGGATATGGTTCCAATACCTGGAGATACTAGTGCTGAAACAATCTCTGCAATAATATCTGATGAAATATCGATAGGTGTAATAAACAACAAATGTACTGGTGTGCGCCTTATACCTGTTGAAGATAAAAAAGCAGGAGATACTGTGGAGTTTGGAGGATTGTTAGGAAGCTCTCCGATACTCGATCCTAGCAATTTTGGTTCGGATAAATTTGTAAAAAGAATGGGTAGGATTCCTTCTCCAATAAATAGCTTAAAAAACTAACTACATATCCCTTTGTCTAAATATTTTACCAGTAGGGGTTTTAAGCCTTTAATTAGTATATAAAAAATTAAAATAGAGGAGAGAAAATCTAGGTTAAATTATGCCATTAGATGTAATATTCTTAGGTACCTCGGGTGCAACTCCTACCGTTGAAAGAAATCCTCCAGCAGTAATGGTTAAAAGGGAAGGAGAACTTATCTTATTTGATTGTGGGGAAGGTACCCAAAGACAAATGATGAAATGTAGGACAGGCATGGGAGTGGATCGGATATTTATAACTCACCTTCATGCAGACCATTTCTTAGGTTTACCAGGATTGATTCAAACAATGTCATTTCAGGACCGGGAGCGTCCGCTTGAAGTTATAGGTCCTCCTGGCATGGAAGACTTGGTCAGAGGTATGAATGCTTTTGGTGCTGGTAGGCCGAATTTCGAAATTAAAGTATATGAATTAAACAATAGTGACTCTTTTCAATACGACGAATATAGTGTAACTGCCCTGGAAGTGGATCACGGGAAAAAAATAAAATCTTTAGGATATGTGCTAGAAGAGGACGAGAGACAAGGTAAGTTCGATAGAGAGAAAGCTATAGAATTGGGAGTTGTACCTGGCCCTGATTTTGGAAGATTACAAAAAGGAGAGAGCATAGAGGTTGGAGAAGGTATTGTTACTCCTGACCAAGTCATTGGGCCTCCAAGAAGAGGGAGGAAAATAGTTTTTAGTGGGGATACCCGCCCATTGGCCCAGATAGAAGAAATATCTAATGATGCTGATTTGCTAATTCACGATGGAACATTTACTAGTGATGAAGCTGAAAGAGCAAAGGAAACGAAACACACAACAGCTAAAGACGCAGCAAAAATTGCCAAAAAGGCAGAAGTAAGAATGCTCGCACTATTCCATCTCAGCTCAAGATATTCAAAAAATTATCGACCGATACTCGATGAGGCAAAAAAATACTTTGAACGGAGTATCGTTCCATCCGACTTTACCAAACTTAGGATACCATATCCAGAAAAAAATCGAGATATAGAAGTTAATTTTGATGCAAATCAAAATAACAGAAAATGAAATCTACGCTTAGTAAAATTCGGAAAGCTTGGTTTGGATTTTATGTCTTCTTAAAAGTTCACTTCTTTTCTCCCATCTTTTACTAGACTTTAGCTTGCTGGATGCCCACTCCAGTGCTTTTTCCAAATCTTCAAACGATTTGAGGTTTCCTGCAGCTTTCCTCATGGTTTCTCTTACTATCCAAACTCCTAATGGTATAAAGTAGCCCTCTCCGATTTCGCGTATAGTTATCACCTTGGCTTGTCTTTTTTCTTCTATGAGGCGTTCAGCAGCTACCAATCTTGCTGCGTAATATGCACCTGCAGTTGTATCTGCATAACTAGTTCTTCCTTCATACCCTTCCCAATCATTTATAATGGTTTTTTTTCCGCCTGACCACAAGCTTCCACTTAAAAATATCTCGACAAATTCAAAACTCCATGCATCTGGTATCATCAAAACTATACATCTATTATCCATATATTCCGTATAACCTGCCATGACCTCGCCAAGCTGTTGGAAATCTTTTAATTTATCTATTAGCTCATTTCCAACATTAGAATCAACTGCTGTTATGCTCCATCGAGTAGGTACAAGTTTTCTCCTTCGTTCTTGGCCTAGCAAGCCAGCAGATAGGAGTCTGATCTCTTGATCTATACTCGCTCCCTTCTCATATAGTTCTTTTATAGCGGTTTGAGCCCTTACATCATCATCTCCAACCAGGTATTCAACATTTCTAGGTACTGATGGGTTTTCGGTAATTTCAGCGTCTTCAATATCAGCAACTGGACCACTAGGCTGAACGTAGGCATCAAGATTTATGGTAGGTTTAGGAGATTTCTTAAATCGGACTTCAGTATCTACCGGTTTATCAGACATTGCAACCTCTTGAGTTATATCAAGAAGGCTATCTTTCCACCTTTCCTTAGATATATGGGATGAAAAATTAGACCTTACAAGTGAAGATCGCATAGAAACGAGGTCTTCCAAACCCATACCAAACCAATCTTCGGAAGAGTCCATAATCTCGGCTTTGTCTGAATCCACAGGCAACATAGGACCCAAATTAACTTTCGGATATCCATATCGGCCTACAAATACAGCTGGAGGGCTTGATCCATATAATTCTTCACCTATACTATCCATATTTTGTAAGTTTACTTTGGATAGATATCTACACTTTTCCCCACATAGATTCTTGGAGCCCTTACAAGCAACACATCTCGGGGGTTGTTCTGACTTCATTAGTTTTGCCTTATTTTATATTTTTCCTCCATCATTCTATATTTTTATATAGTGACTGTGACATCCTCCTCCACCTAACCGTTGGTTAGGAAGAGGCTTCCAGCCTTTCAAGGGTTCTCCTCCGCTGTTCTGACTTACATTGCAGAGGTCA
>SL_8KL_010_SEDDRAFT_10001249_pt1 | contig 22008 bp, 15 predicted proteins | sample SodLakKL_010_SED_4_FD_11160 | JGI IMG/M metagenome (IMG submission 11160) | reverse complement strand
GTAACAAAAGAAGACCTAAAAGACATATTCCCAGAGGAATATAAAGAACTAAAAGACTTGAAGAAAAGAGAAAAAAGCTTTCTAGGGCTATTCGATGATACCAACTACGTTCACAAGTACTTTTTCACTATACACAACCAGAAAAAAGACTGCAAAGTAAAGCCAGGTAAAATAATTGGATTCAAAGCCGAGAAAAAAGCAAACGAAGATAAAATGAAAGCAAACGTACAGTACCCGAATGGAGAAGTGGAAGAAAGTAGCCTGGAAATCTTTCCAGGAGTAGAACTAACAGATATAAACCTAAACAAACACGTTCTAGTGCATAGGAACACTGTTTGCCAGGAAATAACCGAAGAAGAATACAAGAAGATAATTGAAGAATACTATAAGGACTAAATCTCCGGATTTTCTTTTTCAACTTAGTTATTTATTTCTTAATTTAACTCAACGTATTTCGCTAAATTTTTCACTGAATTAATTATTTATATCCGAAACCCCTTTTTATTCATGGTTGGCCATGATCAATAAAGATAATAAAAAAATAATCGTGATCTCTGCTATCCTCATTCTAGCAATTGTTTTAATCTCCATAGGGTTTTATACAGATATTCAGGTTGATCCAGGAGAAGAACCTGAAAATGGAGAACCAGATAATGGAATACCGGAAAACGGAGAGCCAGGAGAATTAACCGGCATAGTAAATTATTCAGGGACATGGACAGGACAAGCGGAGGGGGAAAATGTAGATGGAATCTGGGAGTTCAAAGTTAATTTTGATGAAGAAAACCTGACAGGTTGGTTCATAGGAAATGCATCGGGAAGAGTAAATGGATCAGTATATCAAGAAGAGATAGAAGCGGAGTCCGAATCCATATGGAGGACAGTGGATTGGTCAGGATCCTTCAGTGCTAACGGTTCTGAAGTATCCGGTGAATGGAAATTATCTGACTTAGAAGGACACGGAACTTGGGAAGGAGCTCGAGGAAGAGCGAATGTAGATAGAGAAGAAATAATGCTTCCAAGCGAAGACCAAGATAGTGGAGAAGAACTAATAGATCGATATCCTGGTTCAATCATGCTTGATTATACTATGCAGAATTTGAGTGGACAGAAACACGTGAATGCTGAATATGGAACATATGATAGTGTTGACGAAGTGGTTGAATGGTACAAAGAGGAGCTAGGAGAACCAGGATCTGAAAGAACTGAAAATGGGAAAATAGAAATCAGTTATTCAAACCTTGAAGGGTTTGAGGAAGATAGATACGGTTTACTATTCATATCTCCAGGGATATACACTCATATTGAGATTCAGATCGGTGCTAGATAACTAAGAGATTTAAGAATCTACAATTCTTCCGGATCTTTAGGGGTAAACTCTATTGATAGTTCTTGGGAAACCTATTGTCTCTCTTATGTGGTCTCTTTTGAATAACCAGGATAATGTTCTCTCTATTCCAAGCCCAAATCCTGAGTGGGGTACTGATCCGTATCTTCTGAGATCTATGTACCATTCGTAAGCTTCTTTATCCGTTCCTGTTTCCTCTAATCTCTTCATGAGTTCTTCTAGTTCCCATATTCTTTCCGATCCTCCAATTATTTCTCCGTATCCTTCGGGTGCCAGTATGTCATTGCATAGTACTGTTTCTTCTTCCTCTGATTTTTCCGCTTCGGGCATGTAGAATGGCTTTATTTTCTTTGGGAAGTTGTAGATTACTATTGGTTCCTTTTCATTTTCTGTAAGTGCTTTTTCATGTCCTGCTCCGAAGTCTTCCCCCCATTCTATCTTCAGTCCTTGTTCTTGCAGTTCTTCTATTGCTTCTGTATAGCTCAGTCTTTTGAAAGGTGGCTCTATTCTTTTAAGCACTTCCGGATCTCTTCCAAAGTCTTTAAGAACTTTCTGATTCTCTTCTCCTAATTTATTTGCTACGTAGGATATCATCTCTTCCTGGAATTCAATGTTGTCTTGGTTCTCGTACCACGCCATTTCAGCTTCCAGGTGCCAGTACTCTGTTAGATGTTTGCTTGTTCTGGATTTTTCCGCTCTGAAGCTGGGTGCTATGCAATAAACGTTTTCTAAAGAAGTTATGAATGCTTCTAAGTATAGTTGGGATGACTGTGTTAGGTAGGCCGTTTCATCGAAGTACTCAAAATCGAATAGGGTTGATCCTCCTTCCACTCCTGCCTGTGTTATCAGTGGTGGCTGTACTTCGTGAAAGTTTTTTTCTTTGAAGAATTCTCTGAAGTACTCTAGAACTTTTTCTCTTGTTCTCAGAACTTTTCTTATTTTACTGCTCCTCAGCCATAGGTGTCTTGCATCCATCAGGAACTCGGTAGAAGGATCCTGAGTGATTGGGAACTTCTCAGATTTTTGATAGTGTGAAATCTCTTTTCCCTTTATCTCGTATCCTCCTGGTGCTCTATCGTCTTTCTCCACTTTCCCTTTTATACTGATGCTGGATTCTATCTTGGTGTTGCTTGCTTCTCTGAATCCAGGAGAATCTTCTTTAAAAACACATTGTATTATTCCTGTGGAGTCTCTTAGAGTTATGAAGGCTACTTTAGCCGTGGATCTCTCTCTGTAGACCCATCCTCGCAGATTCACTTCTTTTCCCACTTTTTCATCGTTTTTAACTTCTTCAATTTTGTCCCATTCTGTCTCTGTATCCTTTGCCATCTAACCACTGAATATTTAACTTGCAACCTTATTAATTAAACTATGGTGTTGATAGGTCAATTTTCCTCCAGATCCAGTGAATCAAGCTCTAAAGGTCTTAAAAGCAGAGTCAGGGAACTGGAAGAAAAATACGCAAACTTACTTATGGATAGAGGATATAGAGAGGTTTTGAATCCTCATACTCTTTCCGAAAGAGATCTTGAACTTCAGGAAATCGATGAGGATGGCTACATAAAGACTAAGAGAGGGTTAATCCCGTTACAGGATTCTAGCAGGTGGCTCCCAACTCTTGAATGCGTTTCAAATAATTTGACTCTTCCAATTAAGTTGTTTTCTTCTTCCATGTCTCTTTTTAACAGTTTCAATTTCTCAGTTGTAGTTGTTGATAATGAAGTTGATCTAAATGAAATGAAGAGAATATCTAATTTTCTGCTTTCAGATCATGATTTTTCAATAGGATATAAAAGAGATGTGGCTTCTTCTCCTCTTTCAAAGAGTGGTGATATTCTTCTGAATGAAGATAATGTAGGGGAATACGGTCTTTATTCTTTATCCACTCTATCTAACTTTGGCATTGAGGATCCTGTTGGATATTTAAGACTTGATCTTGCTTCTGTATTGGCTAGTATAAGTTCTTTATCTTCTAGAAAGTCTTTATATCCTCAATTAACTGGTGTATTATCCTTAACCGATGAAGCTCTGGCAAAATCGGTTTCTATAGATAAAGTTCCTTTAACTGAATTTGGAAAAGCGGTTAAGAAGAAAATCAGTAAAGAAATTACCAAGGAAAGAGTGAAAGGAACCAGAGGAAGATCCAAATTACTTGAAACAAGTTTTAAAGATAGAGTAGTACAAGTATGGGTTCTTAATGAAGGCGGAACTACTAGTAAAGGTCTTTTTAATGAAATATATGCTTGGAACGGTGGTTTGTACACAGTTCCTAGGACAAATATAACTGATGCTCTTAAGAAAGTTAAAGAGGAAGGCTCATCAACCGGTATTCACCTGGTTGACGCGGTTGCTTCCAGGCTGGCTTGGGAAGCCGAGCACATGAGTGGTGACAGAAAGCTCATTGAACTTGAAGATATTGATTCGATCGAGAGCGCTAACATTACCTTGCCTAGAAATTTGAGGAGTAGTATTGATACTAGTAACTTGAAGGGTGAAATTGACTTGGAATTAGAACTAAAGCTCTCAGGCCTTAGTTAATCCTTTATTTTAATCTAATTGATTCCAGGTTCCTGGGGGATATTGTATCAACGTTGAATTTGTAGTTCAGGCTCTTTGCAAAGTTCTTTGTCTTGCTCTCTTCCCCGTGCACTACTAGTACTTTCTCCGGCTTTGGATTTATCTTTTTGTAGTATCCCAGTAATTCATTTATATCTGCGTGTCCGCTGAAACCGGATATTGATTTCACGTCCGCGTTTATTTTGTATTCTGTTAATTCTCCGTTTTGATCTTCTAGCACCACTTCTTTGTTTCCCTTTTCTATTTTTCTTCCAAGTGTTCCTTGTGCTTGGTATCCGACAAAGACTATTGTGTTCTTTGAATCGCCGCATAGTTTCTTGAAGTAGTCTATTACTGGTCCTCCTGACATCATACCGCTTGGTGACAGTATTACTGATTTTCCTCTGTCAGTTATTTCGTCTCTTTGGTCTCTGTCCACCATCTTGAATATTTCTGATTCGAATGGGGATTTGTCGTGTAGTACTCTTTTTTTCACGTTTTTCTTCAAGTGCTCTGGGTAGGCTGTGTGGATTGCTGAGGCTTCTTTTATCATTCCGTCCACGTATACTGGCACGTTGAAGTTATTTTTCCTGTGATTTTCTTCCAGTATAAGCATAATTGCTTGTGCTCTTCCCACTCCAAAGCTAGGTATTAGTACTGTTCCGTTTCGGTCCGTGGTTTCTTTTATTATTTTTACTAGTTCTTTTTTGCTCTTTCGCGTGTCTTGTTGTCTGTCTTCTTGTCCTCCGTATGTTGACTCCATTATTAGGGTCTCTATTCTTGGGAAGTCGGTGTGTGCTGGGTTGAGCATCTCGGTGTATCCGAATTTTAAGTCCCCGGTGTACACTAGGTTGTGTGCTCCTTCTCCTATGTGTAGGTGTGTTATGCTTGAGCCTAATATGTGGCCCGCGTTCTGAAGTGTTAATCTCATGTCTGGGGTTATGTCCGTTACTTCTCCGTATCCTTTTGCTATGGAGCGTAGTATTTGTTTCTTTATGGATTTTTCATCGTATGGTGGGTTTTCTGCTTCTCTTTTAGCAATTTTTATGAAGTCTTTTTGCAGTAACGTCATTAGTGTTCTTGTTGGCTTTGTTGAGTAGACCGGTCCTTCGTAACCGTAGTTGTAGAGGTATGGTACGAATCCTGAGTGATCCAGATGTGCGTGGCTCACTATGACTGCGTCCAATTCGTCCAGTGAGAAGTTTATTGATGAGAGGTATGGGTATTTGTCCGAGTCCTTTCCATCTATTTTTACTCCTGCGTCGAGCATTACTTTGCTTTCAGGTGTTTCCAGTAGGAAGCAGCTTCTTCCTACTTCTCTGTTTGCTCCTAGTGATGTGGTTCTTACCCAGTCTATTTCTTCGGGTGGTTCCTTGAATATTTTTTCTCCAAATCCTTTCAGTATTTTTTTTCTTTCTTTTTCTTCTTCTATTAGGATTTTTCTTATTGCTTTGAGTGTTTGTGGTTCTTCTTTTGGTGTTCTTTGCAGTTGTGGTTTCCATCCTGTTTTTGTTGTTATTTCTCTGATTGTTTTTCCATTTTTTCCTATTATCAGTCCTAGTTTTTCCGCTTTTATCGCTACTCTGCTGAAGCTTGGGCTGAATTCTATGGATTTTAGTCCTGGGTCCTTTGGTATTATTTCTTCTATTGTTTCCTTTGCTTTTTCAGGTGGTTGTAGCATTGATTCATCGGTTCTTGGTATGAATCTTTTTTTGAATTTCTTTGCCAGGTTTTTTATTATGGTTTCGTCGTTGATTAGTTTGGATATGTTTTTTGAGTATAGTACGAGGTCGGATCCTTCTGCTTCTATCTTTGTGAGCATCACTTCTTCCGGTACTTCTTCTCTTATTTCTTCTTTAAGTTCTTCTAAGTATGTCATAGTTAAAACTCCTTATATTTGTTCTATGTATTGTTTGTTGTTCTTATAGTTAGTTGTGTAATTGTTGTTATAGATTCTATTGTTTCTTTGAGCTTTTTGAGTTGTTTTCTTTGTTTACTAATACTTATCTCTGGTTCTGTTTGTTTTCGGGTTGGATGAGCCTATTTAGGAATTTGGTGTTTCTTTTTTTGTTTTCTATATTCTTCGTAGGTCTATGTCTTTTTTGAGTTCTTCTATTTCTTCTTGAGTGTATTTTTTTGATCCTTTTTCCGTGATCTGCATTAGGTGTATGTTTCTTCCTCCGGACATTGAGTCTCTTTCTTTTGCTGCGTGTATTGCTTTTAGAGCTATTTCTAGGTTGTCTTCTATGTCGTTTTCTTCTTCGTAGTAGTTTTCCAGTACTCCGTATGCTATTGGTGATCCTGATCCTGTTGCTGCTGCTTTTTTCTCCATCTTTGATCCAAGTGCATCTAATGAGTATAGTTGTGGTTCTTTGTCGTAGCCTCCCATTATGAGGCTCACGTAGAACGGTAGTAATCTGTTTCCTTGTAGCACGTTCGCTAGTAAGGTTGCTGCTGATTCTACATTCATTTTTCTTTTTCTTTCGAGTTGGTATAGATTTGTCTGTGCTTTCATTATTCTTCCTAGTGTTTGAGCGTCTCCTACTCCTCCAGAGATTGTTAGTGCTATGTGGTCTTGTAGTGGGATTATCTTTTCCGCGTATTTGTCCGCTACTAGATATCCCATTGATGCTTGGCTTTCTGTTGCTAGTACAACACCTTCTTCGGATTTTAGTCCTAGGGTGGTGGTCTTGGATTGGTTTTCTTTCTGTTCTCTTATTTGTTTTTCTTGTTCTTGTTGGTTCATAATAAAACTTCCTCTTAGGGGTTAACAAATTAAGAATTCAGGGTGTTTAATTTCATTTAGGTGAGTCACTGTATTCTTGTGGCTAGGCCTATTTAAATCTAATGTTTATTCTTCTCCTTTTTCTTCCTCTTCCATTGCTTCTTCTTCTATTTCAATGGTTTCGTAGGATGTTTTATCTTTTATTTTTTCCTTTACTTGTTCTTTCTCTTCTTCTGCATCTTTTCCAAAGGTTCCTAAAGGTACTTGAACCTTTAGGAGTTTCTTAGTGTCTTTATTGTCTTCTGTTTCTTTTTCCATCTGTTCTTGTGTTCTTATTTCTTCTTCTGATACTGGTAATTCTTCCTTTATCAGTACCTTGGCTTTTTCTTCATCTTTTTCAAACACCTTCAATACCTTCATTTTGTATTCTAAATCCTTGCCTGCGAGAGGGTTGTTGAAGTCTACTCTAACTCTTCCTCCTGACACTGTTTGTATTTTAGCGGGTTGTCCGTCCAGTATTACTTGCATTCCTGGCATTGGAGTTACTTCAGTATCTTCAAAATCTTTTTTCGGAACCATCTCTACTTTGCTAGGGTCTCTTTTTCCATATCCTTTTTCAGGGGGAACCGTGAATTCCTTTTCTTCCCCTTCTTCCATCTCTTCAAGTTGCTCCATTACTCCTTCTATCAATTCTTCTTCGCTTGTTAGGTCTCTTGGACCGTACTCCATTTTCTCGTTATGTATTCCTTCTTCTTCAGCAACTTCTTCGTCCGTGGTGTCGAAAACGTCTCCTGTTCTCTTTATCTTACCGGTGTATTCGACCCTGTAGAATTTATCCATATTTTAATCACTTTGTTTAACTTGTTAGGTGTTTCTTTTATCTTTTCCTCTGTCTTCGTAACTGCGTTCTTTGAATATCTTGATACAAGATTTCGATACTAGAACCTGACTCTTTGCAGTGTTAATTTTTCCCATCATAGTATATAAATATGGTGTAAAAAAGTGTGAAACCAATGATTTCAGGGTATCGACCACAAAGAAATATAAGTACAGAGCTCAGTAACTAATTATTGGTTACAGTTAACTAAAAAATCAATATTAAGATTTTTGTCACAGGTGGTTAAATTGGAGAAAAAAGGATTAATACTCGTGGTAATAATACTCTTCGGACTCTCTTTAGGACCGGTAATACGTTTCATCGGGGGTGGAGAAGAAATAGAGCTTCCCGATGAGAATGGGGAAGAGCCTGTGGATCAACAGGTATTTGAATCTGTATTCGAATCTGAAATATCTTCTTTGGATCCTTACGTGTACTTCGAAGCCGTTGGCGAGGACAACGATGTTACCGCTATGAGGGAAAGAATCGAAGCAGCAGTATCTGAAGATATTAATTACTCCATTACATCTCCAAATCCAACAAGAGGAGGATGGGATTACAGTGGAGTAGTGGAAGTACAGAACAGCTCTCAAGCAGGTGAAGTAGGGTTCAAGTTATGGTTCCACCTATCCAGACACTACCAGGACGTATCAACCTATAGAGAAGGAGAAGTGACACTGCCCTCGAATATAACGGGCACCACTGAAGATGATGAAGAGATAACTATCCACACGGGTAATCAATCCATCTCAACTCAAACAATGTATTCACAGCATCTGAATCAATCCATTGAAATAGATTGTCCTCAAATGATAGCTGACCTTGATAACCAGCTCACTCATGCACCAGCCAGATGCAGACAGGACCGAGACTTCCCAAGGTACGGTGTCACGGACGAACACTTCGAAGAGAAGGGAAGAACCATCAAAAAGAACCACACCCTTGAAATAATTAGCACACAGCAGTACGCTGCCCAGTATTCCTATCAAGATCAAAATCTCTCCGAAGAGCAGAAAGAAAATATAAAAAATCTCTCAGCGATGCAGGTTGATATAGATAATGAAACAAAAACGATTTCAGTCATGGCTATGGATGAATCAAACTTCAATGAGACTATAGATTACATGAGAGATAAGGAGTTCCTTGAACTGAATGTGGAAAAAACAGTGGAAGTGGACATGCCCGACCAAGTTACTCTTGAAGGGGAAGAATACACTATAGTTGATCCTGAACTTGACACAGGGTTCACAACCGTCCCGTTTGAACATACTGAAGAAGAGGTTCCGATGGAGGTCTCCTACAAGATCCTCTACGATGAAATATTTGACCTCACATCTGAATAACTATTTCTCTACTTTAACTTCATTATAGCGTCAGCTATATCTCCATCAGTTTCTTCAAGAGCTTTCTTTGCTTCTTCTTCAGATACATCTGCTTTATCCGAAACTGTCTCTATATCTTCGTCACTGTAAATTTCTTTCTTACCTTCCTGTACATCTCCCATCACTTGAAATGTTTTCTTACCTTTCATCTCTATCAAAGTGACTTGCGGATTCTTCACAACGTAGTTATCCTTTCCTCTAATCACTACTTCTTCCGCATCGATTTGTTTGGGCTCCATGCCCATCTGTTTCATCATCTTCTGCATCTTTTTTGGATCAAGCGATCCTGGCATCATATTTAAAACCTCCTTTTGAGTTTGATTTTTTCAAATTAATTTTTCTGTTTCTTATTTAAACCATGATTCTTTTATATACACTGGGTTAAATATGTCCACCATACTAGGAAGATTCTCGGAGTACTTAAACCTCAAACTCGGTAGTAGCAACTCCAAAGATATAGAGGAGGCTATTGAGATTTACCTGAATCAGGGCGGTATACTCAAGATAGATAGAGAAGGATCTGGAAAACCTGATTTAATCTATCCAGGGAAGAAGAGAATCAAGAAACAGATAAACCAAGCAAAGAAAAAGGAAGAATACCTCAGAGAAGAACTAACAAAACTTAGAAGAAAGAAAAGAGAGAAAGACAGAGATAAACTCAACCCGGTTAAAAAGTCACTGAACCCGCTTTACTGGAGACACCTGTACAAGAAAAGAACTGACGATGACTATAAAGAAGCATACAAGGAAATACAGCCACCAATGGAAAAAGTAAATGACTCAGAATGGAAAGACATGCTAAAGATGTTCGTTAACGAACCAGAATACAGAGAAAGACTTCTAGAAGCATCAAATAGCCAAATAGCTGAAGGAAGAGGAACCATACAGGAACAAGTAATGGAAAGAGAACAGTTCTCCAAAGATCTAGTGGACAAAAGAATGAAAAAACTAAGAAAAAAACTAAACAAATACAGAAAAAAGAGAAAAGCTCTTAAAAAGCTACTGAAGATAGCTAAAAAATAAATAAGTCTTCTAATTAATCAAGCACCTTTGAACCCTATTTTTTTGGAAAAAACTAGTTTTATCCACTGAAGATCACTACATCCATGAAAAACCTAGAGAAGAAAAACTTCGAGAAGAAGAATAAACACATGGAAAACAAAAACATGAAAGTGGAAAAAGCCGTTGAAGAAAACGGACTGCCCAAACAAGTAACTGAAATACTGGAAAAAGAAAATATAACTCAATTAAACCCAGTTCAGACAAAAGCAATTCAAAAAGGGCTCCTAAATAAAGAAAAGAAATCCTACGTAGTCTCGTCACCCACAGGATCAGGTAAAACACTAATAGCCGAGCTAATATCAGTGAAAAACACAGTGAACGACGGAGCAAAAGCACTCTACATATGTCCATTAAGAGCACTAGCCACTGAACAATACCAGAACTTCAAGAAAAAATACAGCTCACTTGGAATGGACGTTGCCCTATCAATAGGTGACTACGACTCCGAAGACAAGAAACTCAAAAAACACGACTTAATCATATCCAGCTACGAAAAAGCAGATTCACTGTTAAGACACGATCCAGAATGGCTAAAAGACCTAGAACTACTAGTAGTAGATGAAATACAGAACGTTGACAGTAACAGAGGACCAACACTCGAAGTACTAATATCCAGGATAAAACACCTGAAACCAGATATACAGATAATCGCTCTATCAGCCACGATGCCCAACTCCGAACAAATCTCGGAATGGATAAACTCGAAAACAATTAAATCGAACTACAGACCAGTACCACTATACGAAGGAATATACCACAATGGCCTGATAAGATTCAAAGGCAAAGAAAACCGACAAATAGAGAAAAGATCACGGGAATTAGATACACTGATACAGGAAACACTAGAAAAGAACGAACAATCAATAGTCTTCGCGAACACACGAAACAACTCCGAGTCCAACGCGAAAAGAGCATCAGAACTAACAAAGAAAAAGATAGATAAAGAAAAACACGCATTATCCGAAACAGCACGAGAGATCGAGAACGCGTTATCAAGACCAACCGAACAGTGTAAAAAACTAGCAGAACTCGTTGAAAAAGGAGCAGCATTCCACCACGCAGGACTAGTGAGAAAACAAAGAAACGCAGTGGAAAAAGCATTCGAGAAAGGTCTGATAAGGATTATAGTAGCCACACCAACGCTAGCAGCAGGAATAAATCTACCAACCAAGAGAGTGGTTATGAACTCAATGTACATGTATACAGGACAGGGATCCGAACTAATACAAACGAACAGGTACAAACAAAGAGCTGGAAGAGCTGGCAGACCACAGTACGATGACTACGGAGAAGCCATAATAATAGCTAGAAAAAAAGAAGAGATAGAAGAATTTCAGGATAGATACATAGAAGGAGAACTAGAACCTGTGGAATCAAAACTCGGCTCGGAACCTGTTCTAAGAGAACACGTGCTATCAATCATTACCGGAACATGTCACTCATTCAAAGATTTACAGAAATTCTTCTCAAAGACGTTCTACGGAAAGACCTACGGGACCGCTGAACAGCTAAGAGAGTTGCTCAACAATGTTACTTCAGACCTTGAGGAATGGGGATTCATAGAGATGAAGCAGAAGGAACAAAAAAAGAAGCTCACTCCTACCCTAATTGGTAAGAGAGTTTCACAGCTCTACATAGATCCTTTATCAGCACACAGGATAAACAAAGCACTCAAGAGAGACCAAGAACTAGGAGAAATAGGTACGCTGTTCATGATAGCCGATACTGAAGAGATGAAGCCCTATCTGAAAGTAAAGAAGAGAGAAGAACCACAAATATGGTCAGAAGCAAGGTCGAACGAAGAAAAACTACCAAAAAACCTATCCGGATTCGACCTTGGGATAAACTTCCCGAATAAATATAAATTAACCAAGATGATGAGCGACTGGGTCAACGAAGAGGAAGAAGAAGAAATCATGGAGAACTATGGAGTGCCACCAGGAATACTGAGAAGATACTTGAAGAACGGTGACTGGGTTCTCTATTCAGCACAGGAACTGGCTAAATTAACGGGAAATACCGAGAAACTGGGACCGATAATGAAGATACGGAAGAGACTAAAGTATGGAGTGAGAAAAGAACTAGTTCCATTAACAGATATAAAAGGAATTGGGAGAGTAAGAGCCAGAAGACTGTACGAAAAAGACATAAAAGAACCAAAAAATATAAAAGAAACCGATTATTTGAAACTAGCGAATCTTTTAGGACCTAAAACAGCTAAGAAAATAAAGGAAAGACTAGGTCAAGAAGTAGAACAGGATCCAGAGCAAATCAAATCCACTGAACCTGATACCTCTTCAAGACAGAGAAGCATAAGCGATTATTGAAAAAATTATTGGCCTATCAGGAGCTGAATCTTTCCTCTATTACTTTTTTAACTTTTTCCGCTGGATAAGCCAGCTTTATCAGAGTTGTGTTGCCTCTGACTCCTTTACCAGATATGTTGGTTGTCACGAGTCCGAGCATGTCCAGGTCATCTATGTATTCCCTGCACCATCTAGCTGTCTTTGAATCCTTGCCTCTTTTCTCGCAGAGTGATTCGTACCTGCTGTAGACTTCACCCGACATCAGTGTCTTATCATCATCCGTTCCATCCAGTTTTTTGTAGTGTCCTCCTTCTTCTGTTAATTGAGCTATGGCGTAGAGAAGAATCTTTTGATGTTCTGGAAGCGTTTCAATTGTTTCATAGACTATCTCTTCCTCTACTTTTTCTCTTGCTTTTCTAACGTGTTTGTCAGTTACCTTTTCCGCGTTATTTTCATCAGCCACATCTCCAGATTTCTGAATAAGCATTAAAGCTCTTCTTGCATCTCCTGATTCTTGGGCTGCTGTTGCTGCGGCAAGATTAACTGCTGATTGATCTATCTTTCCTTCTTTGAATCCTTTCTCAACTCTTTGGTTCAGTATTTCTTTCAGTTCTTCAGCATCGTACGGTGAGAACACTTTTTCTTCTTCACATAGTGTTGATCTGCTCCTTGGATCGAGGTCTTCTTTGAAGTTAACGTCATTGGTTATTCCAACTATAATTAACTGTCCTTTATCTATTTCGTCATTCGTTCTTGTAAGGGTGTATATCAGGTCGTCCAGTGACTGGTTTTTATCCACTTCGTCCAGCATGACTATGAAGTTGGTTCCTTCTTCCTGTATATACTCCACTACTCTGTCGTAAAGATGTGCGAATGCGTATCCTATGAATTCCTGGTCAGGATAACAGTATTCAACCATTTTAAGTATTACCTGGTACTTGGTGTCCTGTACTCTGCAGTTTATGTAAACTGGATCGACTTTGACCTCGTATTTATCCTTTACCTGTACTAATTTATCTATAACGTGTTTTGCAACGCTAGTTTTACCTGTACCTGTCTTCCCATACAGGAATAAGTTCTTTGATTTCTTGTTGGATAGAGAGGGGGCTAGAGTCTTCATTAGTTTCTGTATTTCTTCTTCTCTGTGTGGTAAGGTTTCAGGTATGTAGTGTGCTGATAGCACGTCTCTGTCCTTGAACACTGTTTCTTTATTTAGTTCTTCCTCGAATATGTCGTTCATTTTATCCCGCATCCAAAGTTTTAATTAGTTTTTTCAGTCATGAACCCTTTCTTTTCCGCGTCGAACCCTTTACTTTAAAATATATAGACTACCATAATATTTATTGACAATTAGCAATATGAATTATAGACATGCTCAAATAAAAAATCAGAGGTAACACAATAGGAGGTAACATACTATGGCTGGTTTAATGGATAAGCTGAAAATGAATAGAGACAAAGAGAATGAAGATGTTGAGGAGATCCTCAATCAGTTAGGACTAGAAGAAGGAGACTTAATGGAAGAAGAAGCAGACACCTGGGTAAGAGTAACGACTTTGAAAGATGTTTCAGACATCGATGCCGTTGCAACAGAGCTCAGAGAAGGTAATTTGGTTCTACTAAACATTGCACCAATGCACAAGAAGAATAAAGTGAAACTAAGACAATCTATCTCTCAATTAAAAGGCACAGTAAGCGATTTAAACGGAGACATAGCCAGACTCTCCGAAGAAAAAGTACTCGCAACACCCTCAGGAACAAAGATAGAGAGATAAAAGAACCGAATCCAAGCTTAATAGCTTGAAAAATCCAGAAGTAAAAACTGGATAGAAATGCACGAATCCCTGAAAGGTACCAGGGTTTAGAAGAGCTTGCTATTCAATGGAAGGTAAATAAAATGGTGAAACTGGACAGTCCGGCAGCCTCACTATCCATCGATTTTAGCGATGTGACGGACATACTCGAAGATATCCTTGAAGGAAAGCACTGGAAGGAATTCGATCCTTCCAGCATCGAGCTCGACTTTATTCCCTTCTACATCTTTAACTACGATATATTAGTGGAGCAAGAGATGAGGGGAGAAACAGTTTCACAGGGATTCTCCGGACAAACTTCTTTGAACGCAGTTGACGCCAACATAGAGCCAATGGTACCACGGATAATGGATAACCAACCAATTGATTTTAAGAAAGAGATACAAGTAGAACACGACAACTACAACGTTAACACTCCAGCTGTATCGGAAGATGAATTAAAGAAGACGTGTGAAATAAAACTAGCCACACAGTTCAATGTTTCTCAAGAAGATGTGGCTACTTCAGCCTTCAGATTGGTTTACTGGCCGGTCTGGACCATATTCGTTAAGATACCCGACCAAGGAATACATAAACTATACATAGACGGAGTAGCAGGACAACCACTGAATGTTGAAGAGGTTCCTGAAAGAGAAAAAGGATGGGTAGAAGTTTCTAAAGAAACATTTACCAAGCTCAAATCTCCAAGAGGATGGGGAGAAGTAGGTAAAAAAGCGGCTAAAACAGCTGCAAAAGGAGCTAAATCCACTGCAACGAGTAGCGAAGAATCCAGTGGCCCGGGAGTGACTGGTTGGCTCTTACACTCCAAACCAGGAATCTATACTCTAATCCTATTGATATTGCTGATGATTATATGGTTTTTCCTAATGTAGCATTTTTTAGTTCTCTTAAATGATCTTAGAATTGCGCTAGTGACTGCTGTTTTGATTTCTTTGTTTCAAATATCTGGTCCAAGTCCTGTTCTATCAAATCAAGCCTTTGTTTTAGATAGGGGGACAGGTCGTATTTCTCCGCGATCTCTCTTGATATTGATAGATATTTTTCTATACCTTTCTCGTGCACTGTTAGAAGTATTTTCCCCCCACATTCTGTGCATTTGCCTATCAGTGGCACTCTTCTGAATTTTTTGTTGCAGTCAACGCACCGGAATGTCTGTTGTCCAAATGCTCTGAGGTTACCGTATATGTCCTTCATGAAATGTAGATTAATCAGTTTAGTTGCCATGTCTTTTTCATCAACTGCTCTTATTTTTCTACCTAGCTCCATTTGTTTATCCACTTTTTCCTGCATTGCTTTTAAAGTGGTGTACTTCGATCTTCTTGGCCCTACATCGAAGTTAGTGGTGTCGTGTGTGAATCCTACAAGTTCAAACTCGTGTTCCGTGTCCAGTTTATCTTCAACTATATCCATCTCAACTTCTCTCGGATTCTTCATTTCTTGAGTAGCCTCGTAGAACTCCAGTGGGAACTCGTTCACTGTCTCCATCGCGTGCACCTCGTCATCAATCTCTGATGGATTTATACGTGTTGATAGTACTAGAGGAGCATCTTCTGATCCTCCTGGTCTATCAGGTAAGTATTCTCTAGAGAAATTCAGTAATGCATCCATTAAAAGCATGAATGAGTCCTCATCACCGTCGCATCGGATTTGGAATAGTTGGTTTCCCCAAAGTACATTTTTTGAAATTGTTTTTCCCGATTCTGTTTCTATATCAAGACAGTAACTGTTTTCTTTTTCTTTTATCTTTTCCACAGATTTGACTCTGTCGTTAGCAAAGTCGCTAAATTTCTTCAATTTAGTTATTTGTTGGTTTGCTTTTGCGTACCTGTTCTTTGGTTCAGGTAGTTCAGACAATTTAGAAATTCTCTTTTTCTTTTTGGAAGAGATAGGATTGCAGATCTTAGCAAATTTAATTATGTCTTTTTTCCCTAGATTTAGGTGGTGCAAAGAGAACTTTTTAGGTTCTTTACCAAGTTCTTTATATCTTTCTCTTATTTTTTTACCAGGCAGTCTTTTCTTAGATTTGAAGTATCTTGCTAGAATACCGAACCTTGATAGGAGCAACCCTATGTCTTTTATAAGAGACTTTGAGGCTGAATAGAATCTTAGTCTTTTTGGTTCTACTAGTACACTTCCATCTCCATCGAAGTATGCGGATAAGAATTCTGAAGTTTTTTTCTTTTCCAGATTGAAGAGTATTGGAGGAATTCTTTTATCTTTAGCTGAACTACCAGTTTCGAAAATTTTTGTGAATAAGTAATATATTATTTTACGAGATATTGATATCTTAGAACCTTCTTTTGATACATAGGGCTTAAATCCAAATACTTCTTCTATGCAGTAAAGAAGATCTTCTCGTATTTCTTCATCGCATATTCTGAATGAAATCTGGTTTGTTGATTCATTTTTTCTAGCATATCCCTCTGAAATGAAATAACCAAGTAATCTCATTAATTCATCAGTGATTTCTAACTTTGTATCCATTTTTGTTTGCCTCATTTTGAGTTTGGTGACTTCAGGCAGCTCTTCTATAGAGCAAAGGTCTTTTTCTAACAATGTCTCAAAATCAGATAGAGGAACTGATCTATACCAAGCTGACAGGGTTCTTGAATGTTGTTTTGATAAGTTTAAGAGTTCTCTTGTTTCTTTGACTCCTTTTTTACTCGCTACTTTTTTGAAGTAGTCAGAGGCATTTATTATTCTTATCTGTTCCTTGATTGCTTTATCTTCAATCTTCAGAAATTCTTTAATTAAGTCTATTCTTTCTGGAACTTTTTGTTCTCTGACCTCCCAATTGATGTTTATTGGTAATTCATCTCCCTCTTTTATATTTCTGGCTTTTTTATATCTTAAATTGTCTTCATCGAGCATGAGGAAGTTGTGGTCGGGTGTCATTACGAATTCTCTTCCTAGTGCTGTTTTAATCTTGATCCATTCTTTAGGAACAGGGCCTTTTAAGAAATGTTTTATATTTCTTTTCACGGTTTCATGAGTCTTTGGATCTATGCTAAATACTTCCCAGTGCTCTGGGCATTCAATAAGCTTAAATTCACCATCTTCTTTTACTTTTGCTCCGGATTCCATCAATTTTTCTGTTATTTTACCTATCTCTTTCGAACTTATCTTTTCTTCCTTTTTATCTGAGATCACTATCTTGGTTTCAGGATGCACACAATTTCTTCTCTTAGCGCAATGAAAGTATGGGTGAGCGTATCCGGCTTTTGCTCGGTTGAATCCTATTATTCTAGCTATTACTCCAGCCGAAGTATGTGGTGCTAGTCCTATTGCTAGTTTACCTACTAAATCTTCCTTTTTATCTATATTGTAGTACTTCTCCATGTCGTAGTATTTTTCAAGGGTTTCGTCCACGAATTCCGCTACGTTCATCATGTATTTAACTGAGTCCTGGGGTATGAGTATGTCGTTTGGTTTTAGTTCCAGGGTTTGGTCCTTCGTTTTGAGCTTGTTTCCTTTGTAGTCTCTTTTGTATCCTAGTTCTTTGAGTTTTTCCACGCTTACGCCTATTTCTTCTGGTCTGAAGTGGGTTAGTGGTATGTTTAGTGTGTCGTATCTTATTGTTCCATCCATGAATACTGATACTTCGTTTTTTGCTCGTAGTACTGCTTTTTCCAGTGGTTCGAATAGGTGGTGTTCGTTGCTGGTTCCTTTTACTCCTTTTATTTTCTCTGGTATTGTTTTGTTCTGGTTTGAAGTGGCTTTGATGGTGTTGTTCTCTTGTCTTGATTTTTTCTGGATCTTTTTCTTTGTTCTGTTGAACTCTTCTCGTATATTGACTGTTTTTTCGTGGTAGCTTATTGTATTGTTTCCGCAGCTTTCGCATTTTTCACTTTCCTGTAATCTTCCGCATTTTCTGCATTTTCTGAGTAGCTTGGCGTCCGTTCCGCAGTCGGGGCATTTGTAGTTGAATAGTTCTTCGTTGCATTCTGGGCAGTATAGTAGTGCTTTTTCTACTTTCATTGTTTTCTGGTTCGCTGCTTTGTTTATTAGTCTTTCTTTTCCTCCTGCTCCTCCTAGTGGTATTAGTCCGTGTGGTGCTGGTGACATTTTTCTTGGTTTTGATTTTTCTGGTCTTCCCATTCTTGTTCCCACGTATACTGGGGCTTTTTTGTACACTGGAAAGTTACTTAATTTGTTTATTAGTTCCATTGTGTTGTTGGATTTTTTCACTAATTGGTTTATGTTTTTTCCTTGGTTGAGGCCTAGTGTTTTTGTTAGTATTTCTCCGTGTTTTATCTTTAGGGTGTTCCCTTCTTTTTTGTGTGGTATGCATATTCTTTCCAAGTGTCTTTTCTTATCCAGGTTATCTACTGTTAAGTATAGTACTTTTTCTCCTTTTAGTGATTCGTATTCTCCGTATTCTCCGTGTTCTTCCAGCCATTTCCAAAGTTCCATTATCTCTTCTAGGTTGAGGTCTCCGTAGTGGTAGGTGTATTTTGGATGCATTGGGACTTCGTGTTGTTCCGATAGTTCCAGTGCTCTTTTTGGATCCACTTCTCGAGGATTGTTTATTTCTTCTTCCACATCCACGTCTTTTTCCTTTGTTTTTTCTTTGAGTATTTGTTTCCACCATTCTTCGCATATTCCTGAGGGCACTAGCATGTGGTTGTTGTCCAGGAAGTCTCCGAATGTGGCTAGTATGTCTCCTAAAAATAGTATTTCTTCTATTTCATCTTTTATTTTTTTTGCTTGTTGTATTGAATTGATTTTTATGACTTCTCCGTTTTTTAGTTTGACTATTGGCGGCTCTATTTCGTCGCAGGGTGTTACTGATGCTGCTTTTCCCGGTCTTTCCGTCTTTATCTGTGTTCCTATTGCTGTGAATTCGTCCAGGATTATCATTGCTGCTGGGTGTATGCTCTGTGCTGCTATTCCATTGTTCCTGCTTTTCCCGTATCTTAATCTGAATCCTCCTTCTCTCATTGGGTAGCTGAATACCGGTCTCCCTCCCACTACATTTGCCATGAATTTCGTGACTGGTGTTATTTCTTTTTTTTGTTCCTCTTCTTTTCCATCTGTATCTTCTTTTTTCACTTCTATTATGTTTTCCAGCCATTCCCATCCTAAATCGTGTTTTTGAGTTGTTTTTAGAACTTTTTTCTTTTTTTGAGCTACTCCTTCTGCTAATACTAAACACATTCCTCCTCTTAGGTTGTTTGTATCTATTCCTTCCACGTTTTTGTTGGCTTTTACTTCTATGTTTTCGGTTGGTCCTCCGTCTATGCATACTGGGCAGTTCTCCGCGATTTCTTTTACTTCGTCTTCGCTCGGGTGGTACTGTAGTCTTGAGGCTTTTTCGTGGTACGCCTCTACTTCTTCAGCGTATCTTTCTATTTGTTTGTTCGTGGCTTTGTAGGGGGATATTCCTAGTTTTTCTCTGGCGTAGTCGCTGAATATTACTGATTTGGCGGCTGAGGTTCCTCCTGCTGCTCTTATTGGTCCAGCATATTTTACTGCTAGGTAGTCTGTTCCGTCCGGGTTTTGTTTTATTGTGAATCCGCTTATTCCTTCTGTTCCTGCGATTGTAATTCCTTCTGTTTCGATTGTTAGCGCGGTTCGGACCGCTTGTTCTATTTTTTCAGCTTTTGAGTCGTATTCTCCGTATTTTCCTTCTAGTATATCGTCTATTATCTGGAATTCTATTTCTTCTCTTGATTTATCTTTTTTCTGTAGTTCTCTTATTCTTTCAGCGATATCTTCTGGTCCAACGATTCCTTCCACTCTTGCTGCCATGTCCTTTGCCTGGGGTATTTCTACTTCATTGGATGGGTCCAGGTTTTTTTGCCTTGCTTTTTTGGCTTTTTCATAGGCTTTGTCCGTTCTTTTCTGGATTTTTTCATAGTATCTGTTCATGCTGCTTCACCTTTTTCTCTCACACCTTCTTTGTTTATTCCCTGATCAAATCTAAGAACATTTATTTTTCCTGTTTTTGTCTCTATTACTGGTAGTTTTCCAGGTGTGGGTTTGTGGCCTATTTTTCTTTGATACGGTGTTTTTTCTTGCCATGTCCCTGAGTTAACGCATAAAGTGCCTCTGTATTTGTCGTACCCGTTTTTGTGTACGTGTCCTGTGTGGTATATGTCGGGCACTTCCTCTATTACTAGGTGATCCTCTCTTTCCGGTGTCATGGGTTTTTCACCGTAGATTGGGTGCAGGTGTCTTGCTTTTAGTGTTTTTTTCAGAACTCCTTTTATGTTTTCGTAGCTTGCTGATTTTATCTGTGGTATTATGTCATCGAAGGATGTTCCGTGGTACATTAGAAGTTTTAATCCATGTAGTTTCACCACTGCTGGGCTCCCCACCATCGTGACGTTGGGTAGTTCTTCCAGTCCTTCTATTAATTCAGGCGGTATTTTTGGCTGTGGATCTGCTTTGTTCACAGCGTCGTGGTTTCCCGGTCCGATTATGATTTGTATATGGTCCGGTATTTGTTCCATGTATTCTTTGAATTGTTTGTACTGTTGGTAGATGTCAGTTAGTGTTAGTTCTTTTTCCTGGTCTGGATATACTCCTACTCCGTCCACCAGGTCCCCTGCTATTGTGAGGTACTTAACCTTTCCTGCCAGTTCTTTCTGTCTTTCGTTTCCTCTTTCTCCTCTTAACCATTCTATGAATGATTCGAAGTTTTTTTCCAGGAAGTATTTGCTTCCTATGTGTAGGTCAGAGGTTGTTACTATTGCTATATCTTCTTCTGTTGTTTTTAGTTCTCTTACTGGTAGATCGGGGCAGTGTACATTGTTTATTATGAATAGGTTGTTGTTTCCCATGTGTCCTTCTACTGCTATTACTTCGTCGTTCACCAGTTCGTCTGTTTCTTCTATGAGTTCTTTTTGGTTGTTCGGCACTAGTGCCTTCATTAGCCCGGTCGGGTCCTCCAGCTTCATGAAGACGTGCCCGTTCTTCGTTGTTTTCTTCTCTGTTATTAGTCCTATGACTTTCATGTCTCCTTCTTTATCCTTTGCTCTTTCTATGTCTACTGCTGAGTTTTCTCCTCTTCTTCTAAGTATTTTATGTATTTTTCTGTGCCTGCTCTTGAAGTTCTCAACGAAGTCCTCCACTTCTCCTTTTGATGTTGATTCTCTTGATATGTCCTTTTTCAGTATCTCGATATCCGTTTCGTATTGTTTTGACTCAGCTTCTTTCAGTGATCCTTTCACCTTCACTTTTTCTTTCTTTTTCTTTTTCAAGTCTTCTGGCTCTATAACTGCTTTTGATTCAGGAGTTTTTTTATCTACATTTTCTGCTAGTTCTTTTGGGTTTTCTTCTTTTTTTAATTGGTCTATTGCTTCAGGTGAGACCAAGTATCCTTTTTCTCTCAGTGTTTTCACGGCTGTTTGTATTTTTTCCATCTGTTGATCCTCTATTTAAACTTTATAGGGTTTTCCTTTCTCTTTGGGTGTCTTCACATTATTTAGGAAGAGGAACTTTTCTCAGATTCACGTTTTTTAGATTCACGTGATCTACTCCGTGATTTATTTTTGGTTTTGGTTGAATAAAATAATACTCCATGAAATATCTTTGCTCCATGAAACCTATAAATTCCTTGAATGAACAAAAAATTAATAGGTACGATGTTACTGTAGAGCTCGTTGAAAGAGGATCACTCATGTTAAAAGATACTCAGGGAAAAGAACTCCTAGAAATAACTAGGAAAAACATAGAGAAGTACCTGGAAGAGGGTCAAACTCTATCTGAAGAAGAAGCAAAATCCCAGGTAAGTGAAGAAACCAAGGAAAAGCTAGAGAAGGAAAGAGGAGTATTCGTAACACTTAAAACTGAACAAGGGGAACTAAGAGGATGCATAGGAAAGCCCTACCCGGAACAAACTCTTATAGAAGGGATTCTAGATGCTTCATCCTCAGCAGCGAATGATCCGAGATTTCCACCAGTATCAAAAAGGGAACTAGAAGATATAGAAAT
>SL_8KL_010_SEDDRAFT_10001248_pt1 | contig 22026 bp, 23 predicted proteins | sample SodLakKL_010_SED_4_FD_11160 | JGI IMG/M metagenome (IMG submission 11160) | reverse complement strand
AATAAATATTAGATAAAGATTTTTATGAAGAAATTACCTGATCACGTCGGAATAGATTTTGGAAATTATTCAGTTAAAGCAGTTGAGTTAAAAGGGATAGCGTCTAAGACCCCTACTCTAGTCGGTCTTGGTAATCAATCTACTCCTTCAGGCGTTTTAAATAGTGAGGATAAGGCTAGTCAAACCAAGTTAGCTAATTCTATAAAAAGTCTCTTTAAAAATAGTGGTTTAAGGAATAAGAAAGCGGTTGTTGCAATACCGGAGTCATCTGTTTTTACAAGGTTTATAGATCTTTCTGGTTTGAAAGAAAATGAAATAGAGACAGCGGTATATTTCAAGGCAAAACAATTTTTACCTATATCTGTCGAAAAAGTAAATATGAGCTACGTTGTTTTGGGTTATGATGAAAAAACTAACTCTCATAATGTTTTGGTTGTTGCAGCACCTAAAAATCTTGTAGAGATTTATACTAACGTAGTTTTGAAAGCGGGCTTGGAGCCTCTAGCAGTAGAAACAGAGTCTGTTGCCATGGGTAGATCTATGTACAGATCTACTGGAGCTAGTAATGTTGTAATGTTAAACTTTGGGTCTCAGACTACTGATATGTGTATTATGTATGAAGGACAAATGATTTTTTCTCAGAGTATTGCAATGGGTTCTGAAGCAATGACACAGGCATTGATTAATCAATTTGGTTTAGAACACCAACAGGCGGAGCAATATAAAAGAGGTTATGGAATCCAGTATGGTGTTGTTGAAAATAAAATATATGATACTTTGAAACCTATTATGGATTCCATAATGGCGGAAGTACAAAGGGGGGTGGAGTTTTATAAAACAAGTACAGTACGCTCAGCCCCAAAAGATTTTCTCCTTAACGGTGATGCAGCCCTATTACCCGGTTTGCCTGAATATCTTCAAAATAATTTTGGAATAAACGCTTATGTAGCAGATCCGTGGCGCAATATTAGTATTCCAGAGAAATTGAAAGAAACAGTGGAGAAGAATAAACCCGCCTATTCTGTCGCTGTAGGACTTGCGCTTAAGGATTCCGCATAATATATGTTTCTAGTTAAAAATGTCTAAGACAAAAAATAACGGTAACGAACAAGTAAAATCTGAGACTTCTCAAGCCTCAGAGAGTAAAATTCCTAAAAATGCTGTAATCCAGGGGGATAGTATTAATTTAATGCCGAAATTAACTCAAGAAGAGGCACAGATTGTTGAGACGAAACAATCTGTGGATTTAAGAGCGGTAATATTTTTGTTGTTTGTAGCTATTCTAAGTATTGGTTTTGTAATATATACAAATCATGTAAATAGTGAGTTAGAGGAGGAAGAACGAAAATTAGAAAATCTTGAAAGACAACTAGAGGCTGAAGCGAGAATGATACATGATAATAATCAAATTTTAAATAGGTATGAATTGTTTGAATATATTAAAGAGAATTTTTTCTCTTCTAAAGAGGTATTGGTCTTTTGGGAAGAAATATCTGGGGATTTAGGGGAAATAAATAGTATAGAATTAGGAGACGATCTAGAATATGAAATTTCGGGTACTTCAGAATCTCTTCTGAATGTAGCTAAATTTTGGCATCTTTTGAGTTTAGATATTAGAGTAACAGAGGTACATTTAGAGAGTTTATCTGTACCAGTAGATGAAGATAAAGAAGAAGATGAAGCTCGTTTTAGTTTTTCAGGAACTTTAGACATAGATCATTTTGATCAAGAATGGGATTATGAATAAACAAAAACAGAAAAAACAGGAAAGAGAAAAAGTACAGAAACAAGCTAGAGTTCAAATTACGGACTTCGTGATTCCTATAGTTAGTGGCTTTATATTCTTAATTCTTCTGTTTACTTTGATTATTCCTACCATAGGAGATATTCGAGAATCACTTGATGAGATGGATAGAATTGAGAGAGAACAAGAGGAAGCTAAGAGGAAACTACAGGATTTAGAAGAAATAGATAGAATTGAACTTAGAAATGCGTTAGTTGAAGCTCGTGAAGTTGTTCCGTACAGTCTAGAAGTGGCAGAGTATGCATATTATGTAGATGAATTAGCACAAGAAAAAGATCTAAGGTTTGAAGGGATGAGAGCACAAGATCAGTTCTCACCAGGTTTAGCAGATATTCAAAACATTCAAGCAGTTGAAGCACCATTGGAATATTCTGGAACGTTTGAAAATGTAACAGAATTTTTCGACAGACTACAAATTCATTCTCCATACGTTATTTCTATGGGTGAAATAGATTTTCAGAGGATTGACACTTTAGATGAAGATGAGGATGAAGAGGACAGATGGAGTTTTGAAATTACAGTAACAGGTTATTACTCTCCGGAGCAAGACATGCCTGTAAATGTACGAGAACTTATAGATCCTCCATTTCGTCCCTACTACGCTAATAATGAAGAAGTGATGAAAATATTTCGCGACAAAGCCGAAGTTCTGGAAGACCCTGATACTGATATGATTAGGCCCGAGTTAGAAGAAGAGATAGACGAAGCCGAACAAGAAGAATCTGAGGAAGAGGTTCAAGAAAACTAGCTAAAAAACTTAAACTTCGTCACTTAGTATATCCTCGTCAATTTCTTCCTGAGGAGCTTCTGTACCTTCTGAGTTTTGTTCATTAGCTGCACTTTCACCATCTTCTACCATTACTCTGATTCTCTTATCACTTCGTATAGCATTGATTGACATAATATCCCTAATTGCATTTATTGTTCTACCTTTTTTACCAATAATCACACCTTTATCATCTTCGGAAACTTTTATACTTAAGATGGTCAAACCTGGGAAGTCTACACTCTCCCTCTCCTCTATTTCAGCTTGATCTGGGTTACTAACTATAGACTTGACGATATACTCTAGTAAATCTTTCATGATAACTGGTATTAAAATTTATGCTTGACTAAGAATAAAACAAAAAGTAGTAATATGTCAAATCACTCTTTTCCTTCAGCCTCCTTTTTCTTCTTTTTCCCTTGGCTCATCTTCGATCCACGTTTAACAGATTCTACAAGTCCCTCTTTGGCCAGCAATTGTTTTGCTGTTTCTGTAGGTTGTGCACCTTTAGACATCCACTCTTTTACTTTATCTTTATCTATTTTAACTGTAGAAGGCTGAGTAAGTGGAGTATAATACCCTATTTCCTCAACAACTTTACTATCTCTAGAGCGTGAAGCCTCGATGACAACAAACCTGTAATGAGGTTCTTTCTTTTTTCCAATTCTCTTTAATCTTATTTTCAGCATAGATGGGATTCTAGCAGAATAATACACATTATTCAAGATACATCTTCCAACTTCTTCAAAGCTTCATTAGCGGCATTTTCTTCAGCTTCTTGTTTATTTGAACCTTGCCCCCTACCATAAATGCGACCTTTAATCTTGGCAATTACTGTGAAAATTTTATCGTGATCTGGACCTTCTTCATCTACGACTTTGTATGTTGGTGTACTCTTCAATAGTCTTTGTGCACGTTCTTGTAATTTAGTTTTGGGATCTATATCCAATCTGTATTTGACGATATCTTCTATTTTGGGCATTAAATTTTTTTCTACAAAATTTTTTGCAACTTCATATCCTTGATCCAGATATATTGCGCCGATTAAGGCTTCCAGGGCATTTGCAAGTAAATATTCTTTTTCTCTCCCCCCTGTCGTTTCTTCCCCCTTAGACATAATCAAATGTTCGCCTACACCCAAGCTTTTTGATACATCAGCTAAAGAAGAAGTATTTACTACAGCAGCTCTAAAGCTGGTTAATTCTCCCTCAGGTCTATCTGGATATTTGTAAAAAAGATATTCGGAAACAATGAGTTCTAATACTGCATCTCCTAAAAACTCCAATCTTTCATTATGCTTTAATGCTTTATTCTTCTTTTCATTAAGAATAGATCTATGAGTAAGGCTTCGCTCTAGTAAAGAAATGTCCTTAAAGTGGATATTCAATTTTTCACTAAGTTTTTTTATGTCCATTTTTTTCTTTGTTTTTCAAAATTGCACCTAAAACACCATTAACAAATTTATCACTGGAATCACCTCCAAATTCTTTACCAAGTTCAATGGCTTCGTCTATTGCTACTTTGGGAGGGGTAATTTGTTCTATAAACCCTTCCCAAATCGCTATCCTCAAAATCTCAAGATCAACTTTTTTGATTTGATCAATTGGCCATTGAGGCGCATACTGTGTAATATATTTATCAATTTTTTTATAATTCCTTTTAACTCCATCCATTAACTTTTCGAAGAGTTCTTTATCATAATTTTCTAACTCATTTATAGTTTTTAAATCATCTAGGGAGTAAATTTGTCTTTCTGTCGAGTCATCAAAGTTTTCGGAGAACAAGGTTTGGACTGCAAGTAGCCTTGCTAGGTGTCTAGGATCTTTCTTTCTTTTCATGGACACGTTTTGTTAAATTATTCTTCCTTTTTTGGATCTTGCTTTGGTTTTTCTGTTTTCTGATTAACTTTTACTTGCTCCTTCTCAGGCTTTTTCTTAGTTGCTTTTGGTTTTTCTCCATAATGATTACAATACTCGCAAATGAAGTGAGGTCTTCGCATCTTACCACATTTTGGACAACTAGACATAGCAGGTTCATCTAGAGAATGATGGGTCCTTCTTCTTTTTTTTCTTCCTTTTGATATCCTAATTTTTGGTAAAGCTCCCATAAAAAACCTTGTTAAATTTTATGAAACGATTATATTTTAAAAACATTGCAAATGCAAATTTTTAACTATATCCAGCTTTCTTTGATTGTAACTTCCTCACCTGGGTTAATTTTTGATGAGATAATTTCTTCTGCAATTTTACCTTCAATGTTTTGTTGAATAAATCTTCTTATTGGTCTAGCTCCATAACCAGGTTCATGTGCTTTATTTGCTATTAACATAGGTATTGTATCGTCCCAATTGACTGATATACCTCTCTCAGAGAGTCTGTTTGCTAGTTGTTGCAGTTCTAACTCTGTAATAGATTTTAAATTATTTATGTCATGTGGTTTGAATACAATTATGTTGTCAAATCTATTAAAAAGTTCTGGAGATATTGCCTGTTTGAGCTCTATAATGGCTCTATCTCTCGCTTCGGACCAGAGGTTTTTGTCTTTTGATAATGCATCAAGTATTATCCTGCTCCCTATATTGCTAGTTGATATTATTATTGAATTCCTAAAGCTTACAGTTTCACCTGCATTACTTGTTAATCTACCTTCATCAAATAGTTGTAGAAATATATTCAATATATTTGGATGGGCTTTCTCTATTTCATCAAACAGTACCACGGTGTAAGGATTACGCTTTATTCGATCAATTAGAGATATTGTGTTTTGTCCCGATTGGGATTCTCCTGAAGTATCTAGAAACTTCGAGATGCTAGCTATATCTTGATACTCTGACATATCAACACGTATAATGTCTTCTCCCCTATCGAAATATTCTTGTGCTACAACCTTTGCTAAGTAGGTTTTACCCACTCCGGTTGGACCTAAGAAGAGGAATGTACCAATAGGTTTGTTGGGGTCTCTTACATCTGTTCTGGCTCTTTTTAGTGTTTCTACTATTGAGTGTACTGCTTCATCTTGCCCTATTATTCTACTTTTAATTTTTTCTTCCAGCTTCATCAACTTGGTTGCTTCTTCTTCATCGATGCTTTGTATGGGAATACCGTATTGGATTGATATTGCTTTTGCTATATGCTCGGAATTCAACCTTTTTATATTATTATTTTGTGCCCAAGAACAAGCGGCTTCTACTACATTAACTGCACTATCTGGTAATTTCCTGTCTTGTATATATCTTTGAGCATATTCTACTCCAGCCACTAAAGCTGGTATGGGGATATATAATTGGAAGTTTTTTTCCAATGAAGGTAACTTTGCAGTAAGAATCTCCAAGGCACTTTCTGCTGAGACTTCTTCAACCTCTATATTATCAAAGCTATTTTCTAGTGTTTGATTTGCATGAAAGTACTTTTTAAAATCTGCATAACTTATTGTTCCAACGATAGGAAAACTACTTTCTAGAATATATGGCATCATTATTCCTGCCAAAGAGTGCCCAGAATCTTTTCCCTTTGCTGGGATTAATTCATGAATTTCATCTATATACAGGATTGTATTTTCTGCATTCTCTAGCTCTTGCATAGCTTTTTCTACAAGGGCTTCTAAGTTTTGGTACTTGTTTGCACGAGCAATTAATCCATTTAGATCAAGTTGAATTATGCGTTTGTTTTTTAATTGAGCGGGTACTTTACCTCTATTAATTCTCTGCGCTAGGCCCTTAATTATGCTAGATTTACCTGTACCTGGTTCTCCAATAAGTAACGCATTATTTTTTGAAACTTTTCCTACTGTTGAGGTAAGAGCATCTATAGTTTTCTTATGCCCAATACCAAACTCTTCTCTCTCATTTGCTATCTTTAAATTAACATCACTACTAAAGTGCCCTAGTATAAATGTCCATCCATATACCATGTCTTTGGCAATACCACCGTTTTGATAATATGTGTTTTCTAAATTAAATAATCCCGCATCTTCTTTTTTGTATTTTTTCTTAAGAACAAATTTAGTTGAGGCCTCTAAAACATCTGTTGAGAGTTTTTTGGATTTTAAGACGTTTTGCAAAACAGGAAACGTATCAAAGAATGCTAATACTATATGACAAATATCTACATCCTTTGAGTTAGTGTTTATGGCTGCTTGTGTTGCATATATTAAAATGTTTCTCAGTCCGGCAATGTTGTATTCAGGTAAGGTCTCTTCATTTATTTCAAACTTCTCAAATTCATTCTCGAGTTCATTAATCTCTGCTCTATTCAAAATCTCTTTGGTTAATGAATCATTGATCATTTCTTTAAAGAGTTTAAAACTGCTAAATTTCTCCTGTTTAACATCAATCTCTGTAGATAGTAATTCTATAGATTTCTCGGAAAGGAAGTGTGTACTTTCCAAGGCTATATACCTCGCAAATTTAATGCCCTCATTCTTTATTTCATTTTTTTCTTTTGCAGGTATATTCTCTGATTTAGGTAATTTAGTTGGATGGCTTTTGGTTCTGTAATAATCATGCCAAAGAACTATTACTCCCAATACTGATAACCAGAAGGTGAAGTGTAAAATGTTATCGGGAACTATTGGAGAATCTATCACATCCGTAAGTTTTAGAAGGTATATTATTGCAACAATTGCTCCAGGAATTACCAGAATGTAGGCTACTAGATTTTTAACAATCTTGAATTGATTAAAAGTTTTAAAATTTCTTAATAATCTTAAGATCTTTTCCGTAGAAATGTTAAATATATGGTCTCTTGTTATTAGAAATGGAGCGTATTTTTCATTTATAAAGATGGGTAGCGAATCCGGATCTATAATACCTATCTTCTCAGTATTCTTTTCATGGTAACCTAGGAGTGTTTTTTCTCCGTTGTTTGTACTCATTTAGATAATAAATAGTGAAATTAGAACAAAAATGATTGCTACGGGGGGAAGAAAAACCCATACGAAGATTAATAAAGCACAAGCAATCATTATTGTTAAGTATATTGCTATAGCTATGGGTAAATAGAGAAGTTTGACTAAAATCCCTATAAAATATCCTACAGCAGATCTATGTCTTTTCCAAGGAACAAAAAAATTCTTAAAAAGAATAGATATAGATAATTGATCAGCCACTACCAAAGAAATTCTTTCTAGTTTTTCTAGATAAAATATCGGCATTTGAATATACCACCAATAGAAAAAGTCTTTTACAAAAAAAATAAATAGTCTACTAATATTCGGTATTTTAGCAAAATCCGCATCTGAAAATATTGGATTACTTTCTTTTGTATTTATTTGTTTAGGTGTCATATCCTAACTTTATTTTAAATTTGTTCCAAGTAAACATTTTATCATATTTTTAATTTTAATTTCTTTTCTAATATCTTTTCTAGAGCCTCTTGAATGTTTTCAGCTTCTAAAGAAAAACCTGCTGCTTGATCATGTCCTCCACCTCCAAAGTTTTCTGCGAAATTTCTTGCCGCAATCTTATCTTGCCTTGATCTGGCTGCAATTTTGTATTTGTTTTTTGTATATGTTTGATATATAACAAATCCCCAACTACAATCCTTAATGTTTTTAATAAATAAATCCATCCATATATGTCTCCCTCTTTTAAATTCATCTTCTGGTATTTTTTTATCCAAAATTTCATTATTAAAAAACTCATCACTTATGTATGTATAACAGAAATTATCTTTAACTTCTAAATTATTACTTAACTCCCCTATGATTTTTAAATCCATTTTTGTATATTGCTTTTTTGAATTAATAATGTCTTCTATTATTACTCCATATTCTAATAAATCGGCTATGGTGTTAGCAGTTTCTCTGAAATATTTATTTTTGTATGTAAATATTCCTGTATCGTAAACCATACCTGTTAAAATTATCTCAGCAATGTCTCTATCTATTTCCAAGTTCATTCCTTTAACGAACAGATGGTATATCTCTTCTGCGCAGGATGATCTCCAATTATTAAATCTAAAATCTGTTTGGAGGGTTGTTTCACTATCATGATGATCTATTAATGCTGAGGTAATATTTCTGTCTTTTATTGTTTTCAAAAGTCTGTCTTCATCTTCACAAAACCTTTTAGCTACTTGTCCATCTGTGAATATCAAGAGGTCTGGTTTAAATTCTTCTATTTTTTCGACAAGGTTTTTTGTTTGTATTTTATGAAAATCTTTTAAAAAAGATATGTTTTGTTGTAACGCGCTATCTATATTAGCTTCTACGATTTTTCCTTCGAAATTCTTTTCTATTATTAACTTGGTTCCCAAAGCGGATGTGATTCCATCTTGATCACAATTTATATGAGAAGTTATCAATATCTTCTGTGATTTTTGAATTGCTTCTTTAAAGTTTTTCATATATATATGAGTTGTTTTTAGAGATTGATCTCTTGTCCAGTATATCATTTTTAACTTGCCAAGAATATTTGTAAAAGGTAAAATCCTCTGGAAAGTTAATTTTAATCGATTCCTTGATATGAGTAAATATGTAGTTGTTATTCTTGCTCTTCTAGTTGTTCTAGGTTTGGGTATTTATTTGCTTGTAGAGAGTGATGGTGTAGAAGAGAAAGATGATCAAGAAATTGAAAAAGAAAATTTAAAGGATGAAGAATTTGATAATGATGTTTCCGGCTCTGAAGATTCTAGGTCTGTTGATTATTTATCAAAAATAGATTTAGAGGATAGTCCATCCATGGGGGATGAAGATGCTCCCGTAAAAATGGTTAATTATTCAAGCTATTATTGTCCATTCTGTGGGACTTTTAAAAAGGATATTTTTCCCAAGATTAAGGAGGAATATATAGATACGGGGAAGGTTGAGTATTTTTACAAAGATTCTGGGGATCCTCAAGATCAAGTCTTTTTGTCTGCTCATTGTGCTGGAATGCAGGATGATGTTTTCTTTGAGTTTCAAGAAATACTTTATGAGGAAGGTGTTCAAAGAGAAGAGGATTTGTTTGATCATGCGAGAGATTTTGATTTAGATATGGATAAGTTTAAAGAATGTATGGAAGATGCTTGGTGCGCTTATATTATAGAGCAAACACAGTATGAGATGCGGGAACTTAACATAACTGGTGTCCCCTATTTCATTATTAATAATACTGCTCTTTCTGGTGCACAAAGTTTTGAGAGTATGTCTGCAGCTATAGATGAAGAATTGTCTAAGAAAGGAGAATAATATGCAAAAAGGGCTTCTTGTTGTAGTCTTTTCTTTTATGATGCTATTTTTTGCATTTTCTTCTGTTAATGCAGAAAGTGATGAATTGACTATTCATTTTTTTGAACAAGCGGGTTGTCCAGCTTGTGCTGCTCAAAATGATTTTTTTGATGAAATTTTAGATGATTATGAAAATGTTGAATTAAAAAGATACGATATTACCAAAAGTGGTAATGTTGATGAATTACATTCATTAGCTGAGGAAAGGGGTGTTGAAGATTATCGAATTATGGTCCCAGCGACTTTTATAGGGGATAGCTTTTTTCAAGGTTTTTCGGAAAGAGATGAGGAATTAATTGTTAAGGCTATAGAGGGAGAATATGTAGAGCAAGAAAGGGATATTATAGAGATACCTGTTGTAGGAGAAATAAATATTTCAGGTATTTCTTTACCGGCCTTAGCGTTGATTTTAGGTTCTTTGGATGGTTTAAATGTTTGCTCTATTGGAGCTTTGGTTTTAATACTTATGATTGTTTTAACATTAGATTCTAGAAAGAAAATTCTTTTTTATGGTGGTTTGTTTATTCTAACTGCAGTTTTAATTTATGGAGCTTTAGTTTTTGCTTGGACTGCGGTGATGGATTACATAATAACTTATTTAGATGTATTGAGTATATTAATAGGTTTGGCTGCTTTAATAGGTGGTATATTTTTCTTTAGAGAATTTCTTAAGTTTCGAAAGTATGGACCTACTTGTGCTTCTGGGCAAAATAAGTTGGTTGCTAATGCTACTAAAAAAGTTCAAGAGGCTTTTCAAGATAAAAAGAAGGGCTTTTTAGTTTTGTCAGGTAGTGTTATTACATTTGCTGCTGTTATAACTATTGTTGAACTCCCCTGCTCTATTGCATTACCAGTAATTTTTGGAGGTATATTAGCTGAATCAGGATTATTAATGATTAGTTATGTTGGTTATATAGCTCTGTATCTATTCGCTTACATGTTAATAGAGATTATTATTTTTGTTGGTGCAGTAATTACTAAAGAGGTTTGGTTTGCTCAATCAAAAGCTATTACATGGGTATATTTATTTGGTTCATTAGTTTTGATATTCTTGTCTTTTTATTACTTGGTTTGGTTGAATATATAGCTTACTTACGGAGTTTATGTAAGTTCGGTATGAGAGGTTTTTGAGAGAAGATGCTTATTGTTTAATATTGGTAATGTTAACTTAATCTGATATGTATAAAAAAAGGACATATATCCTTTCGTTTTTGCCTGGTACGGATAGGTTTGTTTCTGAAGAATTAAAAGAAAAGTATCCAGATGTAGAAATACTCTCACATAATTCACAATCTATTACTTTTTCCTTTGGAACTTTAGAAATTGAAACTTTTAGAAATCTGTACTCCCCTATTTACATAGAGTCTGAAGGTAAAAAATTAAATCTTTTTCGTAGAAGTTGGAAAAAGAAATCAGTTTCTGCTGGTTTAAACCCTTCCCTAGCCTATATACTTTGTACGGTTGCTGATTTAAGAGAGGAAGATATCTTGCTAGATCCATTCTGTGGAGCTTCAACAATTCCAATTACAGCATTGAAGTATTTTAATGTAAAAAGAGTTTTATGTTCTGATATTAGTGGTAGTTGTATAGAAAAAAGTCAAAAGAATTTCGATTCTGCAAAAATATCAAAAGAAAAATACAAGCTTTTTAAGAGTGATGTTGGTAAAACAAAATTAAATAAGCAGAATGTAGATAAGGTTGTTACAAACTTGCCTTTTGGTATTAGAGCTAGTAATCATGAAAGAAATACAAAAGCTTATTATGATTTTGAAAAACTTTTAAAAAAGGTTTTAAGAAAAAAGGGTCTAGTAGTTGTTTTAACTCAAGAAAAAGTTCTTTTAAGAAAGGTTTTTAATAAAGAGAAATGGTTGGTAAAAAGTTTAAGTAGAATAAATGAGGGTGGTTTACAACCTGAAATTTTTAAGATTTCAAGGAGGTAAATTAAAACTGGTGGGCGGTATTAAATAGCATGGAACTTAAAAAGAGGGTGGTGTTGGTTGTTGATTTAAGTGTGTGATCTCGCCTCAGAATTAAGGTTCAGGCAGAAATCTGTTGTTTAGAAATCTCTTCTTTGGTAATAGTTTTGTTATTATATTTTTTAAAACTCTCGGAGGCAAAATATTTGTCAATAAAGCTTTGTCCTTGGTTTAGTCTCTTCTGTAGTTCGTTTTTGTATGCCTTATCTTCATTTAAAATTAGTTCTTTTTTTATTTCATTATATAATTCTCTAAAATCTTGGAATAAGGCTGTGCAACTAACGTATAGACCTTCTTGTCCATTTACAACTCTATGTAAGTGTTTTTCAGGTTCATCATAATGGAGATAAATCCCAGTTTTTGGGAAATAATCATGAGCAATACTATTTCTTATAACCTGCCTAAAAATTTTTCTGAGTTCATTTGATTTGTATCTTGTGTCATGCTGAGCTAATTTATTCCAAAAAATATTAAAAGCACATTTTTCATCTCCAGAGAGTAGAAATCCCAAAAGTTCCATTCCAGTTAATATTGTCATTACACAAGGATATCCGATTTCTCCTTTATCTAGAATTTTTTCAATGTCTCCCATAAGGTACTGGTCTAATTTATTAAACAGCTCTTCCAATGTAAAATCTTTATCCTTTTGCATTATGGATTGTTTGTGTAATCAAATTAACTTCCCCTTTATTTAAATCGTATATATTATAAAATTTATAATCAATCTCTTTCTTGTATTGTTTTTGTTTTTTTGTCGCAATCTCCATCTTTCTTGTTGAATTCTTTCTTAATGGTGGGCGACACAGGATTTGAACCTGTGACCTTTACAGTGTCATTGTAACGCTCTAACCAGACTGAGCTAGTCGCCCACTATCTTTTAGTTACTACCTTGTCTATGAGACCGTATTTTTTTGCCTCTTCAGCGGTGAAGTACTTATCTCTATCTGCATCCTTTTCAATTTGCTTTACTGTTTGACCAGTGTATTTACCTAGTAATTTGTAAAGCTGTTGTCTAACTTTATGAATCTCCTCCGCCCTTATAATTATATCACTAGCCTGTCCTTCAGCTCCCCAGAGAGGTTGATGTATTAGCATCTTACTATTTGGTAATGCAAATCTCTTTTCTTTGTTACCACCTGCAAGTATAACGCAGGCCATTGAAGCTGCACTACCAACACATATGGTTGAAATATCTGGTTTTATGTAATTCATTGTATCTAGTATTGCCATACCCGCATCTATTTCTCCACCTGGAGAGTTAATAAATATTTGGATGTCTTCTGAAGCATTTTCTTTTTCAAGAAAAAGTAGTTGTGCAATTACCGTGTTTGCATTGTCTGTATTAATTGTCCCACTTAAAAAAACAATCCTGTCTTTTAAAAGCCTAGAATATATGTCATAGGCCTTTTCTCCAGTATGTGATTTTTCTATTACAGTAGGTATTAACATTAGCCTGTTACTTCAGAAATTAATTTGTCGTAGGACTTTTGTTTCCTAATTACATTTTTAATATTTTCACGCCATCTAGGATTACTCTCTAAATCCTCTGGAATTTCACTCTGTTGACTCTGCTTTATTTCCTCTATCTTATTTTTAATCTCTTCTTCTGTAGGCTCTATCTCATGTTCCTTTGCGTATGTTCTTAAAAGTATTTCGCCTTCTAAAGCTTCTTTTGCATCCTTTTGCCAAGACTCTCTGAGTTTGTCAAAGTCAGTCTCTCTACTTTGACAAAAGTCGTCTACAGACATATTTGCTTTCTTTAGTTCTTCTAAAAATGTTCTTTCTCTTTCCTGTGCTTCAAAATCTGTTGCTTCTTGAGGGATTTCTATTTTTGATAATTCAACTGCTTGTTTCAAGATTTCACTCTCTTGGTTTTGTTTGTTAATTCTCTCTTTTTCTTTTTCAAGAAGTTTTTTGATTTCTTCCTTTAGAGTTTTTAAGTCCTTTACATTCTCAAGTTGATACTGCTCTCCTGTTTCTTTTGCCCACTTATCTGTTGGTTCTTTGCCCTTGTTTTTACTTTCGCTTCTTTGAAACATCTCATTGACTGTGTTATCTATTTCTTCTTGTGTGGGTTTGGTATCTTCTTGGCTTACTTTTATTTTTTTCATATCTCCTAGTTTAACTTGAGGAAATGTTGTAAATTTAACCTTTAGTTTTAGGTCTCCCTCTTCTTTTTGTAAATCAGGGAAGTCTACATACTGTGGTGGTGCTATAATTTCTAGATTTTCTTGTTCAACTACTCCACCTACATATGTTGGAGTTAGCTTATCCAAAGCTTGGATAGCTGCTTTCTGTTTGACTTGTGGATCTAGCATGTCTTCTGGGACTTGTCCTTTTCTAAACCCTTTTATTTCAGTGTTTTTTGCCTCTTCCTTTATTATTTTGTCATACTCTTTTTTAAATTCCTTTCTAGGAATGGTTATTGACGCTGTTACATAAACACCATCTTTTGATTCTATTTCATAATCGATCTTCATAAAAAAATATTTAAAAATTATTTGTAAGAACTAGATGTTAACATATATGTCATTCATTTTACCAACGACTATCAATCTTTTTTCAGAAGACCAGAGGGGTTCGCAAGTTACAAGGGTGATTCTGTAGTCATTTGTGTCTTCTAGTATTGATGTATTACTTTTATCTACTACCAGAGTTTGTACTACTGTATAGGTATACTTATCATTTTTTTGTTCTATTTTTATTGTATCTCCAACTCCCACTTTATCTAGATTAAAAAATGTATCTGTTCTTGGAGGTATATGTAAAAACCTATGCCCTATTATTACTGTATTTCCTCTTTCTCCTGGAGGGCTTGAGGTTGGGTAATACCAAAAACCTCTGTCCATGCTTGTTGCATCATCTCCGTCTACTACTCTACCATCAATGTCTGCTGAATCAATTTTTAATTTTGTGTTTTTTCTTTCCAATTGAACTACTCCATACTTTTGTCTGTGTTCTCTAATTTCTTTTTGTGAAATTTCTTCCATTGCTTGATTCTCTGAGGTGTTACTTTCTTCTATACCTGCTATGGTTGGTTTGGAAATTTTTGAGAAAATATTTAAGGTTGTATTATGTGCTATTTGCTCTGTATTAAATTGTGCAAAGAATATCCTAATTTCTGAACGTTGAGGATATATTATTAAAGCCATAGATATAACTAAGATTGCCAAGAGTAGAATAATAGAAATTGTTTGGAGTAGCATTTTTCTCATATACACAATTATATCATAACTACACTTGCATTAAAATCCAAAATGTTATACACTTAGGTATATATAAGTTTATTATAGGTTTAATATGCCACCAAAGGAGAAAAAACAAAAGGCCCAAGATTCTGGAAGCTCTATGCTCGATAAAGCGAAGGTTAAGGTTGAACAAACGGATGAAACTGTAGGTCGTAGAGTTGTAGGAATGGGATTTGCATTGGTTGGTTTTCTTTTGATTCTCGCAGTTATAGTTCTAAACGTTTTGAGTAACGTTGAACCTCAGCTTGACGAGGATTTAAATGTCCCTGAGCTGCATGAATTAGAAGAGTATACCAATGATGATAGAGTGAGTTTGACTGGAGAGGTTGAGGATGTAAGTCAAGTAGTGATTTATGTAAACGACGAGATGCAAACTGATACAGCTGAAGTAGAAGATGGTGAGTTTGAATTTGAATATGTTTTTTCTGATGAAGGTGAGTATGAATTTGAAGCTGTGGGTATTGAAGGTTTCCCTTTTAGAAAAGGAAGTGAGAAATCTGATTCTGTTAGCACAATTGTAGACTGGACGGCACCTTCTGCTGATATAGAGATAGAGTATCAAACTGAAGTTGAGGATGGTTTAGTAACTGTATCTGGTGAAGCTGAACCAAATATTACCGTTAGATTAATGGAAGATGACGAAGAAGCTTATTCTGTTGAAACTGATGATGAAGGAGCTTTTAAGATTGAGGATATAGCATTGGATGAAGGAGAAAATGAATTCAAAGTAGAACTTGAGGATAAAGCTGGTAATAAGAATGTATTAGCAAGAAGAATAGAGGTTGATTCTTTAGTAGACGCTCCTGATGAGGAAGTTCTAGGTGAGGAAGAAGTTCCTGAAGCTTCTGGTGATCTTTCAAAGGCGTTTGAGATGATCTTGCAAAATAATCTTATGACTGTATTTGGTGTTTTAGTCATAGTTGCTTTACTGGGTAGTAGTGGTTTTGTTTTCGTGAAGTCTAGGCAAGAAGAGTAATTAGAATGTTTTTGTTTTTCTAAGGGGGATTTTTTAATCCCCCTTTTTCTTTTCTTCTTTTGTTGTATAATTTTCAAATCTTATGTCTCAAAAACAATCTTTTTTTACAAAATATGCTACTGAAATAGTTCTTTTTTTTCTTTTCTTGTATGCTTTCTTGCCCTTTCTCTCCCCTATCCTCTTGTCTAATGATATAGAGTCTTCTGTTGGAAGAGGAATTCAAAGAGTTTATTCTTTTTTTTGTCATCAAAGAGTTGATCGTTCCCTGTTTTTATTTGGTGGGGAAGATTCTCAATATTTTTATACTTTTGAAGAATTAAAAGATGTTGGATATATTTCAGAAAGGTTGGATTTTGCACCTGGTTATCCTTTTTGGGGGAATGAAGATTTAGGTTTTAAGGTTGCATATTGTATTAGAGATGTAGCTATATACTCTTCTTTTGTGTTTTGGGGATTTGTATTAGTTATGTTTATGAATGCAAAAGGTAAGTTAATAAAATTTTCTTGGGCGGTTATCATAATTCTTGCTTTGCCTATGGCTTTGGATGGGACATTTCAAACATTAGCTTCTGCTTTTGATATTTCTTGGGCTCCTGATTATTATATGGAAAGTAATTTGAAACGCTTGATTACAGGAATACTTTTTGGAATGGCTCTTGCAATGGCAATATTTCCTCATTTGAAAGAAGCTTGCGGTTTAGGATATAATGAGGATCAATAATTCAATAATATTTTTGCTATGGCAAAAGAATACTCCGTAAAAATGAGTAACTCTAAGTTGGATATTTCTGAGGAAAAGTCTCAGGATAATAAGAAGGGTAAAGGAGGAAATAATAATAATGATAATAATAAAGGAAATTTTTCAAGCTTGGATGGTTTGGGAGGAGGTAAGCAGAATACAGTAAAGATTGAAGTCCCTCCTAAGACTATAATTACAATCTTACTTGTAGTACTCGGGATTTATTTATTGTTTCAATTATTTTATGTTTTTATAATTCTCTTCTTTGCGTTTGTATTAGCCTCTGCAACTTTACCGCTTATAACTAGTTTAATAAATAAAGGATTGCCAAGATGGTTATCTATAATAGTTGTTTATTTATTATTCTTAACTTTGTTGGGTGCTATTGTTACTCTTATTATTACTCCTTTTGTTTCTGAGACTGATAGTTTTGTTAAAGAAATTAATAAAGCAACAGAGCAATCTTTAGAAAATCTTAAAGATTATCAATTTGAGTTTTTGGGTGCCTATGGGGAAGATTTACAAAGGTCTCTGGTTGATTATATAGATAATTTTTCTGCAGAAATGGTTCCCGCACTATTAGGTTCAGCTGATGCGTTTTCAACTGCGGTGGATGCTGTTATGGGGTTTGGTGGTGCAATAGTGATAATTGCTACGATTATAATAATTTCGGTGTATATTGTTGCGGACCACGATCGTGTTGTAGATGCTGTTTTGTTAAGAATCAGTGGTGATGAGAAGAGGGATAGAATAAGGAAATTAATAGTTGATGTTGAACATAAACTTGGGCGCTGGCTTATTGGTCAGGGAACAGTTTCGTTGGTAATTGGTTGTATTACCTGGATAATATTAACTATATTTAATGTTCCTTTTGCTCTTCCTCTAGCTTTGGCGGCTGCTTTGTTGGAAGTTGTTCCTAATTTGGGACCGGTTCTAGTTTCTATACCCATTGTGTTAATTTCTCTTTTAACTCAGGGTCCATTAATAGCTGTATTGGTAGTCCTCTGTTATATTATCCTACAGCAATTTCAGAGTTACTTTTTAACACCTCGTATAATGGGAGGGGTTATTGGTTTACATCCTTTGTTGGTTTTCGTTGGTATGATTACAGGCTTTACTTTGGCAGGTTTATTAGGAGCTGTTTTGGCTGTCCCTACCCTCGTTCTTCTTAGAATTGCATACGAATTCTATAAGGACTTGCAAAAATTAAAAGCAAAAGGTATTTTATAGAGGAAATATTTAAGATTGATTAGTTGGAGATAAATGCCAGGTATTCAAGAAAAAGACATTTTTTTCTACGAAGATTTTTCTTCAAAGGATGTAAATGAATCTTCTGTAGGTAGGAAGGGATTAAGCCTTTTTAAACTCAAGGATGTTGATGTCCCAGTTCCTTCTTTTTTTGTTGTTTCTGCGGGTGTCTTTACCAGTCTGGTGTATTCTGCTCTTGGAAGTAAATTAGATAATTATTTAAAAGAAAAAAAACTTCCTGATCCTTTGCAGATTCGAGATGCAATTTTTCAAACTGAAATATCTCCTGAAATACAAGAAGAGATTTTGAAAGCTTATGCAAGATTGTCTGGATTTTCTGATGCTTGGGTCTCGGTTAGATCTTCTGTTGTGTATTTACCGGATGGAAATATACTCTTCCCCGGCGTGTTTGCAACAGAAGTAAATGTAAGAGGTTACGATGATTTGGTAGATGCTATCAAGACAGTATATACCTCTGTATTCAGTGACTCCGTAGTTGCTTATGCAAGACAACATAATGTAGATCTGTCTCAGGTCAGAATGGGAATAGTTGTTCAAAGGATGGTACAAGCAGAAGTTTCTGGGGTGACGTATACCCGTGACCCTATTACCCAGGATAATACAAAAATGAGCATTGAGGCTGTTTATGGTTTGGGAGACGTAATATCTAAAGGTGAGATAACTCCGGATAGGTATGTTTTTAACAAAAATGATTTAAGTTGTGTAGAAAAAAATATATCTCCACAAGACTGGATGAATATTCGCTCACTTAAATCTGGTGGCACAACAAGAGTTGAAAAAATCGGTATATCCAATACTTGGAGTCATAAACAAAAACTAGAAGATAGATTCCTTCAAGATATTGCAAAAATTTCATTGATTATAGAGGATAGTTTTGGAAAAGAACAGAATATAGAATGGCTTTGGGAAAGTGGTAAAGTTTGGGTGCTTCAACATAAAGCAATAACTGTCTCTTCTCAAGAAGCTCCTAGAGATGTACAAACAAACAGTAGTGGTATATTGGATCCTGCTCTGGGTGCTGTAAAACAAGCAGAGGAGAAAAAATCACAAGAGGAATTAACACAATATGCTCAAGAAAAGGCAGTTAAAGAAATTATGAAAGAAGAACCAAAGTTGAAAGAGAAGTTTGCTAATTTGATGAAAGATCAAAAACAAGCAGATGACTCCTCTTCTCAGGAGGTAGAAACTCCTGAAGATGCTGATTTAGAAACTCTAATACAACAAGAGGAAAAGAAGCAAGATGATGTTACAGAGTTTGCATCTACTGATGATAAATTAAGTAAATTATCTCAAAAATTTGCTCAATTATCGCAAAAAGAAATTGACAAAGAAGAGAAAAAAGAACAAAAGCAAAGCGAAAAGGTTGCTAAAGAAAGAGAGAAAGTTATCGACGATGTTGCTAAAAACCTTTTATCAGATAATTTGGATATGAATAACTTCAATTTTCTATTAACTGGTATTGGGGTTAGTCAGGGGACTAAAGTTGGTAAGATATTGAGGGTTAATAGTCAGAATTATCAAGACCTAGTTATATCCTCAGAAAACATCATTATAATAGAAGAGGTTTTTGATGGTATTAGAGACATTATCCATAAGTCTGGTGGGATTTTAATGGATACAGGAGGAGTCACTAGTGATGTAGCAGTCTTAGCAAGAGAGTTTGATTTGCCTGCTGTAGTCGGTACATATAATGCATCAAAACTTTTAAATGAAGGAGATTTTGTAAAAATCGACGCAGGTTCGGGTGGTGTATATGTTTACGGTAGAAAACCTAGAGAGGAGTTGGAAGGAGAAAAACAGAAAGAAAAAGAAGTATGTGAAGTTTCTGATGAAGAGATAAAAGTTGATTATTCTAACGATTATGAAGCTAGCGAACAAGTAGATGAGGCTCCTGGTAGTTTTCAAATAGAATATGAGGTGGTGGATAAAGTTGAGAAGTCTGCTAAGAGTAAAAAGAAAACTGAAAAAAAAGAAGAAAAAAAAGAACAATCTCAAAAATATGATGCATCACAAGTAGAATCTCAAAAAGTTGAAATACCAAGAACTGCTACAGAGGTATATATTTCTGATAACGAGTTGGATCAAGTAGAAAACTATGTTGTAAAAAATTCTTCTGGTTTAGTTTTCTGTGATTTAGAAAAATTGATGTTAGAGAAAGCTAAACACCCTTTAGCTTTTGTAGAAGAGGGAATTTCTACAGAATATATTAGTGATCTTGCTAAGCAAATTGATGGAATAGCGGATAGATTTTCTAGTACAGAGGTTGTTGTATCTATAGGTAATTACTTTTCAAACGATTTTGCTCAGCTCACAAAAGGAAAAGATTACGAAGCTAATACACAATTACGAGGAATGTACAGATATTTAGTAAATGATGATCTAATGAAGTTGGCATTGAAGATTATTACTAGGGTTAGGAATTTACATAGATCTAAGAATGTTACTCTAGCTGTTCATAGCCCGTTGAGTGGGGAAAATATGAAATCAATTAAAAAACAAGTTCTGAGTATGGGACTAAGACGAGGTTCTTCCTTTAAAATTTATGCAATTATTGATAATCCATCTGAGGTTCTTCTTGTACAAGATATTCTTCTTGCAAATATTGATGGAATAATTTTAAATTCACCAGTCTTAGCTAAACAGATGCAGGGTATATTATTGGATGATCCTAATGCTGTTTATTCTCTCGATACTAATAGTTTGTTTCAAGCTTTGGAGAGTATAAAAAAAGCTTTGGTTGGTTATGATACTGAGGTTATAGGTATTACAGAAGATAATGAGAATTTAATTAAGAAATATATAGAATTAGGTTTTTCTGGTGTTGTTGTTAATGGAAAGAATTTTCTTGATATGAAAAAGGTTATTGCTGAGAAAGAGGCCGAACTTATTCTCTCCAAGGGGAAGATTTGACAAATACTCCCTACTCCGTTATTGTATTAGTAGAGATAATTTCAATGTTTTTTGAAAATGAAAAATCTGCCTTTTAAAAAACTCTTTGCGTTTTTAATAATTCCTTGTCTTTCTTTTATCTTTCTTTTTAATGTATATGCTGAAGATACATCAGAAGAAGTTTCTCTAAGTCTTGGTGTTACTCCCTTAGATTACGCTAGCCTGTATTTTGTAGATGATGAAGGAGAAGAGATAGATCCTCCTGTAATAGAGTTTACAGATGTAGAATTTGATTTTGATGAACCATCAGAATCTACGGGGGTATTAGGGATAGAAGATGAGGAGGAAGAAAAATATGAAATTCTCAGATTAGATAATCCTACAGAGGATAATGTATTAGATTTAAATATAGCGCCTAAGATAGAGAGCAGTTTTGGAGAAGATGCATATTGGGTAGACGATAATACAGGAGAAAAATATCCGATACATGATAAACTTTCTTTAGATTTTGAGAGTATGAATATAGATACTGAGGGTGAGTGTGATGATATTAATTATAGTAGTGGAGAAGTTTTCTTCGAGGAGAATAATGCAGAGAGTATAGATATTTTAGATACAATGCATAGTCCTATGTGTCGTATGGATATAACGGATATAAATTTTGAACAAGAGATTCCAGCTCATCAACCCATAGGTACTTATTCTTTAGACTTAGTTCTTACATTAACAACTGATCGTCTTTACACAGCAACATTTCTGGATCATGACGGTGCGGAATTTGAAACTCAGACAGTAGGATACGAGGGTGATGCAATTCCTTCAGATGCTCCAGAAAAAGAAGATCATTATTTCATAGGTTGGGATAAGGATTATATGAATCTTACAGAGCATAAAACTATTACTGCACAATATGTAGATGATTGCTGGGAAGCTCAATCTTATTCCACAGGCCCTATACACTTGGACAACCGCTATTACTTTGCAAACGACATGCATGATGAAAATGACAGCTATACTCGTTCTTCAGACGGTTGCCCCACTCCGGAAGATATGGCTGAAGTGAATGAAATTTGGGAGTGGGAAGAGGATGGAGAAGGTAATTTAGGAGATTATATAGCCAGGGACACTTGGTCCGGTCTTCTTTGGACTGCTC
>SL_8KL_010_SEDDRAFT_10001246_pt1 | contig 22038 bp, 24 predicted proteins | sample SodLakKL_010_SED_4_FD_11160 | JGI IMG/M metagenome (IMG submission 11160) | reverse complement strand
TATACCATATTGTACCCTTTCCAGCAGTTCATGGAAATACCTACCTGTATACCTTTCCCCTTATCATTACCGATCCCAACCCTCGCAATTACCAGCAAGCCTGGACTTTCCGGGATATGACCCACCGGGAATTAAATGCCTACTTAAATTATATGGGAGAAGAGCTGAGGTTCCTTGTAAACCGTTTTAAACCTGACCTGGTTGAATGCCAGCACATATGGGCCCTGGACTTTCTATGTCAAAGGATGGGAGTGCCCTATATCTGTGTAGCCCACCACAGTGACCAGAAGGGTTTCAAGAGAGATGAGCGCATGAGAAATATTGCCCTGGATTCAGCTCAAAAAGCCTCCTATATTTTTGCAGTATCCGATTACGTAAGGGAGGAAGTTATAGACCTTTACCGGCTTCCGCCCGGGAAAGTTATTACCATTGAGAATGGATATGACCAGGAGGTTTTTAAGCCTGGCCTGGAAGACAGGCAGAGCATGATGGAAAAAATAGGAAAAATAATTCCTGAAGATATGCCTGTGATAACCTTTTGCGGTAAAATCTCCAAAACCAAGGGAGTAGATATTCTTTTAGAAGCGAATAAAGTGGTGCAGGAGAAAAGGAAGGTTTTGATATTAATTTTTGGCAGCGGCAGCCTGGAAGAGGTTATGAAGGGTAGGGATCCTGATAAATATTCCCTGGAAAACGTAGTAGTAATGGGGCACCGCCCTCAAAAAGAACTGGCTTCTTTTCACCGCCTAGCTAAAATGAGCCTTTTGCCCTCCCGGTGGGAAGGCTTTGGTATTGCTGCCCTGGAAGCCATGGGCTGCGGTTTACCCCTTGTAGCTACAGAAGTGGGAGGTTTAAAAAAGATTGCGGTGGGAAGGATTGTGCCCCCGGAGGACAGCAGGAGGTTGGCTGAAGCTATCCTGGAAATTCTTGAACTTCCGCAATCAGAATACCAGGAATTATGTCAACAGGCCTTTAGTGCAGCCAGGGTGTTTTCCTGGAAATCTAAAGTTAATCAGCGTATAACCTATTACAGGGCGGCTATAAAGGAGAGTAAGATACAATAAATGAACTGATAATTAATATTACTCTTAAAGCTTTTCCCCAACTAATTTCTAATAAAAGGATCCGGTTGGCCTCCCAGGAAGAAAAGCAAATTTGAGAAATAAAAAGGGGAGGCTTTAAAGCCTCCCCTACTATCTATCATTAAAAAATCCCTTGACCAGTATTACCGGGGTGCCTGCGTCGGCTGAACCGCTGACCAGGTCTGCCAGGCTGGCTATAATGTCTTCCATCTTTCGGGGGGTGGTTCCCTCCGTAACCATTTCCGTTTGTTCATAGCTTTTTTGCCGGTGGGCGGTAAGCATTTCTTCTATTTCAGAAACTGACTTGCCTTCACTGTGGGCCATGTCTGCCAGGAACTTATACTTAACCCCTTCCCTCATTCTTCCTTTAAAGCCCATAGTGTTGCCAAAGCTGGGCTGGGGGTCTGCCAGTTCATAAATTCCTGAAGTCGGATCCCGGTAAGCCCCGTCACCGTATATTAAAACTTCTACATGTCTATGAAATTTTTCCTTGATTACATTTTGAACTTCCTGGGCGAATTCATCTCCATTGCGAGGAGCCAGGTTCAGCATATTATCCGAGGACATGTTGCTCCCCAAAAGGCCCCATTCGGACCAGGCGGGGAGGGAAGTGTCATTGCATATATCCTGAAGGGTTATGCAGGTGGGAACGTGCTTATGAACCATCTTCCATGTATTCTTTCTTTCATGGATATTGGAAACTATAACGCAGTCGGGGTTGAAACCTGCTATCATTTGAGGTTCATTGGAAAGGTAAATCTTCGCCCTGGCTCCCTCATTCTCTATTATTTCTTTGTAATAGGCAGGGTAATTCATATTGGTAATGGGGTGGACGCATTTTCCTTCAATGTTTACACAAACATCTATCTTTTCAGACTCGGCCGAGTCCACATCCTCCGGGGCAATGATCTGGTTTCCCACCTCGTCGCAGGGATAGGAAAACTGAACCAGGATCTCCCCTTTGGGCACTGACCTGGCAATTCCCTTAAGAATCAGGGCAAAGCGGTTACGGCTGGTTATGGGGAAAAGAATACCTAACTTGCTGTCCTCTTTTACTCCATAGTTTTTTCTAAGTTCATTGGCAATATCATCGGTAGTGACAAAGTTGTCCTGGGCACGGGCTACGATTGATTCGGTGATACAAACCACATCACCGTCTTCAAGTAAACTGTCCTGGTCACACTTTTTTAAGGTTTCAGCAACCATATCCACCAGGTCGCAACCCGGGGTTATAACTCCCATTTTGAGTCCAAAGGCACAGGGACCGATATAATCCGGTAGTATACTCATATATTTTACTCCTCGAAAAGATTATTTTCCTTTATTCAGGAATCCGACAAGGTACCTTCGACAAGGTTTATGTGAAATCCTTTTCACAGGCAGGATTATTTCCCTTTAATTAGAATAAAGCTTTTTAAAACAAATTAAAGAAAAGGTAGGTACTATGAAAATATTACATAACTATTCAGGGATTAATGTTGAAAAGGAAGAAGGGGAAAAAGCATCAGAAGCTTATGAGGGGAAGTGGTATGTATATCCACCCCTTAGAAATCCTTTGATAGCCGGGATTTTAACAGGAATCACCTTTGTCNTAAGCCATATTGGGTTNATATCCTACAGTGGTGAAGTAGTTATGTATTCTGCTGCCATTNTAACAGGAGGCTATTTTTGGCTCCGGGAAGGAATAGAGGAACTACTGGAGGAAAAAAAGGTTGATATTGAGATACTCATGCTGGCAGCGGTTATAGGTTCTGCAGCCTTGAACATGTGGGATGAAGCAGCCTTTTTATCCTTTCTTTACGGAGCCGCAGAAGGGATGGAGGAGCTTGCGTATGCCAGAACCAGGTATTCCATCAGAGGCCTTTTGGACCTGGCTCCCAGGGAATCCCGTGTTATTAAGGAGGGCCGGGAAAGAGTTATTTCTGCGGATGAGTTGAAAGCAGGGGATATTTTTATGGTTAAGCCGGGAGAATCCATTCCCACCGATGGAATAATTATCAGGGGAAGGTCTACGGTAAACCAGGCTCCTGTCACGGGAGAGTTCACCCCTGTAGAAAAAAAGGAAGGGATGCAGGTTTTGTCAGCAACAATTAACCAGGAGGGGTCCCTGGAAGTAGAGGCTACGACTTCCTTTCAGGATAATACCCTCTCCCGTATGATTCACCTGGTGGAGGAGGCCCAGGAGAAAAAGGGAAGGACCCAGCTTTTTATAGAAAAATTTGGAAGAATTTACTCGCCGGTGGTTCTTTTGTCTTCCCTTCTTCTGGTTCTTCTTCCCTACTTGTGGGGAGTACCCCTGGAGTATTGGGCTAGCCGGGCTGTAGTACTTCTGGTGGCGGCAGCCCCCTGTGCCCTGGTAATGTCTACCCCTGTGGCAGCGGCAGCGGGGATTGGCCGGGGAGGTCGGGAAGGGATATTGATTAAGGGAGGAGTCCACCTGGAAAACCTGGGTAAAATTAAAGGAATAGCCTTTGATAAAACAGGAACCCTCACCAGGGGTAAGCCGGCAGTAACCGATGTTATAGTTTTGAAGGGGGAAGAAAAACATCTGCTGGAAAAAGTGTTAAGTGTGGAAAGGTTTTCAGAACATCCTTTGGCCAAAGCCATGGTTAAAAGGGCTGAGGAGGAGGGGTTGCAACCTCTGCCCGCGTTAAACTTTACTGCCATGGCGGGTTATGGCGCCCGGGCCCAGGTGGAAGGACAAACAATTTATATCGGCAAGGAAAGATATTTCCAAAAAATGGGCTATAACCTGAAGCCTTTGCCCCACCTGGGAAGATTAAGGGAGGAGGGGAAAACGGTCATTCTTATGGGAACAGAAGATGAAATAGAAGGTATAATAGCTCTCCGGGACCAGGCAAGACCCCAGGCCCGGGAAGTTATAGAAAAGCTCCATTCTATGGGCATAAGTACCATCATGCTTACGGGGGATAACCAGGTAACGGCCAGGGCTGTAGCCGAGGAAATTGGTATAAAGGAAGTAGAGGGGGATTTAAGCCCTGAGGAAAAGGTGCAGTTTATAAGTAAGCTGGAGGATAAATATGGGGTGGTGGCCATGGTAGGTGACGGTATAAACGATGCACCTGCCCTGGCCCGGGCTACGATAGGAATAGCCATGGGAACGGCTGGGACCGACGCGGCCATAGAAGCCGCTGATGTAGCTCTTATGGCCGACGATCTTTCCCGGGTGCCCCAGGCTCTGGAGCTGGGACAAAGGGCTGGAAAAGTTGGTAGACAGAACATCATTTTTTCCCTTATCACCCTGGCAGCCCTCATTCCTGCCGCCCTGGCTGGCTTAATTAACGTGGCTACTGCTGTTATCTTTCATGAAGGGTCAGAACTCCTGGCCGTATCCAATGGGCTGCGGGCAGGCCGGGGATAGTTTTGTAAAAGGATTTATAATATTAGGTGAGAAAAAGTTTAATTAATGATATTTATAATTAATGTAGGGGAGCGGATTTCAAGTGAAACTGGGTTTTCCCAATCACCCCAGGAAGGACATAATAAAAGAGCTCAGGTGGATTGCGGAAACAGGATTTGATTTTGCGGAAATATTTATTGAACCCGATAATGATAAAATATTTACCCCGGGTTTGATAAGGGAAATAAATAAACTCCTGGAAGCAGAGGGTTTGGGCAGGTTGGGGCATACCGCCTGTTACATTCCACTGGGTTCGCCCTTTAAGGAGCTCCGGGACACTTCCGTGGAAATAATAAAAAAACAGCTGGATATTTTCAGCAGGCTGGGCTGCCAAAAGGTGACGGTTCATGCCAACTGGCCGCCGGGCCTTTTTTCTGATGAAGAGGGTATTAATTTTCAGACGGAGTCCCTCCAGCGGATAATTCCCCTGGCCCGGAAATATAACATAAGACTTCTCTTGGAGAGCTTAAACAGCGAGAGGGATGTCAAGGAAAACATCAGAAAAATACTGGATTTAAATCCTGAGCTGGAATTTCTGGCAGACCTGGGCCATTTGAATGTTTGCGGCCGGGACCCCTTATCCTACCTGGAGCATTTCCGGGATAAAATTGGTCACATACACCTTCATGATAATGACGGGACCAGGGACCTGCACCTTCCTGTCGAGGCAGGCATAATAAGATGGCCAGAGCTGGTAAATAAGTTAAAAGAATTTTATGATGGAACTGTTACCCTGGAAATATTTTCCCCGGAAAAGGAGTATGTCCTGTTTTCTCGGGAGAAAATCTTAAAGAAATGGCATAAAAAAAAGAAGGAGTAAGGGACTTTTTATCCCCTGCTCCTTCTTTTTTTTATTCAACCATCTTTTTTCCTACCCTCATGGCGGTTGTTACCGGGTCGTAAAGGGTGGAGAAGGGGGGACCGTAGGAAAAGTCCAGGTCAAAGGCCTGGGAAAGGTTCATTCCGCTGGTGATAATAGTACTATAAAGGTCAATTCTTTTCACTGCATCCAGGGGACCCACCAGTTGAGCCCCCAGTATCCTCTGGTCTTCCTTGTTAACTATTATTATAGAGTGAAGGTCCCCTGCCCCGGGAAAGTAGTGGGATTTGGTAGGAGTGGTAAGGGTGTATTTTATGGCCTGGGGAAAAAGCTTTTGGGCTTCCTCCAGGGAAAGGCCTGTCCTGCTTACTCCCAGGTCGAAGGATCGGGTTATGGCTGTTCCAATGACTCCGGGGAATTCTTCAGGTTGTCCACAAATGTTTTGACCCGCCGTTAAACCTTCTTTATTGGCTTTGGGGGCCAGGGCCACGTAATCGGGATTTCCGGTTATGAGGTTGGTAGTCTGGGCGCAGTCTCCGGCGGCGTAAATATAGTCATAATTGGTCTGCATTTTTTTATTTACCACCAGGGAATTTTTTACCCCCAATTCCAGGGAGGAATCTTTTAAAAAGCCTGTATTGGGTTCAATCCCAAAGGCCAGGAGGATAAAGTCAAATTCCAGGTCCCCCTTATCCGTCTTTACGGTAACCCCATTCTTTTCCTCTACCAGTTCTTTAACGTTGGTATCCAGGTTAAGGACTATTCCTTCCTTATCCATTTTATCCATGATAAGGTCAGAGGTTTCCTTTTCAAAAGTTTTGGACAGGCTATTTCTTCTATGTACCAAATGGGTTTCCAGTCCCCGGCTTTTAAAAGCTTCCAGCATCTCTACAGCTATATAACCTGCCCCCAGAACACCACACTTCCGGGGGTTTTCCTTTTCAATTAACCGGGATATAGCTTGCATATCTATCAGGTCCCTTAAAAGGAAAATCCTTTTGGCCCCTTCCACCTCCATGCCTGCCAGGGTCGGGTTGGCCCCAGAGGCGATAACCAGGTAATCAAAGGATTCTTCCCAGATTTCCTCCTCGGTCTTTACGGTTACCTTTTTACCCTCGGGATTTACTCCTACCACCTCATGGAAAAGACGCAGGTCCATGTTTCTTTCTTTAATTTTTTCCGGTGTCAGGCTAAAAAGGCGGTTGAAGTTTCTTATTATACCCCCGAGATAATAGGGTATGCCGCAGGGCCCGTAGGATACATATTTCCCCTTTTCCAGGACCACCACCTGGTAGTCGGGCTTAAGGCGCTTTATCTGGCTCCCGGCGCTGAGGCCGGCCCCGTTGCCTCCCACAATGACCACTTTTTTCCCCATGATTTCACTCCTTTTCATCCTTTATCTTCAATTATAACATATGAAACACAACCATTAATCTGTTAAAATGTTAAATCCGTTACACATCATTCATTACAGGAATGCTTTTTAATTATTTTTTGAATAAAATTTCTCCATAAAAGGATAATAAAAAAGGGATATAAGTCAGGCAGGTGATGAAAAAGTGACGACGGCTTCCAAATTAAAACAAACCCTTTCCAGTTTGAAAAATGCCCGGGGTACTTTAAGAATTTATTCTACCCAGACCCGGGAGGAAGAAGGCCAGAAGGTATTTCAGGAGGCCCTGGAAACTACAGGCCAGGTAATAGATGACCTGGAAAAGAGGTTAAAAGAAATGGAACTTCAAGAACCCCAGTATGAAGGAAATTAGGTCCTGGAGCAATTCTAAGGAGGAGTAAAGGATGCCTTTGTGGTTTGAAATTTTATTAAGGTCGGGGGTATTGTTTTTCCTGGTTTTGGTTTTGATGAGAATCATGGGAAAAAGAAATCCCACCCGGCTGACTCCCTTCCAGTTTGTTAATTACACGGTAATTGCCGTAATAACTTCCCTTACTGCTGTAAATATCATAGAAAACTTTTTCTTCGGGCTGACGGCCCTGGGTGTTTTTATTCTCCTTTCCCTCCTCCTGGATTATTTATCCTTGAGGAGCAAGGCGATACATGACCTGGTCCAGGGTAAAGAAACGGTCCTGGTGGTCCAGGGTAAGGTCATGGAGGAAAACCTGAAGGATTTAAGGCTGACGGGAGAGGAGCTTTTACGGGAACTGCGCCGCAAGGAGGTTTTTAATCTGGGGGACGTGGAGTTTGCCGTTATGGAGTCCACGGGAGATATAAATGTCATGTTGAAGTCGGAAAAGACCCCCCTTACTTCCTATGACCTGGGCCGTCAGGTATCTCCCCGGAGGGAACCCCAGACGGTGATCTTAGACGGTAATGTCCTTAATGACCCTCTGGCAGAAGCTGGCTTTAACAGCAACTGGCTTAATGAACAGCTGGAAAAGGCGGGAGTAACCCTGGATAATGTCTTCATTGGCCAGGTAGATGGCCAGGGAGAGCTATATTTGGATCTTTTCGACGACTCCATACAGCTTCCCCAGCCCCGGGTTAAGGAAGCTCTCTATGGAAACCTGGAAAGGGCCCAGGCGGAAATGGAAAGCTTTTTCCAGGAAACCGGGGACCAGGAGGCTAAGGAGATTTATGAAAACAATGCAGCCCGGTTAAAAGAACTGATGGAAAAACTGGAGCCTTACCTGCTCCGTTGAGGGAGGAAGAAAAATGTCCAGTAAAAAGAATAAGTATTTAAGCCCCGAACAGCAAAAATACCAGCTTATTGCCCAGGCCAGGGAGCCCCAGCGGCCCGTTCTCCTTAACAGTATCCGGGCATTTGTGGTAGGAGGGCTGATATGTGTCCTGGGCCAGTTTTTTCAGTTTATTTATACCACCTATTTTAATTTTACCGAAGTTAGCGCCAGCAACCCCACGGTCTCCTCCCTGGTTATTCTAGCCGTCCTCATGACAGGGCTGGGCCTTTATGACCACCTGGCCCAGTATGCCGGTGGGGGAACCATCGTCCCCGTTACCGGATTTGCTAACACCATGGCCTCTTCAGCTATAGAGCACCGGAGTGAAGGTTTTGTCCTGGGGGTGGGGGGCAACATGTTTAAAATAGCAGGCCCCGTCATTACCTATGGAGTGTTTTCAGCTTTTGTAGTAGCCATTATAAGGTTTATTATTCTGGAACTGGGTGGGATGTGACATGTTAAAGGGGCACCAGTCCTGGGTATTTAATTCCCGGCCGGCAGTATTGGCCTGTGGAACGGTAGGGGGGCCCTTTGAAGCCCAGGGCCCTCTGGCGGAAGATTTTGATATTCTCCATGATGATATGTGGTTGGGCCAGGAAAGCTTTGAGAAGGCGGAAAGGAAGATGCTGGAAGAGGCCTGTGAAAAGGCAGTGGAAAAGGCAGGCCAGAAAGGGGCAGATGTAAATTTTCACCTGAGTGGAGATTTAATGAACCAGATAATTTCCAGCAGTTTTGCCGCCCGCACCCTGGGTATTCCCTACCTGGGCCTCTTTGGGGCCTGCTCCACTGCCATGGAGTCCCTGGCTTTAGCCGCCCAGCTGGTTGACAGCGGGGCCGCCAGGATGGCCCTGGCTTCTACTTCCAGCCACAACGGATCTGCGGAAAAGCAGTTCCGGTACCCTACTGAATACGGGGCCCAGAAGCCTCCCACCGCCCAGTGGACGGTAACAGGGGCAGGTGCTGCCCTTTTGGGGGCCGGGGAAGAAGGCCCCCGGGTTACTTCAGCAACCATTGGAAGGGTTGTGGATATGGGTCTTTCGGATCCTTTCAACATGGGAGCGGCTATGGCCCCGGCAGCAGTGGACACCCTTAAGGCCCATGCCCGGGACCTGGAGGTTGACCTTTTTTCCTATGACCTGATAGCCACGGGAGACCTGGGGCGGGTAGGTCATGAAATAGCTAAGGACCTTATAGAGGAAAAAAAACTTCCCTTCCCCAAGGAGAGGTTTATGGACTGCGGCCTGCTAATCTATGATAAAACCCAGCCTGTCCATGCCGGGGCCAGCGGGTGCGCATGTTCTGCGGTGGTTACCTTTGGCCACCTGATTAACCGGATGAAGAGGGGAGAGCTCAAAAAAATACTGGCCGTGGCCACAGGGGCACTTCTTTCTCCCCTTTCCTACCAGCAAAAGGAAAGTATCCCCTGTATTGCTTATGCCGTTTCTATTGAAATATAAAATAAGAAAAATCAGGCAGGTTGAAGCTTATTAAAGTAGATAAAATAGATGGATAAGGAGATACCATAATCATGGAAAAATTCATACTGGCCTTTTTAGTGGGTGGAGGGATTTGCTTGATCGGGCAGCTGTTGATGGACCTTCTCCGGTTGACCCCGGCCCATACCACCGTGTCCCTGGTGGTGGCGGGAGCTGTTTTGGGAGGCCTGGGCCTTTACGAACCTTTAATAAAGTTTGCCGGGGCAGGGGCCTCCGTTCCCATAAGCAGCTTCGGGAATGCCTTGGTTCAGGGGGCCATAACGGAATCGGAAAGGACAGGGTTGATTGGGATTCTGACGGGGATTTTTGAGGTTACCAGCGCCGGTATTTCTGCCGCCCTTATATTTTCCTTTATGGCGGCGCTAATATTTAAACCCAAGGGGTAAAAAGCAGTCTATTTTTTGTAAATACTTATTAAAAGTTATTAATCCTGGTGGGAGGTGAAAAAATGACAGTAGGTAGTCAACTTAAACAGTGTATTGCCGGGGTTCAAAGTGCAGCGGCCACCATGAAGTCCTTTGCCCTGGAAACCCAGGACCAGGAGGCCAAAAAGACCTTTGAAGAACTGGCCCAAACCCTGGATAATGCGGTGAATACCCTGGAAAAAAGGCAGCAGTACGTACAGGGTCAGGAACCCGAGTATAAATAATTTAACCGGCAAAAGAAATGAAAACCATCAGGATAGGGGGCAGAAAAACTCCCTGTCTTATTTGTTACACTTCTATGGTTTATTTAATTTTATCATGTTTCTACGGTGGTTTCTCCCGATGAGATCAGAGCAAAACGGGTTCCCATGGGGCCGCAGATTTCACAAACGGTTACGGCGGCCAGTTCAATGGCGGTAATAACAGCAGCAATTTCAGGAAACCTTCCCTGCACTATCATGAGGAGGCCGATGGTGACCCCTGCCTTGGAGAACATGGCAAAGCCCAGGTATTTTTGAATAACTTCATCGGCATTGGCCAGACGGGCTCCCAGGAAGGCACCTCCCACCTTGCCAAAGCCCCGGGCTACTATGTAAACGGCAGCAGGAACCCAGTTTTCAAAGAGGACATCCAGGTGGAGGCTGGCTCCAGCCAGGGTGAAAAATATAACATATACAGGCAGTTCTACATCTTCGAAGTAATGGAAGACGTAGGTTTCAGTTAATAGGTTAGTGATAACGAATCCGCTCACCATGTTAACCAGAAGGGGAGAGAGGTGAAAATGATAGGCAATCCCACTGTTCAGTAAAGCAAGGCCCACTAAAACTACCAGGGACTGGTGCCGGTTATCCAGTTTGCGAAAAACAGGGATTGATATTAAAGCAGTAATAATACCTACTAAGAAAGATCCGGAAATTTCTATCAACGGTGTTAAGGCTATGTCTATACCCACTCCTGAATTCTGGAGAAGTACGCTAACGATGGCAGCTATAATACCGAAAAAGGTGATGCACAGGGCATCGTCCAGGGCGACCACTCCCAGGAGAGTGCTGGTAAATTTTCCCTTGGCGCCGTATTCCCTGATCACGGCAACGGGTGAGGCAGGAGCCGTGGCGGTGGCCATGGCACCCAGAAGGAGGGAGATAGGAAGGGACAGGTTTAAGACATAATACATGACCATGAAGACTACCAGGCTAGCTCCTACTATCTGGACCACCGTAATCCAGACAACATCTTTGGCAATTCTTTTGAGCTTGTTTAGCTGCAGTTCACCGCCAATCATCAGGGCGATCATGCCCAACCCCAGTATTTTTATAATTTCTAATTCTTCGTTCAGGGCTTCCGGAATAACATGTAATACGGAGGGACTCAGGAGCAGCCCAGTTAAAACATACCCGACTACCATGGGCATTTTTAGCATTCGAGCTACGCGCCCTCCCAGGAGCCCTAGCAGAAGTATTACAGCTATACCCAGAGGTTGTTGATAGATAGTCAATGATGACGCTCCCTTCTGGAAAGTAATTACACCCTTGATTTACTCGGAATTGTCTTCGTCGCAAAGTTTTCCTGCCAGGCCTATAACCTCATCCACCTCCAGGGTAAAGGCAATACCGGTCCCCGGCTTACACATGTCCCCCTGGACCTCTTTAATGACTTCAATGGCATTCTTAACCTTGCTGTCATCCTCAATAATAGAAAAGGCAAGCACGTTGGAGGTTCTTTCTCCTTCAAAGAGATAGCTAAGTCCTCCAAAAAGGGGTACATGCCGGGAAAGAATTCTTCCCATACCCGTAGAGTTTATGACAGTAGCCCCCCTTATTCCTATATCCAGGAATCCTTCCAGAATATCATTAAGATTTTCTTCTTCATTAAGGACCATTACCAGTAATTTCATAATTTTCCTCCTTTAAAAGCAGTTTTTAAAACAAAAACCGCTTTTGAAGCGGTTATTTTTATACTGCCCGGGTCATAAAAGGATGCCTGGCAGTATATTACTTAAAAATTATTATTTTCTTATCTTTACTTAAAGGGCATGTAGAGTTGTTTCGGCAGCATTGGGCCCAGCCGCCGAATAAAGGCTTCGATTTATAGGTTAGAAAGGTTATATCCCTCAGGTTTACTTTCCTTACTATTGTTGACATAAATAAATAGCTCCCTGTCTATTTCTTTCCTATTATAAATTCTAACTATTTTAAAAGCCAGAGTCAAGGTTAAGAGATTTTCTTTTCTTCTAATTCGTTATATAATAGTAGGATAGTAAATTAAGGATGAGGAGAGAAATTGTTATGTCCCAGATGAAAGAACTTCCTAAAGGAAATCGAGTAATTGTGAGCGTAATAGGCCCTGATAAGGTAGGTATTATTAATGGAGTTACCTCTGTCCTCTCCAGCAATGGTATTAATATCCTGGATATAAGCCAGACGGTAATGCAGGAGTTTTTAGTGATGGTGCTGGTAGGGGATATGGAGGGAAGCAAGGTTGATATGGCTACCATGAAGGATCTATTGCATGAAAAGGGCCGGGAGATAGGTGTTCGCATAGATGCCCAGCATGAAGATGTTTTTAATTTTATGCACCGGATTTAAGGCCCTTTACCAATCAGGCGGAAAAAGGGGAAAGGAGTAGTAAGTTGTTATGCTAAGTATGCAGGAGATTTTAGAAACTATTAAAATGATCCAGGAGGAGAACCTGGATATTAGAACCATAACTATGGGAATCAGTATCCGGGACTGCTGCCATCCCGACCCGGAGGTAGCCTGCCGGAATATATATGATAAAATTACCCGCCTGGCGGGAGGCCTGGTGGAAGGGGGGGAAGATATAGCCAGGGAATATGGTATTCCCATAGTTAACAAGCGGATATCTGTGACTCCCCTGGCTTTGATAGCGGAAGCCAGCCAGGCAGACAGCTATCTTCCCTTTGCCCGGGCCCTGGACATGGCTGCCCGGGAAGTGGGAGTAAACTATATTGGAGGGTTTTCTGCCCTGGTCCATAAAGGATTTACCAGGGGGGATCAAAAACTAATCCAGGCTATCCCCCGGGCCCTGGCTTCTACCGAAAGGGTTTGTTCTTCGGTAAATGTGGCAACCACTCGGGCGGGCATTAACATGGATGCCGTTTGCCAGATGGGCCAGGTGATTAAGGAAACGGCCCGGTTAACCGCCGACCAGGAGGGCCTGGGCTGCACCAAGCTGGTGGTTTTTGCCAATGTTCCCGAAGATAATCCCTTTATGGCGGGGGCATTCCATGGAATTGGAGAGCCTGAATGTGTAATTAACGTAGGGGTCAGTGGTCCGGGAGTAGTTAAAAGTGCCGTAAAAAGGGTAGAAGGGGAGGATTTTGGTACCCTGGCGGAAACCATCAAGAAAACAGCCTTTAAGATTACCCGCATGGGGGAACTGGTGGGCCGCCGGGCCGCCAGCCGCCTGGGAGCTCCCTTTGGTATTGTGGATATTTCCCTGGCCCCCACGCCGGCGGTAGGGGACAGCGTGGCAGATATCCTGGAAGCCATGGGACTGGAAAGGTGTGGCACCCACGGAACTACGGCGGCCCTGGCTCTTTTAAACGATGCCGTGAAAAAAGGAGGAGCCATGGCGTCCTCCTACGTGGGAGGCCTTTCCGGAGCTTTTATTCCCGTAAGCGAGGATATGGGTATGGTCCGGGCGGTGGAAGATGGAGCCCTCTCCATGGATAAGCTGGAGGCCATGACCTGTGTCTGTTCCGTAGGCCTGGACATGATTGCCGTGCCGGGAGATACTTCCGCCGAGACTATATCTGCCATTATTGCCGATGAAGCAGCCATTGGGGTGGCAAATCAAAAAACCACCGCCGTGAGGATTATACCCGTGCCCAATAAAAAGGTAGGGGATTACGTGGAATACGGGGGGCTCCTGGGAAGGGCACCGGTGATAAAGGTTAATCCTTTTTCTTCTAATCAGTTTGTTCGCCGGGGAGGTAGAATACCTGCACCGGTGCAGAGCTTGAGAAACTAAAAGAGGGGGGGCAGGGAAGAAGTTTACACCCTGCCTTATTTAATGTACGAATTTTTCACTTCTTCTTTTTATTTACCTTTCCTCCTTCTCCTCCCTGCATAGGAATAGTTGTTTTAGTTATACTAATATAATGAAAAAATGCATTTTAAGCGCTGGTGGGAGGAAGGGGCCGTGAGTTTTATAAGGTTTGTTTCCCGCTTGTTTCCCCGCAAAAAGAAGAAAATTAACATGGATAAACTTGATATTTCTCAGTTAAGGGAACTTACCCAAAAGGAAAAGTTGAAACCAAAGCTCCAGGATAACCTCTCCCTGGTGCGAGAATACTACGGGAACAGCCTGGGTCTACAGGTGCGGGAACTTCAAATAGGCCGGGTTAATGTAAAGGCTGCGGTTGTTTTTATTGAAGGTATGGTGGATACTGCTTCCGTGGAGGAACTAATAAAGGTTCTGGTAATAAATACGGTTTCTTCGGGAGAAATAATACCTTCTGGATTCCCTTTTATCAAGTATATTAAAGAAAAAGTGATAACTTCAACTATGGTAGAAGAGGTTGAAGAACTGGAGGAGCTTTTTGACAGGGTACTTAGGGGAGATACGGCCCTGATCATTGATGGCCTGGAGACATCTTTGACAGTAGATACCCAGGGCTGGAAAACCAGGGATATTGAAGAATCTGATGCTGAAGTAACCATCAGGGGACCCCGGGAATCTTTTATCGAAAGCATTCATGATAACATGTCCTTGATTCGACGCCGTCTTCCCATTCCCCAGCTGTGGGCGGAAAAGTTTACTGTAGGAAGCCTGAGCCGGACCCAGGTGGCCATGGTGTATATAAAAGGGCTGGCAGGAGAAGGGCTTATTAAGGAAATGCGAAGCCGCTTTGCAAAGACCGATACCGATGGGATTATTGACAGTGGCCAGCTGGAGGATTTTTTAGAAGACACTCCCTTTTCTTTATTTCCTCTTACTTTACGTACCGAGCGGCCGGACCGGGTAGTGGCTGCCCTCCTGGAGGGGCAGGTGGCGGTGATTGTTAATGGTACCCCCTTTGTATTGTTAGCTCCTGTTACTTTTTTTGCTCATCTTCAGGCTTCCGATGACCACTTTGAAAAGGTTCCTCTAGGCACCTTTATCCGTATTCTCCGGTATGTGGCTATGATTCTGGCTATTTTCCTGCCGGGTTTTTATGTGGGGATTGTCAATTTCCACCCGGAGATGGTACCTACCGCCCTTTTACTGAGGATTGCCTCTACCCGGGAAGGGGTTCCCTTTCCCCTGGTGGTGGAAATGCTTCTCATGGAAAGTGTTTTTGAAATTCTCAGGGAATCGGGGATAAGGCTCCCCGCTTCCATCGGGCCTGCCATCAGCATTGTGGGGGCCCTGGTCCTGGGGGATGCGGCCATCCGGGCGGGGATAGTTTCTCCTCCCGTGGTTGTGGTGGTGGCCCTTACGGCCATCGCTTCCTTTGCGGTGCCCAATTTTGCCCTGGGGATTGCCGGAAGAATACTTCGCTTTGGCTTTATTATTCTTTCCAGTATTTTTGGATTATTTGGCCTTCAGTTTGGTCTCCTTCTCCTTATTGTCCATTTATCTTCTCTCCGTTCTTATGGGGTGCCCTATATGGCTCCCGCTGCCCCCTTTATCATGAGGGACATGAAGGATAATATAATACGGGGATGGCAGTGGGGACAGGTCTACCGGCCCAAGCTCACAGGTTTCCGGGAACCCGTGCGAAAAGACCCCCGCCAGGCCCGCCGGTTTTTTAAAATCTTCCCCCACGACGAGGAGGGGCAGGATGAAGACTGAAAAGATAGCAAACCGCCAGTTTAGCTTTATTTTGTTTATCATGAGGGCGACCATTCCCCTGGCAACCCTTCCCATTCTCACTGCTTCCAATGCCAGACAGGATGCCTGGGCATCGGCCCTTTTAATTTTTGTGGGGACAGCACTTACTATCTTTTTGATAGTAGGACTGGGAGCCCGCTTTCCCGGGAAGGATGTGGTGGAGATGAGCTGGCACCTCCTGGGAAAGATCCCGGGGAACATTATTTCCCTGGTCATCCTCTGGTCCTTTTTGCATATGGCCTCCCTCCAGGTGAGGATATATGCGGAAATGATCATTGTAGGCTTCCTCCCGGAAACTCCTATTATTTTCTTGACTGCTTCCATGATCCTGGTTGCCATGACTGCTGCTTTCTCAGGAGTGGAGGTTATTGGGCGTATGTCGGACCTGATATTTTTCCTCTTTCTGGCCATGATTTTCTTCAGCCTGGGCACCCTTTTTTTTGAAGCGGACTTTATGAATCTCCAACCTGTTTTGAGCCGGGGCTTTGAACCTGTCCTGGTGGGCAGTGTGGTTCCCCTGGGAATGGGGTCTTTACTCCTGGTGGCCGCCATGCTCATTCCCCATCTGAACAACCCTGAGAGGGCGGTAAACAGCGCCCTCTGGGCAATGGGAGGAGCAGTCCTGGTTATTATTTCCACTGTTCTACTGGTGGTGGCAACCCTGGGACCCGAAGAAGGAGCCCGGGTGGTGTTTCCCTTTGTAAAGGCCATCGGGGGGATACGAATCAGTGAATTTCTGGAGCGGGTGGAAATCCTGGCTGTTTTTAGCTGGGGGTTAGGCCTTTTTGTGGGCCTTTCCACCTTTGTTTACTGTGGAGCCAAAGGGGCGGCCCGGGTTTTTGGCCTGGAGGATTACCGGCATATACTTTTGCCCATGGGAGTTATCTGGGTAGTGCTGTCCATCCATGATTTTGAGAATGTTTTTGAGATCCGTTCTCTGCTGGCTCCTGAGGTTATGGGCCCTTATGGATTTTTTCTTATCTTTTTTCCCTACCTTTTTCTCTGGGGAGGGTATTTGATAAGAAGGATAGAGGGAGCAGACCACCAGGAAAAGGAGGAAAAAAGATAATGGGTCTTTTCCAAAAGTCGGTCCTTTTAATTATGGTTCTGCTTTTATTTTTCTTCGTCAATACGGGATGCTGGAACCGGGTAGAGCCCGAAGAGTTAACCCTGGTTCTTATGATGGGTTTTGAAAGGGAAGAAGAAAAGGGGGATATGAAAGTGACGGTCCAGGCGGCAAACCCCATGCAGAGGGTGGGTGAAGAAGAGGGGGGCAGCAACTCCGGGGAAAAATCTTTCTGGGTTGTATCGGCTGCGGGACCTACCCTTCATGCAGCCCTTAAAAACCTGAATAAAAAGTCTACCCGAGAAATTAACTTAACCCATGTGCAGACCCTCTTGATTTCCGAGGAAATGGCAAGGGAGGGAATAGAACCCCTTCTGGACTTTCTCCAGCGAGGCCGGGAACCCCGTTTTATAATTCAGCCCATGGTGGTGGAGGGAGACCTGGCCAGGGCCATGGAGGGAGAATATGAAGCGGAAGACATAGGGGCAAGGGCTTTAGCCCGTCAGCACCAGGTGGTTTTAAAAGAGCTGGCTGCTACTGTAGATTACCCCTTGAGGATAGTTTTTAACCGCCTGAGCCAGCCCGGATGCGAGATATTATTCCCCCGGGTAAAGGTGATGGAGATTGAGGAAGACGAAATGTCCCGGGAATCACCCCTGGAGGTGGAGGGGGCGGCAGCTTTTCACAAAGGTCAGATGGTAGGGTGGTTAAATGACCAGGAAACCCGGGGCTATAACTGGGTTATTAATGATATTAATCGACCTGTATACATATTTGAAAGTCCTGCTTCCCCAGATAAGGAGGTTACGGTAGAGATATTTCAATCCTCTTCCAGCCTGGAAGCCCGGGTCCAGGGAGAGGAAATATTTATAAAAGTATCAGTAATTGCCGAAGGGCGTATACAGGAAACCACTTCCCCCGAGGAAAGGCTTACCGGGGAAACAGGAACAGCCGATGCCCTGAACCGCCGCCTGGCCCAGGCGGTACGTAATGATATCCAGGCTGCCCTGGAAAAAACCCAGCAGGATTTAAAAACAGATATCTTTGGTTTTGGCAACCTGATTTACCGCACCCTTCCCCGGGAGTGGGGAGGTCTTGAAGATCGTTGGGAGGATATTTATCCTGAAATCCAGGTGGAAGTGGAGGTAAAAGGGGATGTCCGACGTTCAGGGCTGGTTAAGGATCCCTTAGAGATTAGATAAAATCACAGGAAAAGGGGAGAGAAAATGCTTATTATGGCAACTGCTTTTGCCCTGCTGGTACTTTTATTATTCCAGGCCCCATCCCTATATATATACCAGAAATGGAGGGAGCTGGCTGTTTTCCTGTTTCTCTGGGCAATAGCTTCAGCCTATGCTCTCCTGGTGGTTTCGACCCTGGAAATACCTTCTCCCAGCCAGCTGATTATAGAAGTAACGGGTTTTCTGGGCCGCTTCCTAATGGAGGGATAGGTAGGGCGCTCCGGCAAAAAGGATATAATTATAATTGTTGCAGGGGTGATTATTTGCTATAATTTATGACAACCAAAAAAAATACTTTTATTGGGGAGAGAATAATGACATCAAAAAAAGCTGTAGTGCTCCTGTCGGGGGGACTGGATAGTACCATCTCTTTGAGTGTGGCATACCAGGAAGGATACCTGGTTTATGCCCTTTCCTTTGATTACGGTCAAAAGCACCGGCGGGAACTGGAAAACGCTTCCCGCATAGCCTCTTATTATTACTGTAAAGAACACAGGGTTATAACACTAGAAGGGGTGGGAGGTAGTTCCCTTACGGGGGACAGGGGAGATATTCCTCCTTATGAAGAAAGGGAGGAAATACCTTCAACTTATGTGCCTGCCAGGAACATTCTCTTCCTGAGCTATGCCCTGGGCTATGGGGAGGCGGTAGGGGCAAAAGCTATTTTTATAGGAGTAAATGCTGTAGATTACAGCGGTTATCCCGACTGCCGGCCGGAATTCATTGATGCTTTTCAACAGGTTATCAGAGTCGGGACAAAGGCAGGGGTTGAAGGAAGGCCCATAATAATTAAAGCTCCTCTACTGAATCTGACCAAGGGGGAGATCATAAGGCTGGGAGTAAAGAATAAAGCCCCCCTGCACCTTACAACCAGCTGTTACCATGGAGGGGATAAGGCCTGCGGTCGTTGTGACAGCTGCGTCTTGAGGATCAAGGGTTTTGCCGAAGCAGGGGTAAAAGATCCCATCCCCTATCAGGAATGCCAAGGGGGGGGGCTGGATAATTAATGGTACACCTTTATATCTGGTATGCCAGCTACGGATCAAACATTTGCCGGGAGCGTTTTCTCTGCTACATTGAAGGAGGAAAGCCCCCGGGATCCTCCCGGGAAGAAAGAGGGTGCAGGGATACTTCTCTGCCCCTGGAGGATGAAACTGTAGATATTTCATACCCCCTTTATTTTGCCGGCAGTTCCCGTCGATGGGGAGGAGGAGTGGCCTTTATCGGCCATAAAAAAACCAGGGTTTTTAAAAGGACCCTGGGAAGGAAATACTTGATTAAAGAAGAGCAGTTCCGGGAGGTGGTGGCCCAGGAAAATAATCGTTCTCCTATTCCGGAAGGGGGTATAGATTATGCAGAAATAGAAAAAAAAGGGATCAAGCAAGTATTTAAATCCCTTTACGGAAGCCTGGTTTATCTGGGTAGATATCAGGGTTACCCTATCTACACTTTTACTTCTGGCCAGGACTTGATATCTTCAAGTAACCCATCTTATTCTTCTTCCTCTGCTGTTTTTTCGCCTCCCTCGGAAAGTTACTTAAAGACCTTGATGAAAGGCCTGAGGGAAGTTTACTACCTGTCCCGGGAAGAGCTGGCCAGCTACTTTCTAGAGAGGCCAGGGGTGCAGGGTCATTACAGCAGGGAAGAGCTTGTAAGGCTGGCAGATCGCACCTGAACTTATCTAATATTTAGGCTTCAACTATTTAGGCTTCAACCCTGGCTTTGATTTCTTCATATTTCTGCTCGGATATTTTTTGAGCTCCTTCAATTATCCTGGATAACAGGGTGTCTGAAAATTCTTTCCTGGCAGAATCCATGTCATATTTTTGGGTAGGATAAAGCTCTGAAATTATGCGGCGAATTTTTTCCTTTTTGAAGTTGGTAATTTTAACATTGGTGTGAACAAGGATAGCTGTGGGTTCTCCTTTATCTTCATCGTATACTAAGGAAGAGTTTATAGAGTTAACCTTAAAAGCTACAGCACGATCCGGATCAAAGTAATAATCGCACATGAAAAACCCTCCTTACTTTTTGGATTTATATCTACTTCTACATCTGCTACTTCTACATCTTCTTGTTAATTTCCTGTAAATCTAAAATTAAAAATAATTATGTTTTTCTTAATATTGCCCAATTTAAATAATAATAATTACTTTTCAGGAAAAAATAAAGATTATTTGGGAAAGAATATATAGATGTAAAGAATTCTTAAAGGATATATCCTATCTAAACAAAGGAATTTAGCCGAGGGTATAGAAGTACTATCAAGAAGAAGGCAGATTTTTCTTAACACAAGAACAAAGAAAATTATTTAGGAGGTTTTACCATGGCAATTAGAGATTATCTGGAAAAGGTAAGGAAAGAAAGGGAAAAGGCAGAAAAAAGAGAATCAGCGGTGAAAGTGGCTTATGGCTTGACCATAGGTGCAGCCCTGGGTGCCATAGGAGGATTATTGCTTGCTCCTAAACCGGGTAAGGAAACCAGGGAAGATATAGCGGCCAAGGCTAAAGAAACGGCTGAAAGCACCAAAGAAACCCTGGCAGAAAAGAAAGAAGCCCTGGCTGAAAAGAGGGAAGAATTAAAGGAAAAGAAGGAAGAATTAAAGGAAAAGTATGAAGAAGAAAAGGAAAAAAGGCAAGCGGGAGAGAAATCTTCCGAAGAAGTAGAAGATACTTCAACCCTCTAGCAGTTTTATAAAATTTCTTAATTTTGACTGGAACTGTAGGAAGCGTAAAAATTTGCCAGATAGTCACTTCTAAGGTCGCCATCAGGCGACCTTAGCATTAACATCATGAAAGAGCCTGGAGTTTTAATATTTAAGAAGTAGGTGGATAATATATGTTAATATCAGTAATGGACCTGGGTCTTTTTATTTTATTTTTGGCCGTTGTAGCTTTATGTGTGTACCTGATTATAACCCTTAGAAATGTCAACATGGTAGTAAGTAACTTTAAAAAAATTTTAGAAGAAAATAACGAATCTATAAATACTGCCCTGGAAACCCTGCCCACGGTGGTCAAAAATGCAGGAGAAATATCGGAGAATGTTAAGGTCAGCCTGGAGCATATCACTCCTACCATTCCCACGGTAGTCGACAATGTCAACTTTATTTCAGGGACAGTGAGGGGCAGTGTGGAAAAGGTAGATTATACCATTGAAACCGTTGGAGAAGAAGTTTTATACACGGTATCCTCTTTCAGGGAGCGATCCGATAATGTCATTTCCTACATGGAAATTCTCGCTGAGTTATTAAGGGTTGTTATTGGTATGTTTACCGGGTCAAAAAAATAATTTAAAAATATCACCTGTCAAAACTTTTTCCAGGATAATAATATTATAAGTAATTGAAGCATATTACTTTTACAGGAGAAATGTAAAGGCAGGGATAAAATTGAAAGATAGAAAAAAGGTGAAGGTTATGATTATTTGGGCTGCTTTAGGTGCTGCAGTCCTGATGATTTGGGGAGGAACCCTGGTAGGCTTGAGGTCGGGGACAGTCCTTCAACCGGAAACTCTGCGGTATTTCCAGCCGGAATTTTTACAGAGGGCAGCTGAATATCAGCAGATTTCCTTATACCTGTACCTGGCCAGACAGGCGGTTACTTTATTCTTCCTTGTTCTGGTTACCTGGTGGGCAACAGGCCATTTCCAACACCTGGATATTCATTTTCCCCGTGTGGTAGTGTACATATTTTTTTTCTTTTTACTGCTGCATGTCATTACCCTGCCCCTGGATTTTTACCGGGGGTATCTGGTGGAACGTAGTTTTGCCCTTACTGCTCAAACTCCCTTTTTGTGGTTTTTTGATTACCTTAAGTCCCTTTTTGTTTCTTTAATCGTATCTACTTTCATATTTTCAGGATTTTACACTTTGATGAACCTTTCTCCCCAGAAATGGTGGCTGCTGGCGGGAGGAGGGTTTTCTATTTTACTCCTTTTAAATGCTTATCTT
>SL_8KL_010_SEDDRAFT_10001245_pt1 | contig 22038 bp, 25 predicted proteins | sample SodLakKL_010_SED_4_FD_11160 | JGI IMG/M metagenome (IMG submission 11160) | reverse complement strand
TTGCCATAGATCAGGGCCAGCTGTTGAATATCTTGATGTAACTTTGCTGTGATTTTGCTGATGGAGAAAATGACGAGGTAAAGTTATTAAGTTGAGTTCCATTAAATCTTCAATATTAATCTATAATATAAATCTATAATATAAGATATAATTGATTAATTTACAATATAAAATATAATTGATGATAAATTAAAAAAACCCCCTTAGTGGTAGTAGCTGAGGGGGTTTTGTTATTTGCATTATAATTGTTAATTGTTTTACTGTTTTACCATGAAAAGAAACCTATAATTAATTTTAACAAATGTGAAAAGCAATAAAAAATGTTGAAATAAAATAACATATGTGATAACATACAACTAAAGTTGAATACTATCAGTTTAAAATTATTTTAAATTAAAACTTTTATTGAGAGAAGGTGAGTAAAATTAATAGTTATAGCGAGAATAAATTATTTTATAAACATGATCGGATAGTGAGAGCGGCCTGGAAATATTATAAGGAAGAGTTAAATCAGACTGAAATAGCAGAAAGCATGGGAATCTCCAGATTTAAAGTGATGGATATGCTGACAAAAGCCAAGGAAGAGGGCATAGTGCAGGTTAAGATCAATAGCCCTGTTAGCAATTGTTTGAGTTTAGAGCATCAATTAAAAGAAAACTTTGCCTTAAAAGATGCTTTTGTCTTACCGGCTCCTCAAAATAAAGAGGATGTAAAAAAAGTAATAGGTTATGCTGGAGGTGATTATTTAGAAAATAAGCTGTCTTCTGGTGACCTGGTGGGGACTGCCTGGGGGGAGACGCTTTTTGAAGTGAGTCAGAATTTTTATGTTGATAAGCAAGAATTTACTGATATCTCCTTTGTCCTAATGTTAGGCGGCTTAACTGGTGGCGAAAATGCCCTCAGCCTTAACCCCTATGACGTAGCGAAAACTTTAGCCGATCAGGTTGGAGGAAATTGTTATTATATCTTTTCTCCGGCAGTAGTTGACTCAAAGACAGCCAAAAAAACCCTGCTGGCTGATAAGAGAATATCTTCTGCCCTTGATAAAGCCTGTTCTGTTAATAAGGCTCTAGTCGGTATTGGAGAGACAACTGCCCAGGCCACTTTAGTGCAGACAGGTTTTCTGACCGAGGAAGAGATGGAAGAGTTAATTGCTAAAGGAGCGGTAGGAGATATTGCCGGAAGATTTTTTGACATAGAGGGTAGGCCTATTGATTCAGCCATAAATGACCTTATAATTGGCCTGGATTTAGCAGATATTTCTGCCATAGATGAGGTCATTGGTTTTGCCGGAGGAGAAAGCAAAGTTGAATCTATTTATGGGGCTTTGAAGGGAGAATATCTAGACTCTCTGGTAACTGATGAAGAAACAGCCAAGAAAATTTTAGCCAAAGAAGAGGAAAAATAACATGATAAGAGAAAGGAGTGGCAGCAAATTTTTAAATTCGGTGTAGACTCTTTTATCTGGAGTGAAATATTTACTGAAGAAGATCTCTGGATAATTCCTAAAGCTGAGGAACTGGGCTTTGACGTGTTGGATCTGGCCATAGCCAATCCAGAAACTTTCCCCACGGCTAAGGTCAAGGAAGAGCTAGCGAAAACAGACTTAGATATTGTTATGACCACCACCCTGCCAGCAGAAGGCAACTTAATCTCCCCTGAAGAAGAAAAAAGAACTAGAGGTATAGAATTATTGAAAAAACTTATAGATATTGGCAATGAAATTGGGGCTGAACTTCTGGGAGGCGTTAATTATGCTGCCTGGGGTTATTTGCCTGGCAGGCCTAGAAATCAAAAAGAGTGGGAACGTTCAGTTAAGGCTATGAGAGAGGTTTCGCAATACGCTCTTAAGACAGGCGAGATTGATATTGCTGTGGAAGCCATTAACCGCTTTGAAACTCACTTCCTCAATACTGCTGAAGATGCTGTTAAGTACTGTAAGGATGTAGGAACAGATAATATCAAAGTCCATCTGGATACTTTTCATATGAACATAGAAGAGACTGATTTTGCTGGTGCTGTAAAAACTTGTGGTTCTGAATATTTAGGCTATGTCCATACCTGTGAAAATAATCGGGGCATTCCTGGCACAGGTTTAGTTCCCTGGCGGGAATTTTTCCAGGCTTTAAAAGAGATAGATTATCAGGGGCCCCTGGTGATAGAATCCTTCGATCCCGAATTTGAAGAGTTAAATTCTAATCTCGCCATCTGGCGTCATTTTGCTGAATCGGGAGAAGAACTGGCTGTTAAGGGGCTAGCTAATTTACAAGAAATAGCTAACGATCTAGAAAATTAATGGAAATCAAACTGAAAATCGTCAAAAACCATTTAGGGGGGTTGATTGGCTTTGAAAAAATTTATCAATGCAAGTGAAGACCTGGTAGAGGAGATGTTAGAGGGTTTTGTAGCGGCAAATTCAGACAAAGTTGAGTTTCGAGATGAGCGGGTGCTTGCCCGCAAAGATGCTCCAGTTTCAGATAAGGTCGGCCTGGTAACAGGAGGAGGCTCTGGTCACCAACCAGCTTTAATTGGTTATTTAGGTGAAGGCATGTTTGATGCTATTGCCGTTGGTGATATATTTGCAGCTCCAGGATTCGAGCCCTGCTATAAGGCAATTAAAGCTGCTGATTCCGGCGATGGAGTGCTGGTTACCATCGGCAATTATGATGGGGATAAGATGTATTTTGGCATGGCTGTCGATGAACTTAAAGAAGAAGGCCATGATGTTGAAACGATAATTATCAATGATGATGTGCTCTCCTCCGATGATCCCGAGAACAGAAGAGGGATAGCCGGAGAGATTGTGGTCTGGAAGGTAGCTGGGGCTTTAGCTGAAGAAGGGGCTAGCCTTGAAAAAATGAAGAAACTTGGTGAAGAGACTTTAAGTAAAACTAGAAGTGCTGGCGTTGCCCACTCTCCCTGTATAATGCCTTCCTCGGGCGAGCCAAGCTTTGAGATTGGACCCAATGAAATGGAAATCGGGGTAGGTCACCACGGAGAGCCGGGCATAGAAAGAGTGGAGATGAAAAGTGCCGATGAAACTACTGATATCCTGATGGAACATATTTTAGCTGATTATTCTTATGAGGCAGGAGATGATGTGCTGGTCATCATCAACGGTCTAGGTTCTACTTCTTTGCTGGAGATGAACATAGTCTTTAAGCGAGTTAAGGAGATTCTCGATGATAAAGACATCTCAGTCTATGAATCCTGGATAGGTAATTTCTTTACTTCCATGGAAATGGGCGGTTTTTCTATTACCTTAACTCAGCTTACCGAAGAAACTAAAAGATTAATCGATGCGCCTGTAGATGCCGTTCAGTTTCCTTTACCTTAATTTTAATAATAGTTTATGGTCTTTACAGCAGGATGAAAGAAGTTTATCTTTCCAGCTGTAGAGCACTTAAAATTTCTTTGTTTCCTGCAGCTGGGATTATCAATAAATAGTTTAGCAAAAACAAATTTAGAAAGGGGTAAAAAGATGCAAACTACTAAAAAATTTCTAGTATTGGTAATCGCCTTGGCCTTAATAACAGGAACAATTTTTGCTGCCGGTGAAGTTCAGGCTGTTAGTGTTGATGAGGACGTAGAAATACAGGATGAGTATAATTTTGTCATGATTCCTATTCTGGTGCAGGAATGGTTTGATATAGTTTATGAATCAGCTCAGGATACAGCCGATATGTACGGAGAGCTTTTAGGTACCGAGATAAATATTGATTATCAGGCTCCTGAAGAAGCTGACTTATCGGTACAAAATGAGTATATTCAAAGAGCAATAGCGATGGACCCTGATGGTATAGCCGTTGACCTAATCGATGCTGGTTCCAGCGAACCCTTCTTGCAGGAAGTTCTTGACCATGATATTCCTTTAAAACTTTATGTCTCTGCTCCCCCAGAAGGCATTGAAGAGATAGATCCCAACTTCTCCTTTGTAGGTGCTGATTTTTATGAGCAGGGAGAAATGGCCTCCCGTAAATTAGTAGAACTTTTAGACGAAGAAGGAGAAGTAGCTGTCTTACATGGTGTACCGGAAAACACAGCTCATTATCGTCGCTATGATGCTCATATGGATGTCTTCGATGAATATGAAGATATCGAGGTAGTAGCAGAGGCCTTTACCTATGATGATGTAGAGACAGCTCAGGAAGAGGCCAGTAGAATCTTATCTGCTAACCCTGATCTTGATGGCTTCATACCTGTCGATGCTGCCGGACCTATCGGAATAGGCAACTCCCTTTTAGAAGCAGGCATGGAAGATCAGGTAGAAGTAGTGGGTATTGATGATCTACCTAGAACTCAGGAGTTAGTAGAGATGGGAGTTATAGAAGAATCCTATGTCTTGCCTCCACGCATAATTGGCCAGTGGATAACAACCAGTCTTTTAGCCAGAAATTTAGGTCAGGAAATGCCAACCGAGGTTGATGTGGGATATAGAGTGTTGACAGAAGAAACCCTGGAAGATCCTGACTTTGAAGGATTTTAATCCTCATTTATAATTTGTAAATTGAGCTCATGGGGGAGGATAATTTTTTAAGTCCACCTCCCCCTTTTTCTTTTGTTTTTATTAAAAGGAGCTGCCAAATCGAGCTTTATGATAATACTATCAGTTGAAAAATAACTATCAAAAAGGAGAGAGTTCTTATATGAGTGTTTTAGCAGTAAAAAATATAACCAAGACCTTTCCAGGGGTTAAAGCACTGGATAGTGTCGATCTGGAGGTGAACAGCGGAGAAATTCATTGTCTGGTGGGGGAAAATGGCGCCGGAAAAAGCACTTTAATAAAAATAATTACCGGTATTTATGAACCAGATACAGGTAGTATCTTATTGGAGGGTAACGAAAAAAAGGGTAAAGATCTCCATGAAAGCGGCGAAGTTGCCTATGTGCCGCAGGAGATAAATGTTTTTGAGGAACTCTCCATTGCCGAGAATCTTTTTGCTCCCTTTGGAGATAACACCAGATTTATTTATAATCGTAAAAGATTTTATGAAAAAGCAGAAGAAATTTTGGCTGAGCTTCATCTTGATGTTGACCCACAGGAAAAGGTGAAAAATATATCTGTGGCTGATAAACAGCTACTGCAGATAGGCAGAGCTTTGTCCCGTGATAATTTTAAAGTTCTAATTCTCGATGAACCCACAGCCTCTCTGGCCGAAGAGGAGGTTGAGAGACTTTTTTCTTTGTTAAGGGAGTTAAAGGATAGAGGGATAGCAATTGTTTTTATCACCCATATCCTAGAAGAGGTTTTGGAGATGGGGGATGAAATAACTGTGCTCCGTAATGGATTTAAGGTTGGTCACTCAGAAGTTTCTGCTATAGATGAGGACTGGATAGTGAAAAAGATGACAGGTAAAGAAATCAAATTTGATAAGGTTTATCGCCCTGAAAAAAGTTCAGGTTCAGTGGTTATGAAGGTCAAAAATTTATCAGGGCCTAAATTCAATAATGTTTCCTTTGAGCTCCGGGAAGGTGAAATATTAGGAATAGCAGGCCTGGTAGGGGCTGGGCGCAGTGAACTTTTGCAAACTATTTTCGGCTATTTACCTGTCCAATCAGGGAGTATTGAGTTTGCAGGCCAGGATTGGAAATTTAATAATCCCAATCATGCTATCTCTCAGGGGTTGATTTATCTGCCAGAGGAGAGGAAAAGTCAGGGGATTATGCCTGACCAGAGCGTTAGAGATAATGTAGGCATATTGCACTCTGATAATATTTCTAAATTGGGGGTAATTAATAATAGCGAGAGCAAAAAATTAACGGATAATGTGATAAAAGAGTATGATGTGAAGACAGCCTCGCAAAGAACAAAAATTAAATTTTTAAGCGGTGGTAACCAGCAGAAAATTCTTATCGGCAGGAGCATGAAGGCCAAACCCAAAGTTCTTTTTTTCGATGAACCCACCAAAGGAATAGATGTAAACGTGAAGGAAGAAATATATTTATTGATGAAAGAGCTGGCAGAAGAAGAACAGGTGGGCATAGTTTTTGTCTCCTCAGAAATGGAGGAAGTTTTAAGATGTTCCAATAGAATTTTAACCCTGCATGAGGGGGAAGTGATTGATGTCTTTACTGAAAATGAGATAGATAAAGAGACTGTCTTAAGTTCTATCATCGGAAGAAAACAAAAAGAAACAAAAGCCCAGGAGGTGGCTGATTAAGATGCGTCTTGCAACAAGAGCCAAAAACCTTTTCGCTGATTCTCAAATAGCAACTATTTTAATCATATTTATCTTGGTATTTATTGGTTCGGCTGTAGTCTCTGAAAATTTTCTTACTTCCTATAATATTTCCACCATGATCTTCAACCTGTCTATGGTGGGAATGGTCTCCTTGGCACAGGGTACGCTATTATTACAGGGAGATATCGATATCTCTCTTGGATCTATCGCTGGCTTAAGCGCTGTGATTACAGCTACTTTAATGATGGTTAATGAAATGAATCCTATCCTGGCCATTATAATTGGAGTATTATTTGGTGCTTTAATGGGGATGATAAACGGGGGACTTATAACTCGCTTTAATCTTAATCCTATTGTGTTAACCATTGGAGCAATGTATGCCTACGACGGATTTAACTTAGTCTACACAGAGGGGCGCAATATTACTGGTTTTCCTCTTTATATCACCAGATTAGGTGGAGGAAGCCTCTGGGGGATTCCCATACCGGCCTTCTTTTTACTGGGAATATTTATTTTATATTATTTTCTCACTCAAAAAACTGTTTACGGCAGAAAGATTTACGCCTTAGGAAATAACCGCGAGGCTGCTAGAATAGTTGGAATTAAAGTAGATAGACTTAGAGTTATCGGTTATTCTTTAGCCGGAGCAGTATCAGGTTTAGCCGGTATTTTGATGGCCTTCCGCATGGCTGCTGCTCAGTCCACCATAGGAGCTGAGTGGTTGTTACCCTCAATAGCGGCCCCGGTAATCGGTGGAATTGCCATCAAAGGAGGTATTGGCTCTATTGCTGGAGCCCTGATCGGTGCGGCTTTAATGACGGTAATTGGCAATATAATTGTGCTGGCAGGAGTGGCAGCTTACTGGCAGCAGGCAGTGAATGGTACAATTATTATCTTAGCCGTTGTAGTTGATTCTATCGCTAAAAATTATGGTCAACAATAAGTATTAAAGGTAATAGAGGTAAAGGAGGTCGGTCTAGTATTAGAAGATTAAGTAATATATTCGCTAGCGATGATAAAACTGTGATTGTGGCCCTGGATCATGGCCTGATTTTTGATGTCTTGCCGGACTTTGCTCCAGCCCGCCAGATTATTGAAAAAGTAATTGCCGGTGGGGCTGATGCTGTTATGACCACCTATGGATTGGCAAAAAAATATGAGAGCCTGTTAAGTGAAGTAGGATTAATTATCAGGATAGATGGAGGAAATACTGAATTAACGGAAATTAAAGGAGGAGACCTTCTCTACACTGTAGAGGACTGTCTTAAATTAGGAGCCGATGGGATAGTCTGTATGGGCTTTCCTGGCGCTCAAGAGGAAAAGCGGACCTTAAAAAATATTTCTCAGCTCGTCTCTCGCTGTCAGGACTGGAATATTCCCTTGATAACAGAGATGTTACCCGCGGGATTTAGCCAGGAGATGGAATTTAACAATAAAAATATTGGTGCTTCCGTTCGGATGGGAGGAGAGCTGGGAGCTGATGTTATCAAAACCGCCTATACTGGGGATAAAGAAGGTTTTGCTGATATTATAGCAGGCAGTCTCGCCCCGGTAATAATTCTGGGGGGTAGCAAAAGTGATAGCCCACAGGCAGTTTTAGAGGAAGTTGCTGCAGCTATGGAAGCTGGCGCCAGTGGAGTTGCAATGGGTCGAAATGTCTGGAAAAGCGATCATCCAGATAAAATGACAGCGGCTTTAGTTGATATCATTCATCATGAAAAAGAGTTAGAGGAAGTTCTTAATTCTACTGTTATCCTCAATAATTAGCGTATCGTAAAATTGCTGGTAGTTTTAGCGAAACTTAGAAACCAGGGAGGATTGTTACTATGCTTGAGAAAAATGATTTTTCACCTCCTTTCTTTAATATTGGTGGCAAAGCTTATAAATATGGCCAGGATATCTTGGAAATTGCCCAGAGAGCTGAAGAACTATCGCAAAAATATCAGGTTGATATTGTTCTTTCTCCGCAACCAACTGATATTCGCTTGCTCAGGGATAAAACAGAAGTGTTGAAGATTTTTGCCCAACATATAGATCCCATTACAGCCGGGAGAGGCCATGGCTCTATTTTGCCAGAAGCAGTTAAAGATGCTGGAGCCGATGGAGTCGTCTTAAATCATGCTGAGGACCCCAGTACAATTTTTGCCCTGCATGAGAATATTAAGCGGGCGCAAAAACTCGGGCTTCTTACAATAGTCTGTGTCGATAGTGTATCTGAAGCAGCGGCTGTAGCAGAGTTTTCTCCAGATATTATTATGCCTGAACCTGCTGAACTAATCGGCACTAAAACTCCTGGTAATAAGGAATATATTAAAAGGGCAGTAGAAGCTATTAAAAAAGTAAACGAAGAAATTTTAGTTCAATATGGAGCTGGCATCAGCAACGGCGAGGATGTCTTTGCTCCTATAGAAGCAGGAGCTGAAGGTGTAGGAGCTTCTAGCGGTATAATGGAAGCTGAAGACCCTCTGGAAAAACTAGCAGAATTAATACAGGCAACTCAAAGGGCCTGGGCGGCTAAGAGTTAAACTAGTCGCCAATAATTCGCTATTTTCGCTATTATTGTCGTTATTTTAATATATAGGAGGGAGATGAAAATGAAATTAGCAATTGGTTGCGATAAAAATGCTGTTGACCTAAAGGAAAAAATAATAAATTTTTTACAGGAAGAAAAAAACATAACAGTGGAGGATGTAGGGGTTTCTGACAGTGAGGATGATACCTATTACCCTGAGGTAGCCAAACGAGTGGTAGATAAAATTAGAAACAATGATGATATAGAACAGGGTATACTTATCTGTGGTACAGGGATTGGCATGGCCTTAACAGCCAATAAATTTGCCGGTATTTATGCCGCCAAGTGTCATGACATATATTCAGCTGAGAGAGCTAAAAAAAGCAATGATACCAATGTTTTAACTATGGGAGCTCAGGTGATAAATTATAAATTGGCAATAAAATTAGTCGATATCTGGGTAGAATCTGAATTTTCAGGAGGACGTTCGGCCCCTAAGGTAGAATTAATAAGAGAATATGAAGCCGCGGAACAGGCTGGCTAATCTTTTAATAACATATATTTGTCTATAAAAATAAGAGGTGAGGTGATGCAAAATTATTACTACAGCTACCATTAAAAAAGCAATGAAAAATATCAAAGAAAATTTAGAGGAAAAAAAAGAATATCTTAATAAACTGGACTCTGAAATCGGTGACTCCGATCATGGCAGAGGTATTGCTAAAGCCTTCAAGGGAGCCTATGAAGCAGTAGCTGAAACTGAAGAGGAGGATATCGGCCAGATATTAAAGCTGGCTGCCCGCTCTATAATAGCTTCAGCCGGTGGAGCCTCGGGAGCACTTTATGGCTCTGGTTTCCTGGAAGCAGCTAAAAAAGCAAAAGGGAAAAAAGAATTAAACCATGAAGATATTGCCAGCATACTTACGGCTATGAAAGAGGGCATAATGGATAGAGGAGGAGCAGAATTAGGAGATAAAACCATGGTCGATACTATCTCCCCTGCTGCAGCAGCCTATAATGAAACTGCAGATATTATTGAAGGGGTAAATAAAAGCCTTGAGGCGGCTGCTGAGGGCAGAGATTCTACCGAAGAAATGGTCTCTAAAACAGGTCGTTCCAGCAGATTAGGGGAGAGAAGCAAAGGTCATATTGACCCTGGAGCAGCTTCCATGTATCTGGTCCTGGAAGGGCTTTTGACTGCCCTGGCTGAAGATTATCAGGAATAAGGTTTGTGTGCGACCCTTAAAAAACTAAAGGAGATATTCTGTCCCTGGGGCAGAATATCTCCTTAACCTAACGGCCTGGAATTGACTTGCCGTTGATTATGATTATTGCTCGTTCTTTATTCTAAAAGAGCGGCCTGCATTTTTTCATATTTTTCTTGCTCCTGGATATGATTTAATATATTGGCCCCCAGTATATCATCGACAAGATACTTAGTCTCTCCCTGCCCCTCAATCTGGACAGAGTGATTATCTCCCTGATAAAAATGTTTTAATAACTTTGCCTTAGCATGAAAGCTAAAATCAGCCAGCAGCTCAGCTATCACATCATGAAAGAAATCATCTATTTTATGAGCCTGCTCTTGAGGTAAAAGCCCTTCTTCTTTAAAAACAGTACTGAGGTCATTAGGAATCCGGGCTAGGGCTCTCTTGCTGGTTATCTCTAATAATTTCATATATTTTGTCTCCTTAATAAAAGCACTATATTATTTGCTAAATTTAACGGTCATTAAACTCCATTCCTTTCTGTCAGTTTAAAATTTCAGTGAGCCGGGCCAGAGCAAAACAGTGATAGATTAACCCAGTTTATCGCCGTTGTCAGCTTCTCGCTCAGGGGTTATCAAAATAACGCCATCTTTAGAGTAAGTGCCTAAGACTAGGACCTCGGATATAAAATTAGCTATCTGTTTAGGGGGAAAATTAACGACTGCTAGAATCTGCTTGCCGATAAGCTCCTCTGGCTTGTAATGGTCGGTGAGCTTAGCGCTGGACTTTTTCAGGCCAATCTCAGGCCCAAAATCTATCTTCAACTTATAGGCAGGGTCATGGGCTTCAGTAAAATCTGAGGCCGCAACAATCTCTCCCACCCTGATATCTAACTTCTGAAAATCTGCAAACTTAGCCATTATTTTCTGAACCACCTTTACATAGTAAATAGTAATCTAATTCTATAATATGATTATTCAAGAAAAATATCAAGGAAGTTTTATTGCTTTCCTTGAATTTCATGAAGCTAAAGCGAAGGAGAGCAAAGTAAAAATTTAATCCTGGAGATATTGACAAAGGCTAAAAAGAGATATATAATTAGTGAATAAATTATATATATTGTAAAATATTAGTATACCTGTCGGGCAATCATAGTCAAATTTAAAAGAGCTGATAAAATTTTTTGAGAGGCGGAAGTATAAATGAGCCAGAACAGGCGTATAATAATAAAAATATTTTTAATAACCCTGGGACTGATCATTATAGGAGTGGGGACGGCCCTGTTTTATTTTACTCGAGGCTTAAGTGAAGGGGCAGCGCTGGAGATTGGGGAGATATATCCCGAGGAACAGCAGGATGGCAGTTATTTTGGCAGCTTTGATTCCCGACGCTGGGCCAATGAGCTGGAGATAGTGGTGGAAAAGGGAAAAATTATAGAAATAAGGGTGCTTAATGATATGATGATAGTTGATGGAGATTTGGCTGATAATATATTTAATCAGGTTTTGGAAAAGCAGAGCCTGGAGGTTGATATTATAGCAGGAGCTACCGTAAGCAGTAAAGCTTATCTCAAAGCTTTGGAGAATGCTTTTTAGTCATCTTGTAAATTTGATCCTCTTTAGAGAGATAGCCTTGGGGATAAGGATTTATTAAAGATATAAGCATAAAAAAACAACAAAAGAAAGGATAATGCAGGATGAAAACTCTGCTACTTTATGCTTCTAAGCATGGAGCCACCCGGAATGCTGCTGAAAAATTAGCCGGTCAGCTTGAAGGAGAAGTTAAAATTATTAATTTGCAGGATAAAGGTTCAGCGGATGTTAGTGTTGAAGATTATGAGCGGGTAATTATCGGAGGTTCAATTTATATCGGGAAAATTCAAAAATCAATCAGTAAGTTTTGCGAAACAAATTTAGAAAAACTGCTTAAGGTTAAAAAGTTAGGCTTATTTATTTGCTGCGGAGAAGAGGCAAAAGCTTTAGAGCAGCTGGCTGCAGCTTTTCCAGCCGAACTTCTTAAAAAAGCAGCAGCTAAAGGTTATTTTGGTCACGAATTAAAACTAGAAAAATTAAATTTTGTCTCCCGGACCATGATTAAAAAGATAACAGGAGTGAAAAAGAACGAGTCAAAAATCAAGGAGGAGAATATTAAAAAATTTGCGGAAGAGATGGTCTAACAGTTTTTTGCCAGATAATTTATAAGCAAAGAATCCATCAAAAAGGAAAAATAAAAGCCCAGGTAGTATTGAGGGGGTAGAACTATAAGCTATGGGGTTTGCTGCCCGGAATTGGTAAAACCTTTAATAAGGCATTCAATCAGTCCAGGAGGTTGCCATCGAGGTCCTCGGAGAGACCATAAACTTTAAGGGGACCCAGATAGTCCTTATAATGCCCGGCCTTTAGCAATTCCTGGCGGATAGCAAAGCAAAGATGACAGGCATCCACATATCCGTCCTCTAACTTAAAGTCTGTCTCTCGGGCTAGCTGTAGGGGGCCGCCCTTTATTAAGGGAGCGATGATGGGGTGGTCTGCAGGCTTGTAATCTTCAATTATAGCGGCCAGAGATTTTTCCCTGGCCTTACCGATGATAACCCCCTGGCAGATATGAACTCCGCCCTCAGGGTCGATATGGAGTCTGGCTGGACTTTCTAAATCCTCCCAGGGGCACTCCGAAAATATATCCGGGGCCTGTCGAGGTAAATTTTCCGTCAGCTTTTCAGCCGCCCGGCCCCGGAACATAATTCCCCCACTCTCTAACTCCCCGGCAGCATTTAGAGTGGGTTTTTTAGTTTCCAGCCAGCTTAAAATAAGCCCCAATTCCTCGGCCGCTCTAGCAATACTTTTTGTCCCCTTATTTTCCTCATGGTCATTGTCTTTTTCATCGCTCTGGACCTGGTGAAAATCTCCTCTGCTGATGCTAAGAGTCTGCAAGCCTGCCTGCTTGAGGGGTTTAAGCCAAAGCCGGGCCTCACCGGCTGCTGCCCAGTAGCCATTGGAGACGAGCCCCGAAGTTAACCCCAGGGAACTGGCCTTTTTTATCCCCTCCAATAATAAAGGATAATGGAGAAAGGGCTCTCCCCCTTCAAAACAGACCCCGGTCAGCCCCTTTATCCTGGCCGCTTCCGCGATTATCTCCTGCAAAAACCCCAGGGAAAAGACGTCGCTATGTTCAGGGCTGCAGAAAAGAAAACAGTGGTCACATTTATAGAGACAGCTTAATGTAAGGAGAATATGCAGGCTCTTCATTGCTATCAGTTACCTCCTATATATATCCTTTAGTCTAATTTTAAAAGAAGTTAAGAGAGGCGCCGGGTTGGCGGATTGCCGGAGTTGAAAAATTATTTTGCAACTATATTTTAATTATACCTTAGATTGGGCTTTAATCATACCCCCAAACGTCAATCAAGCCCCTAAAACTTTGATCATACCTAAAAACCTTAATCATCCCCAAAACTTTTGGCATAATCCCCAAACTTTTTTTCGGCTAAACAAAATATATGTTTGCCTAATTTGCGAACATATGTTAAAATAGAGTTAGCCTTTTTTATATGATGTAGGAGCTTTATTTTAAAAAGTTGCCTATTGTTTATCTAAAACTAATCTGGGAGGGATGAAGAGTGAAGGCCCGTACTAATAATATGGTCGGCATCACCGATCACCTGGAGATGGGGAAGAACTTTAAACCTGAGGGGGTTAAGAGCGGGGGAGCCTACTTTAAAAATGAGGAGCATCAAGAATTTTATCAAAAGATGATAATAGCCACCGGGTCCTCGGTGCAGAATACCGGTAGATTAGCTTTATTTTATCTTCTGGCCAGCCTCGATAAGGTACGGGAGAGACCGGAGAAGTATTTTTTCTTTCAGAAGATGAAACCCAATCCCCGGGCCTTTAAGGAACTGGCCTTTCCCGGAGAGAAGGCCCTGCTGCAGCTGGCCTTTTCCTTTTACAGCGAGAAGGAGATTTTTAAGATCGGGGTTTTGGATCTCTTCAATAATTTAGATAAGGAGGAGGCCCGCATCGCCATAACGGCGATTAAACTTAAATATTCCCTGGAGATGGTCCCCTAGTTTAAAAAGATAGAACTCCAGAGAGGCCCGGCAGTCCCTGAGACCCCTCTAAAAATAGGCAGGCTGGAGCTAATGCTGGAGACAAATCCAGGCCTAGATATATTTAAACGAGGTGTTTTCTAAGCTTTAGCTCTTCTCCAGGAGAGAATACTAAGAATTTATCCTCCGCTCCGCTAATTTCCCCGTCAGTTCCTGGAGAAGAATGCTTTTCAGGAAAGAGGAGCTCAGCCAATAGGCTCAGATCACCTTTAATTTCTTCATATTCAATGCCCCGGCCCCGGTGTTTTTCTAACAAATCATTAACAAATTCAAACTTTTCCTGAGCATAATCCCGGTGAATAGGGGCCAAATTATCATTATCTATCAGGGTTACGGCCTCATAACCCTTAAGACATTCAAAACTGATAAACTCAGCTTCATCCGGGCTAAATTTCCGCCTGAAATGATAGCTGTCATCCTCATGCCAGTCAACTATAGCCTGCTCATTCTGCTGCTGGAAGAGGGCAAATCTATCCAGCCAGTCCTGCATGTTATCGGTTAGATGGAGATGTTGCTTGTAGACATCACCGCCACAGTCAATCCAGCCCCGGCTTAAGAAATAGGTTTTATCCCTGTTATTATCGGCTTTAGCCTCGCCTTGAGCTTCAGCCTCCCTGGCCTTTTCTTCCTCACTTTCCCCCAGCAGCAGGGGAATACAGTCATGGGTTTTGGGCACTACAAGTTTAGCCCGGCTGGTCTTTAACCCCTCCACACCGCCGCTGCAGTAACCATAGGCCAAAATTATATAAGCAAAATCCTCTCTTTCCTCCAGTTCATTTATTTTCTCCTGAATTTTATCCTTCATCTGACTGCTGTCAGGCTTATTATGCAGACCCTGAGGCAGCAACTCCAGGGTAATATTCTTTAAATCCCGCTCCTCAATTATCTCTAAAATCTCCTGATAAAAAACTTTGCAGGCCACTACAGCCTTTTTTATTTCTTCCATTAGTATCCCCCTGTATTGCGACTTTTTCTTGCTTAAGTTTTTGGCATTATTTTTAGGTATTGCCTTTAATTAAAGTGTCAATTATTCTTTTGCTCTTACTTGCACCAGTTTCCTATCATTTTATAATAAACTGGGGGATAAAGCAATATTGTTGATTATTTTTCTAATAAAAATATGTTATACTAAAAAACAAGGCTAAATTATTATCTCAAAACCATAAATCATATATACCAAAAAATATGACCAAAACAAATCAAAGCAGGGGGGAATTTAAAATGCCTGATATAGTAACCATGGGGGAGCTTTTAGTCGACTTCATTCCCCGGGAGAAAAACTGCAGTTTAAAAAAGGTAGAAAACTTCACCCGAGCTGCTGGAGGAGCGCCGGCAAATGTGGCAGTGGGGTTGAGCAAAGTAGGTGTTTCAGCAGGATTTATGGGGAAGATAGGAGAGGATGCCTTCGGTGATTTCCTCCTGGAAACTATCAGCAAATATGGAGTCAACACCGAGCACGTCATTCGAACCAATAAAGCAATGACAACCCTGGCCTTTGTCTCCCTGACTGACGAAGGTGAAAGAGATTTTGCCTTCTATCGAAAGCCTGGAGCTGATATGCTCTTTGCAAAAGAGGAGATAGATTTAGCCTATCTTTCCCGGAGCAAAATTTTTCACTGTGGCTCTTTATCCCTGACGGCAGAGACCAGCAAAGAAACCACTTATTATCTGCTGGGAAAATGTCAGGACAATAATATCTTAATTTCCTTTGATCCCAATATTAGATTACCTCTCTGGGCAAATGATATAGCAAGGGCCAGAGCGGAAATAAGGAAAGTCCTGCCCTATGTATCATTAATCAAACTAAGCCTGACCGAACTTGAGCAAATATTGGACTTTAATCTCACCTCCCTAGAGGATGCAACTATTAAAAATAAGGCTCAGGAGTTGATGAAACTAGGACCTGATTATATCTTTTTAACTGGAGGAGAGACAGGGGTCTGGTTTATCAGTGAATCAGAATATCACTTTGTGCCAGGGAAGGATATCAGCGTCAAAGATACCACTGGAGCCGGGGATGCCTTCATGGCAGGGGTCCTGTCCTATCTGATAGATTTTTTTCCTGATTTTAACCCCCGGTCAGTCGACTGGTTAAAAGCTCTTAAAAGGGGCAATAACTTTGGCGCCCTGGCCAGCAGCCGATATGGAGCGATACCGTCACTGCCAGCCCGGGAGGAAATAGGGGAGGTTTTTTAAATCTTCCTTTTATTATTGCTTCTCTGCAATTTTTAAGACATCGCTTTCACTTTCTATATTAAATATTTTGGTCCTGCTCCAGAACCATTGGTAAAATTAAAGTTGCTCTGGGGAGAGGCTATTTATTTGCAATAGGAGAGATATAAAAAAAGGAGATGCTTACATGAATATGGAGAAAAGAGAATATCCCATACTTGAATTTGACACAGCTAAAGAAGCGATAATAGAACCAGATAAAGTTCACAAAACAAGAAACTTATCTGAATACTGTGTTCCCTGTTTTTTTCAAGATGTTATCGGCAAATTGAAAGAAGAAGGTGAATTAGAGTTAAAAACTAATATGAAATCCGAAATGGGTCTGCTCCCTATATATGAAATAAATTATAGGGGACAAAAAATTAATGTTTATCATCCTGGAATAGGGGCTTCTTTTGCCGCAGGGACTTTAGAAGAATTGATTGCACTTGGTGGACGAAAATTTATTGCCTGTGGAGGGGCAGGGGTTCTAGACAAAGAAATTGAAGTAGGCCATTTGATTATCCCTGATTCTGCAGTTAGAGATGAAGGTGCTTCTTATCATTATTTGCCTCCCAGTCGTGAAGTTAAAGCTGAGCAGGAAGTAATAGATGTTATTTCTGAGACTTTTGAGGAAAAACAAATTGAATACACCATAGGAAAGACATGGTCAACAGCAGGGCTATATAGAGAAACAGCTGCTAAAATTAATTTAAGAAAATCTGAAGGATGTATAGCAGTTGAAATGGAGACCGCAGCTTTTCTATCAGTAGCAAAATTTAGGGATGTTAAATTTGGGCAAATATTGTATGGTGGGGATGATGTAAGTGGAATTGAATGGGATTCTAGAGATTGGGCAAACCGAAAGAAGATTAGAGAAAAAATATTTTGGTTAGCAGTTGAATCTTGTATAAAATTATAAGGTACTTCTCGACTTTCGTTGCTTAAATCCTACCGATTTTTCTTACACTAAGGCAGATACAGGATGATAGGAAATACATATAAAATAATATATCAGTGAATTTTTTCTGACTGGTTATTATCATGCCACTCTAGGATTTGGCAGCTCAGCTTTCTGGTTCTTTAACCTCTCCGTTGTGGTAGGTTCGGTGCTTTACGGATGGCTTTACAACCGGTCCGGAGGGGTAGCAGTTTCGGTTGTCTTTTACCATGCTCTGGGAAATCTGGGGAGAGTTGTTTTTGCAGTTGAAGACAGCGACCTGGCAATAGAGGGAGTTGATGTGGTAGAATTAATTGACTTTGGAGTGGAGGCTCTGATAGTTGTAGTGATTATTCTGGCAGCCCGGGATCTTATGCTGCAACGCTTTCCTAATTTGGAAGGAGTAAAGAAATCTACCTAATGATTTGGCTCTTTTAATCTCAAGAGAATAAAATTATGACACACATAATCATTATCCCTAAAAAGGGATTCCACGAAATAGCTAAATATAAACCAATCAATACACCTATTAAAGTTAGCAAGCCAGAAGCTCTATTTTTGCCCTCGGCGTTTTCTTCATCATAGCTATCGGACATCACATCACCACCAAATTGAAAGAACCTAATATATAATTAACCACTTCCCCCTTTAACTCCTGCTTATATCCTCTGAGAAAACTCCATATTTTGCCCCGGGGCCCCGTTAAACACCCCCTGGTTTTAGCCCGCCCCCTAATGAAGGCTGCTCTTCCTGGGATATAAATTAGAGGATACCTTTTGGGCGAAACCGGCCCCTTATAATTAAAGCACTATCCTGACATGACCGCTTCCTCCCAGAGCTCTAAAAACGCTCTGATCAGCCGGGCCGTAAAACCCCAGATAATATGGTTATCATATCGATAGAAGAATACAGGATATTCGCCCTGACGCCAGTCATAATCCTTGCCTCCCGGGATCAGATGATAGGGAAAATCTTTATCAGGTTGGACGGTGACTTCTACGCGGTAGATTTCAGGAGAGTTCTCGAGGAAAAACTGCAGAGGAACAGAGAATATTTCCCTCACCTCGGCCGGATTATAGGGAATATCAGAGAGCGATGAAATATCAAGTCTGCCGGCAAAGGCGTAGATGATCAGATTATAGGGGGTTACAAGATAGTCGAGTTCAGTCAGCAGCTCAATCCTATTTTTAGATACTCCCAGCTCCTCTTCGGACTCTCTTAAAGCTGCCTCACTTCTGCTCTCAGTAGGCTCAACTCTGCCTCCAGGCAGGCCAACCTCCCCCGGCTGTGTGGATAGATCATTAGAGCGGACCTGAAACAATATTTGCCAGATACCATCGAGACGGACCAAAGGGAGCAGCACAGAATAATACTCGCTGATGCCCAGAGGGCCCGGCTTTCTTTTATGTGATTTTTCCTTTAATTCATCGATTTTATCAAATGCAGTTGCCTCACCTCCTGACCGGCATTAAATCCAAGGGGAAATTGTAGAAGTTTTTGCAACACCATGGTTTTAATTTTTGAGGGTAAAACAGTTTTATTGATGCTGTATAGCTTAATTATTGGTTATCTTTGTTATTAATTATACATTTAAAGATTGAGCCTTAAAGTCCTTTAATTTGATGCTTGGGTAGGCATTAGCCCCCGGATAAAAATTTAAATAAAAAATTCTGTCCTAAATTGACAGAAATTTAATGGAGATGGTACCCTAACCCGAGCTGCTGGAGGAGCGCCGGCAAATGTGGCAGTGGCATTGAGTATCAACTGGATTTTTAAAAAACCTGGTAAAATTAAAGCTTATAATTTTATGATTTTTTTATTGCTATCCTTGAACTATTTAGCTTTTAAGGGTAGCATTTTTTCTTTGGCCAATAAAATAGTTGACATATACATTTAAGAATAATATAATCTGATTAAGAAAATATTTAATTAAATTAAATTTTGCTGAATTTATACTTATTTTTGTTGTAAAAAGAACTGATTTTATAATTGATTTTACTATTATTAATTATGGAGGGCAAAAAGACATGAAAGAGGCTATTAAAATCAGGGATTTACATAAGGGCTTTGGCCGTATAAAGGCTGTCGATGGCATTAATTTTGCTGTGGAACAGGGTGAGATCTTTGGTTTTCTAGGCCCCAATGGAGCCGGGAAGACTACTACTGCCAGAATGATTACCGGGGTTTTAGAACCTGATCAGGGAGATATTGAACTGGCAGGTTATAATCTTAAAGATAACTTTGTCGAGGCCAGGTTGAGAATTGGGGTTGTACCTGAAGCAGCCAATGCTTATCAGGAGCTAACTGCCCTGGAGAATTTGAAGTTTATGGCGAAAATGTATGGGCTTTCAGGTAAAGATATCAACAACAAAGCTGTAGAGCTTCTGACCAGACTGGGCTTAAAGGAGAGAATTAATGATAAAGTCAAGGGTTATTCTAAGGGGATGACTCAGAGAGTAATTCTAGGGATGGCGTTGATTAATGATCCAGAGATTCTTTTTCTTGATGAGCCGACCAGGGGGCTTGATGTGCAGAGCACCAGGATAATGCATGAAATTATTCAGGATTTAAATCATGGTGGCAATACTATCTTTATTACAACTCATAATATTCAGGAAGCCAATCAACTCTGTAATAGCATTGCTATTATAAATAAAGGCAAGATTGCAGCAATTGATAGCCCTGAAAATTTAAAGGATACTTTTAAAGAGTTGCAGACAGTGGAGATCTGTCTTGAGGATATGGATTATCCTGATCCTGAAAATTTTCAATATATTTCTCAGGCAATAAAAGAGGGTAATAAGATGAAATATTATACAGATGACCCTGACAGGGCAGTTAAAGAGTTGATCGGTTTGATCGGGAATAAAAAAATTGTTGGTTTAAATATTTTAGAGCCTGATTTAGAGGATGTTTTTGTTGAATTAACTGGAGGTGAATTGAATAATGGAAGTTAAGGGGTTAAGGCTTTTGGTAAATCAATTAAAGGCGATCACCTGGAAGAATATTAAAATTTACTATAGTGAGAGTCCGGTGCTTATATTTGGAGTTCTCTTTCCCTTCTGTCTCTTTCTGGCCTTTGCATTAGGGAGAGAACTTGGTTTTTATGAGCTATTGCCTGGACTTTTAGGAATTACCTTCTTTTTTGCCGGTTCAGCTGTTGGTCCCTTTATTACTCCCTGGGAGACCAGGACCGGTACTCTAGAAAGGTTGCTGGCTTTACCAGCGCCACGCTGGATTTTAGTGGCTGGCGATATTCTGGCAGGCTTTTTCTTTGCTATTTTTCTGGCAGTATTGATTATTTTATTTGCTTATATTGTTCTTGGGATTAAGTTTGTTAATTTATTTTTATTAGTTTTAACTGCTATTATTGCTGGGTTGCTTTTTGCCGGTCTTGGCAGTGCCTTTGCCGCTCTACCAACTGATAAACCTTCGAATGTTATGATGCTGGCCAATTCAATCAGGTTGCCTGTGATATTCATTAGTGGAATTTTTGTGCCCCTGGCTGAACTACCCTTCTGGGGCAGAGTTATTAGCTATATATCTCCTGTTACTTATGTTGTTGAACTCTTAAGGGCGGCTTTAGGTGGCGTTTATTATCTTTCGCCCCTTCTGTCAGCAGTTGTTCTGGGGATATTCATGGTTATAATTTTAGGCGGGGCAGTTATTTTGCATAGTCATACTTTAACCAGAAGGATATAGCTCTGGTTTTTTTCTGCGTAATATTAAAATATTGCGTAATATTAAAATATAGAAAAATATAGAGTTCTTGGCCAATGTATATTTATAGAATGGAAAATGTTGCTATTTGCATAATATGCGGGGTGATTTTGGGGCTGGCTCTGACCCTGTTGATATTTTCCTAGAGGTGAATAATACACGATTATACTTGACAGGGTAGAGGAGGTTAGATAAACTTAAGGCAGGGTGTGAATATCATACTATAATAGTACATATCGAGTATTATTAACATTTTGGGGTAGAAGCGGGGTGATTTGCCCCAGTAGCTTGGCCAGTTTAAAATACTCATTTTTATGCAAAGTGGGTTTTTGTATCAATATACAGCTTTAGTGGAACATTTGTAGTTTTAAAGACCGGACAGATGTCCGCACTGTTGTTTTAAAAATTTCTTTAAAAGAGCTGGCGATGCTTTCAGAGAAAAAATAATATCAAAAGACTAATGAAAGAAGATGTTAAGAAAAAAGGAGGGAGAAATTTATGGCCCGGCGAAAACTGCCTGATGTATTGAGCAAGGAGGAGCAAAAGAAACTGCTGGAGGTTTTTAACGAGAGATATATCTGCTCCCAGCGTAACAAGACCATGATCAAGATGATGTTAGATGTCGGTACCAGGCTATCTGAAACCATCGATATGAAGTGGCAGGATGTGGATCTCCAGACCGGGGAGATTAAAATTGTCCAGGGNAAAGGGGGNAAGGACCGCTTTGTCTGGGCAGGGGAGGAGCTTTTGGATCTTTTNCGGAGCTGGCGGAGGCGGCAAAAAGAAGAGATAGGCTGGGTGAACTATGTCTTTACCACCACCAAGGGCGATAAACTTAAACCTGCCAATGTAAGAAAGATGGTCTATACCTATTCCGAAAAAGCCGGTCTTGAGGATAAAAACGTGAGTCCTCACACCTTAAGGCACAGCTTTGCCACAGATTTCTACCGCCGGAGTAAAAACCTCCGCATGGTGCAGAAAGCTTTAGGACATGCAGATATCAGCACCACCCAGATCTACACCCATATTGTTGATGATGAACTGGAGGAGGCGATGAAGGATTTTCGGGGGTGAGGGGTGGTTTTAGCTGGAATAACTAGAAATACACATTAATATAACTAAATTCAAAGGAATTTTAAAAAATATGGCTAATAATATAG
>SL_8KL_010_SEDDRAFT_10001244_pt1 | contig 22053 bp, 21 predicted proteins | sample SodLakKL_010_SED_4_FD_11160 | JGI IMG/M metagenome (IMG submission 11160) | reverse complement strand
CCAGGATCAAACTCTCCGTTTAATCCTTGAAACTCTTCTCTGTGGTGATGCTTTTAGCATCCACTCTCGTCTGGCGCTGTTCAGTTTTCAAAGACCACCTTCATCTGGTGCATTAATTATATTACCACGCGTACCCCGGGGTGTCAAGGGCTTTCTGCACAAATTCAAGGCCCCAAAGAAATGGGAATTTTTGTTGTTTGCCCCTATTCTTCCGGACGCATGGGAGGAAAAAGAATTACTTCCCTGATATTTTTAGAATCAGTCATCACCATTATAATTCGATCTATGCCAATACCCAGGCCGCCGGTGGGGGGCATCCCATATTCCAGGGCCCGGATAAAATCCTCATCCATCATGTGGGCTTCCTCATCCCCAGCCTCTCTCTGGGCCACCTGCCTTGCAAACCTTTCCCTTTGATCCAGAGGATCATTAAGCTCGGTAAAGGCATTGGCCACTTCAAGCCCGGCGATAAAACCCTCAAAGCGATAGGTGAACCCCGGCTGATTATCAATTTTTCGAGCCAGGGGAGAAACCTCCACGGGATAATCCATAATAAAGGTGGGTTGAATAAGATTCTCCTCAACCTTCTGCTCGAAGAATTCGTTTAATATTTCCCCCCAGGACATGCCTGGTTTAATTTTTACCCCTTTTTCTTCAGCAAAATCAACCGCCTCTTCCAAATCAACTTCAGAAAAATCAACACCGGTAAACTCCCGGACAGCTTCAACCATAGTCATCCTCTTCCAGGGCGGAGTCAAGTTGATATTGATATTCTGATACTCGATTATTTCTGAGCCCAGAACTTCCCTGGCTACCAGACTGATCATATTCTCAGTCAATTCCATCATATCTTCATAGTCAGTATTTACCTGATATAATTCCAGCATGGTAAATTCGGGACTGTGTTTATGGGAAAACCCTTCATTGCGGAAATTGCGGCCGATCTCATAAACCCTTTCAAAGCCGCCCACAATCAACTTTTTCAGGTACAGTTCCAGGGCAATTCGCAGATAAAGGTCCCGTCCCAGGGTAATATGATGGGTAATAAAGGGGCGGGCATTACCTCCCCCGGGAATGGGCTGCAATATGGGGGTTTCTACCTCCAGAAATTCCCTGGAATCCAAAAAGCGGCGAATGGCCGCAATTATTTTGCTGCGCCGGGCAAAGATATCCCTGACCTCCGGGTTGACAATAAGGTCCAGGTAGCGCTGTCGATATCTCAGATCCACATCCTTTAATCCATGCCACTTTTCAGGCAGGGGACGAAGGGATTTGGCCAGCAGGGAAAAGCTGGAAACATTCACCGTTATTTCTCCCCGGCGCGTTTTAAAAACCTCACCGGTTATACCGATAAGGTCGCCAATATCCAGGGATTGAAAAATGGAAAAATTGTCTTCGCCAACCGAGTTGACCCTTAAGTAGAGCTGCACGGTCCCGGTTTGATCCGAAATATCTCCAAACATGGCCTTGCCGTGTTCCCGGCGAGAAAGAAGACGCCCGCTCAGGCTGACCTCCTGCCCTTCCAGTTGAGCAAAATTATCCTGAACCTGTCCAGCCCCGTGAGTGGTGGGATACTTGTCCCCATACCCAGAATAGCCCTTTTCCCGCAGCCAGTTAAGATTTTCCATCCTCTGCCGGATAAAAGTGTTCAGATCCTGTCTTTCCATAATAGCCTCCTACGCTTTGTTTTTCTTAAGAATATTGATTATTTCGTATTCAATAATACCTGCTGGGACTTCAACTTCAACCTTTTCCCCCGCTTTGCGGCCCAGAATTGCACTTCCTACCGGAGACTCATTGGAAATCTTGTTCTCACTGGGATCGGCTTCAGCAGATCCCACCAGAGTGTAGGTAAATTTTTCTCCGGATTCAAGGTCCTTTAATTCCACAGTCGAACCAATTTTTACTTCATTGTTACCGGTATCGCCTTCTTCTTCAATAATCTGAACATTGCGTAAAAGTTTTTCCAGGTCCTTAATCCTACCTTCCACAAAGGCCTGTTCATTCTTGGCATCGTCGTATTCTGAATTTTCTACTATATCCCCATATTCCCTGGCTTCTTTAATACGGTCAGCTACTTCTTTGCGGCGGACAGATTTCAGGTGTTGCAGTTCTGCCTCTAATTTTTCCATCCCTTCTCTGGTTAAAAAAACCTCTTCACCCATGGCCTCGTCTCCTTTGTTTTTACTCGGTACAAAAAAAACACAAAATTAGTGCCAAGAACCGGCCCTTGACACTAACTATATTCCGTTTATTAATTGTTAATTATAATGGGTTATTACCGGTTTGTCAAGATAATCCTTTTTATTGACACCCTTCTCGCCATCTACAGGTTAAAAACCGAAGAAAACTAGTAGAAGTTAACTACTCGAGGGGTAAAGCCCAGCTGAGATAGGGCATCGGCATAACTTTCTACCCCAGGTTCTCGCCCCTGACCCCTGAGATAAGCGACCAGTACCGCTTCAATTACATTAGTTCCAAAAGAACGCCCCTCCAGATCAGGAGTGGTGGTAATCAACATTTTCACTCCCAGATCTTTTAATTTATCCATATCCCTGGAGGTAACAGTATTGGTAACCACAATTTTGTTTTCCAGGCGCCGGGGGAAATTTTTCTTGATATAATGAAAGTCTCCAGCAATAATGTCCACTTCCTCGTAATAGCGGTTATGCATGCGTTTGGATTCCTGATCCTGAACTTTCCCCACGGGATAAACCATAGAAAAGGGCAGCATGGTAATAACTGGAGCTATGGTTTTGGTCAGTCGTCGTAAATTTTTCATAGTCCGGATAGGAATGGGCAAACCAAGGGCAAAAATAACATCGCCAAAAATGGTTTCTGCACCACTCTCAACAAAGGCCTCGGCCATACCCAATCTCTCCACACAACAGACCGCCAGGACTTTTTTGCTGGCCAGGTCAATCTCCAGTTCATCAACCATAAATTCAACCACTTTTCTTTCCAGGGTATCCTTTAAACCGGAACCATCGACCACCGGAGTCTCCCGGACATCGGTTATTAATTTGCGCGCATCCCGAAAATAGTACTTTTTTTGCCCGGTGGTGATATAGAGGGAAATCCCTCCCATCCCAATAGCATCAACTTTGCCATCCAGGTCTGCGTACAGGGCGCGAGCTTTTTTAAAATCTCCATCTGTTCCCCGCCGTTCAATCAGAAAGTCTTCTCCCAGTATTTCTTTTTCTATTTTATGATCCCGACTGGAAGAACCAAGGCTCACACTCACAATATGTTTCAAGGGCTATTCCCCCTTATCCTTATCCTTATCCTTATCCTTAACCTTTTCCAGGATTTCCCGGAGTTTTTCCAGGTCCACCACCATATCTTTCTGAATGGGAGAAGGACCCAGGGGCAGGCCAATAACCTCGCCCTCTAAAAGAGATTGTACCGTTTCCACCCGCATATCCGATCCAATAAATACAACCTTCTGATATTCCTGCAGCTCCTTGATCAATTGCAGTAGTTCGTTAAACAGGGTAATCCCATTTCTATCTTTTATAAATGACCACCGCTCTTCTTCACTTAAAATCATGGTAAAATCAATTCCCATTTCTTCTGCCAGTTCCTGCACTTCCTCCTTGTTGGCAACAGGGAAACCAATTAAAGCTACCCGTTCCCCTCTGCGAATCTGGCCTAAGGATTCCAGGTGGGAAATAAAACTCCGTTCGATCTGGAGGCGTTCGGCCACTTCTTTCTGGGAATAACCCTGGGCCCTTAACTGCAGAATTTTTTCAATCACCCGGGTCAGCTTGCCCTCACTGATTAACTTTTCCCCAATACGAATAAACTGCAAGCCAGCGCCCTCCCTCCTGTGCACAGTTTGTGCTCAAAAACATTATATCAAATTTATGGTCCGGTAACAAGACCGGTTAACTCTCAGTCCTCCAGGATAAATTCCACCTTAAAACTGCGGGTCCCCAGATGCAGCCAGGCCATAGAAGGCCGATAATTGCGAGCAGGAAGGGTAGGGCTTCCAGGGTTAATCAAAACTATATCCTCTCTTTCCTGAAAAAATGAGCGGTGGGTTCCCCCGAAAATTAAAAATGAGCATCCCTGCTTCTCACCTATTCGGCCCATCTGCCTCTCCCGCATAATGGGATTGCGCGGACCGTGGGTAATTCCCAGGACCGCCCCACCCATTTGAAGTTTTCTCCAGCGGGGCAGAGTTTCTTTTATTTCTGGAGTACAATTACAACCAGAAACTGCCTCCACTGGAGCCAGCTCCTTTAATTCCTCAAGCACCCGGGGAATCGTTAGATCACCAGCACATATGATCAGGTCAGCCCCGCTCAGCTGCTTTCTTATTCCCCGGGGGATTTCCGGGACTCCCCGGGGTATATGTAAATCGGCAATTAAAGCAATCCTGGCTGTCATCTGCGTTCCTCCTCCACCTGCTGGAAGAACCTTTCCAGTTCCCTATAAACCTCCGCCTTGCTTTTTACTCCCATTAACCGCTGTCTAAATTCCCGGGCTCCTGGCCAGCCCTTAATATACCAGCTAAAATGCCGTCGCATTTCCAGAATAGCCTTTTTTTCCGAACCTCGAAGCTCAACCTGCCCTTCCATGTGTTTTTTCATTATTGACAGAATTTCTCGGAGAGAAACCGAACCTTCTTTTTCTCCTCGAAACCGCTCTTTAATCCGCTTGAAAATCCAGGGATTGCCCAGGGCTCCCCGTCCTACCATTATTCTGGGGCAGCCGGTAATACTCATCATTTGCTCAGCATCCCGGGCTGAAAATATGTCCCCATTGGCCACAACTGGCACCTTCCGTTCCCGGGCAATAGCCCCAATCCCCTCCCAGTCAGCCTGCCCCCGATAAAATTGATCTCTGGTCCGCCCGTGAACGGTTATCCAACTGGCCCCGCCCTCTTCACACCGCCGGGCAACCTCTGGCCCGGTCAATTCTTCGGGGCTCCACCCCAGCCTGATCTTGACCGAAACCGGGACAGAAATATTTTCCACCAGGGCCCGGACCAGGGCCTCGACCCGGGCCGGTTCCCGCATAAGAGCTGCTCCCATTCCACCTTTTACAACTTTGGGGACTGGACACCCCATGTTAATATCAATAAATAAGGGCCGGTATTGCTCTACAATTATGGCTGCGGCCCGGACAAAATCCTCGGGTTCCCGTCCAAAAAGCTGAATTCCTGAGGGCTCACCGGTTTTTAAGTCCAACAGGGAATGGGTTTTTGGGTTGCCCTGTATTAAACCCTGCACGCTGATCATTTCCGTGCAAACATAATCTGCACCCTGTTCAATCACCAGCTGCCGAAAAACGCGATTGGTAACTCCAGCCAGGGGAGCCATAAAAAGGATAGGTGATTCCCTCATTGCCGGTTCATCTCCCCCAGAATGCGCAAACCTTCCAGGGTCAGGCGCGGATTGACCACGTCAAAAAAGTCTACATCTTTTTCCCAGAGACTGGCCAGGCCCCCGGTGGCAACCACCAGGGGATCGCCTCCCAGACGATTGCAGAAAAGAGTTACCAGTTCTTTAATCTGACCGAGAAAGCCGTAATAAATTCCGGATTCCAGGGCGGAAACTGTGCTGGAGCCAACTTCATGATCCGGTTTCCTGATTTTTATCCGGGGCAACTGGGCGGCTTCTTCAAATAGGGCCGCAGCAGATATACCAACTCCTGGAGCTATAGCCCCCCCCAGATATTCACCCCGGGCAGTCAGGGCACAAAAAGTAGTTGCAGTCCCAAAATCTACAATTACCGCAGGAGCCCCGTAGAGGTGATAGGTAGCCACCGCATTAACAATCCGGTCAGCCCCCACCTCCCGAGGGTTTTCAGTTTTAATATTTAAGCCCGTTTTTATGCCCGGCCCTACAAAACGGGATTGGAGACCGAGATAATTTTTTAAAGCCTCTTCCATGACCCCATTAAGGGGTGGAACTACACTGGAAATCAAAGTATCTTCTATGGCCCCGGGATTAAAATCACCGTTTTCCAGGAGACTTGAAATCAAAACCCCGTATTCATCAGGAGTTTTACTGCGGACGGTAGCAATTCTCCAGTCCCACAGCCATCTTCCCTCCTGCCAGATACCCAAAACCGTATTGGTGTTGCCGATATCCATTGCCAGAAACATTTTCATTCCTCCTCCAGCACCATAACCGTACCCTGCCAGCAGTGTTTTTCGGTTCCATCAGCGCATCTGATTATTAACTGTCCTTTTTCCCCGTAATCAATAACCTGCCCCTGTAAATTATCTACTGTAACCCACCGGCCCAGGAGAAAGGAAAGCCGCCTTTGCTCATTGCGAAAGGGCAAAAACCCATTTTCCTGGAAAACTTCCAGGTCCTCCTCCAGTTTATTAAGGATCAACCCCATTATTTCCCCAGGGGGATGGGATTTTAATTCAGGCAGGGAACCCGGTGAAAAGGAGTTTTTCAGGTTGGCGGGGATTTCAAGATTCAACCCAACCCCTACAATCAACAGCTCACCCTGTTTTTCACAGAGGATCCCCCCCACTTTATTGCCATTTCTCATTATATCGTTGGGCCACTTAATCTTGAGGTTCAGTTTGACCCTTTTTTTTACTCCCCCAATTACCGCGCCTCCAGCAATGAGGGCGAAAGAGGGTTCCAATAAGGGGCCGGTTTTAAAAAGCACCGAAAAGTAAAGACCGCCGGGAGGGGAAAACCATTCTCGGCCCCGTCGGCCCCGGCCCCGGGTCTGCTCTTTTGCCCAGACCACTGTTCCATGGGCTGCTCCCTGTCCTGCCATTTCCCGCAGACAATCGCTGGTAGATTTCAAGCGGTGGGAAAAATAAACTGGCCCGGTACTCCAACCGGGTAGCCTAATTTTTCTCAAGGTTTTTCGACTCCCCCAGATCCAGACTGATATCCAGCGCCCGTACCGAATGAGTTAAAGAACCCATGGAAATAAGATCAACCCCGGTCCGGCTGATAGCAGCTACCCGATCCAGGGTAATACCCCCTGAAGCTTCTATCAGGGCTCGCCCATTCACCAGTCTGACTGCCTGTTCCATCTCTGCTATTTCCATATTATCCAGCATTATAATATCGGCATTAGCTGCAAGGGCTTCTTCCAGCTGGGTCAGGCTGCTGACCTCAACTTCAACCTTAAGGGTATGGCCCCCTCGCTCCCGGGCTCTTTTTACCGCTTTTTCAATTCCACCCACCGCCCGGATGTGATTGTCTTTAATCAGAATTGCATCATAAAGCCCCAGACGATGATTAAAACCGCCTCCCTGCCGAACAGCATATTTTTCGAGCCACCGCCACAGAGGAGTTGTTTTGCGGGTATCCACGATCCGGGCTCCAGTGGATGCTGTCAGTTCAACGGCCTGTCGGGTCTGAGTAGCAATACCAGATAAGCGCTGCAAAAAGTTGAGAGCCAGCCTTTCCGCTTTTAACAGGGTGATAGTCGACCCCTCCACCCAGGCCAGGGTCTGCCCCGGTTCAATTTTCTGCCCATCTCGGGCTTTAGCCTGAAAATCAAGTTTTCCCACCAGTTGGAAAACCCTCTCTGCTACAGGAACTCCGGCCAGCACCCCTTCTTCCTTGGCCCAGATTTTCCCCCGGCTGCAATCTCCAGCCGGTATTAAGGCTTCCGAAGTAATATCACCGGACCCGATATCCTCAGCCAGGGCCCACTGAATCTGGCGGTCTATGGTTGGATTAGGAAAGATCAATTTTTTTCCCCTCCTTAAAAGCCCTTCCCAGGATAATATGTTTGCCTTCCCAGGTGGGTTCGGGTTGGGGGAAGTCACTGCGAAAATGACTGCCCCTGCTTTCTTCCCGAATCAGGGCAGCCTGGGTTATATTGTACGCAATAATCAGGAGATTCTGGGTTTCCCAGGCTTCGGGACGGGTATAGGAAAAGCGCAGATGATTGGCCAGGTTTTCAATTTCCTGCAGGGCTCGCCGCAGGCCTTCCTCGTTGCGGACTATCGCCACTTCTTTCATCATAACCCGCTGCATGTGGCCCCGCACCCTCCACAATTCTCGATCATCCCCGATAGGTCGTCTGCGCGCAATCTGTTCTTTAACCGCCTTAACCCGGGGAGGCCTGCGTTCTTCTATTTCTACCTGACGGGCAATGCGCCGCCCAAAAACAAGCCCCTCCAAAAGTGAATTGCTGGCCAATCGATTGGCCCCATGCACACCGGTCCCTGCATTTTCTCCACAGGCATACAGCCCCGGAATATTGGTCCGCCCATCAATATCGGTTTTAACTCCTCCCATTATAAAATGGGCTGCTGGACGAACCGGTATATAATCCTTCTGCAGGTCATAGCCCAGTTCCTGACATTTGCGATAAATCTTGGGGAACCTTTTTCCCAGGAATTCCCCTCCCTTATGGGTAATGTCCAGAAATACATATTCCCGGTTATCGGCCTGCATTTCCGAAAAAATTGCCCGGGCTACTACATCCCGGGGAGCCAGTTCCCCCTGCTGATGATAATCGGGCATAAAGCGCTTCCCTTTTTTATTGCGCAGAACAGCTCCTTCCCCCCGTACGGCCTCAGAAATCAGGAAAGTTTCTTCCCCGGGTTGATAGAGGGTGGTAGGATGAAACTGGATAAATTCCATATCCATTATCTCCGCCCCTGCCCGATAGGCTATGGCAATACCATCTCCGGTAGCAACCTCGGGGTTGCTGGTATTACTGTAAACATGGCCACAGCCTCCTGCGGCCAGGACAACATAGGGGGCCACAAATAAAGTGAAACCACCCCGGTTACGGTCAAAAGCCAGGATCCCCTGACAGTCTCCCTCCGGGCCAGTTACCACCTCCAGGGCGTAGGTATTTTCATATAAATCTATCCAATCCAGGTGCTGCACCTGGCTGACCAGCGCCCTCCTTATTTCCTCACCCGTGGCATCCCCCCGGGCATGCAGAATCCGCGGACGGCTATGAGCTCCCTCCTGGGTAAAATCCAGGTTATTCTCTATCCGGTCAAAGGCGGTGCCCATGGCAATTAATTCCCGCACCCGGCCTGCTCCCTCATTAACCAGCACCTCTACTGCTGGAGAATAACAGAGGCCCGCTCCGGCATCTTTTGTATCTTTAATATGCAGATCCAGAGAATCTTCATCACTCAGAACTGCCGCAATTCCGCCCTGGGCAAATTCTGTGCTGCTGTCTTCAGTTTTCTCCTTGGTAAGAATTGCAGTCTTTCTTTCCCCGGCCTTGGCAGCAGTATAAAGACCGGCCAGCCCGCTCCCAACAATCAGCAGGTCAACCTCCTCCACCTGCAGCCGATCTACGTCGAAATGAAGCAAAAACCTGGGAATTTCCATGTTCTATCCCCGCCTCCTATTTTATGGCCAGCATTCGCTCCAGGGACTGTTTAGCCCTCCGGGCAATTTCCTCCTCCACCTCGATCTCTGGAGCCAGTTCCTGCAGGGAAAGCAGAACCTTTTCCAGGGTGGTTTTTTTCATATTAACACAGATAAGGCGGGGAGAAAGCAGGAAAAAGGTTTTTTCCGGGTTTTCCTTTTGCAGGCGGTGCAGCATACCCATTTCGGTTCCAATAATTACGGTCTGGGCTGCTGTCTCCCGGGAAAATTTTAGAATCCCGGAGGTGCCTCCCACATAATCTGCCCCCTGGACAATTTCCGGAGGACATTCGGGGTGCACTGCAATGGGAGCCCCGGGGTGGTTTTCCCGAACTTTATCCAGTTCCTCAGGGGCCACCCGGTGATGGGTAACGCAATAGCCCTCCCAGATAATAATTTTTTTATCAGTTTTTTGGGAAATATAATGGCCCAGGTTTTTATCAGGCAAAAACAGTATTTCCTCCTGGGGCAAAGATTCTACTACCTGCACCGCATTGGAGGAAGTGCAGCAAACATCAATCTCTGCTTTGACCGCAGCACTGGTATTCACGTAGGCCACCACCGCTGCTTCGGGATGTTCTTTCTTCTTTGCCCGAACTTCTTCCACTTCAGCCATATCAGCCAGGGGACAGCCAGCCTCTTTGACCGGCAGGATGACCTTTTTTTCCGGGGCCAGGATCTTGGCGCTTTCTGCCATAAAATGCACTCCACAGAAAATTATTACCTCGGCATCAGATTCTGCGGCCTTCTGGGCCAGCCCAAAAGAATCCCCCACGTAATCTGCCACATCCTGAACTTCCCCAATCTGATAGTTGTGAGCAAGAATGACTGCATTCTTTTCTTTTTTTAGCCTTTGCACCTCAGCCGCCAGTTCTTTTTTGTCCAATTTTCTTCCTCCTTGCTGGAAAATAAAAGCCCTGTGGTTTACTTATCTTTTCTCCAATTCTAAGAACTTTCCTGCCCCGATATTATCTGGTTATTCTCATCCAGGAAAATAACCGCGGGCCGGTAAATATCCAGTTCTTTTTCTTCCATCCATACATAAGAAATTATAATCACTTCATCTCCAGGTTGGACCAGCCGGGCTGCAGCACCATTCAGGCATATCTCCTTTTTACCCGCTTCTCCAGCAATCACATAGGTCTCAAAGCGTTCTCCATTGTTGATATTTACTACCTGGACTTTTTCATGGGGTAGCAGGTTAGCAGCAGCCATTAATTCAGCATCAATTGTTATGCTGCCCATATATTTCAGATTGGCATCGGTAACCACTCCCCGATGCAATTTGGATTTCATCATCTCCCGCAGCATTTATTCCACCTCCAACCACACATTATCAATCAGCCGGGTAGACCCGATAAAAGCAGCAATGGCAATCATTATCGGTCCTTCAATTCGGCTCAATTCCTGCAAATAGTCCCGGCTGACAATACTGGCATAATCCAGGTTAGCCAGGGGTTCGGCCTTGATTGCTTCTTCCATGGCTTTTTTTAGGGCCCACCCATCCCTTTCACCTTCTTCAATTCTCTCCCGGGTTTTTTGCAGGGTATTGTAAATAATCAGGGCTGCTTCCCGCTCCTCGGGGGAAAGGTACTTATTTCGGGAGCTGAGGGCCAGACCATCCTCTTCCCGAACAGTAGGACAGGCCACAACTTCAATATCCATATTAAGATCCTGGACCATCCGGCGAATAATCAACAACTGCTGCCCATCTTTCTGCCCAAAATAGGCCCGGTGGGGCTTGACCATGTTGAAAAGCTTGCTGACCACGGTAGTAACTCCCTTAAAATGATTGGGGCGGGAACGGCCACAGAGGACGTCGGTTCCCTTTTCTACCTGAACATAAGTGGCAAACCCTTCCGGGTAAACGTCTTCTACATCTGGATATAGGACATAATCAACGCCTCTTTCCTGCAACAGATCCAGATCCCGATCCAGATCCCGGGGATATTCATCATAATCCTCCTCGGGCCCAAACTGGGTAGGGTTAACAAATACCGAGGCCACCGTAATTTCATTATCAGCAACTGACTTTTCCACCAGTTGCAGGTGGCCCTGATGCAGATAGCCCATGGTAGGAACAAAACCGATACGTTTTTTTTCCAGGGCTCTTGCTTCACTAATTTCCTGCATTTTTGTAATATTACTGATTAGTTTCACTGTTCTCCTCCCGATCAAAAATCTTTTGCAATGTTTCTTGATCCATGGAAAAGCTTTCCTTCTCCCCTGGAAATTCCCCTTCCCGAACCTCGGCGAGATAGCGGGAAAAACCTTCCTGCATTGCTTCCCCCAGATCAGCATAACGCCGAACAAAGCGCGGGGCAAAATCCCCACTCAGTCCCAGCAGGTCATGGGCAACCAGGACCTGTCCATCACAGCCACTACCCGCCCCAATCCCAATAGTGGGAATGGATAAGGAGCGAGAAAGTTTTTCGGCCAGGGGAGCGGGAATACATTCCAGGACCAGTCCAAAAACTCCGGCCTGCTCCAGAAGTCGGGCATCTGTAATTAATTTTTCGGCCTGGGCGACAGCCCTGGCCTGGACTTTAAACCCACCCATCTGATGAATGGACTGGGGAGTCAAACCCAGGTGCCCCAAAACCGGTATCCCTGCTGCAATAAGGGCCCTGGTCTGGGCCAGGACTTCCTGGCCACCCTCCAGTTTAACTGCAGTTGCTCCTCCCTCTTTTAACAGTCGTCCAGCATTTTCCACAGTTTTTTCCGGGCTGACCTGAAAACTCATAAAAGGCATGTCTGCAATCACCAGGGCCCGGTTTACTCCCCGAACCACGGCCCTGGTATGATGCAGTATTTCCTCCATAGTGACCGGCAGGGTATTGTCATAACCCAGCATAACCATCCCCACCGAATCGCCCACCAGGATCGAATCAACCCCGGCCTCATCCTGCAGACGCGCCATATTACAATCATAGGCAGTCAGCATGGTTATTTTCTGTCCTTTTTCCTTCATTAATCTAAAATCAGTGGTACGCACCGGTTCTTTCTTACCCATTATCAGTACCCTCCTCCAGATATTTTTTCATTTGCCAATAAGTTCCTTCGGACAGGCCTTTTTTGCGGGCAATCTCCAGGGTATACCCCGCCAGGGCCCGGTACAGATTATCCAGTTGCTCCTCCCCATCCAGTATCTGCAGATGTCCCTGTACGGTACCCAGGTCACCACGGGCTACCGGGCCGGTCAGGGCCTCTGTGGGGCCCAATTCCCGTAAATTGGTCAGGGTGCTTTCCACAAGTGGCAGTGCTGCAGAAAGGGCTGCCTCTTCTCCAATTCCAGCTTTTTTATGCAGTTCCAGCCCGGCATTAACCAGGGCCACCAGGTAATTACTGAAAATAACTGCTCCGGCATGGTACGCTCCCTTTTTTTCCCCGGGAATAATCTCCCAGTTCAGTTCCAGGGCCCGGCATATTTTTTCTCCCCAGGCCAGTCCCCGCTTATCGCCATCCAGGAAAAACCAGGCTTTCCCCAGATTATCCCGGGCCAGATCCCAGCGAGCCATTGACAGCAGGGGATGCATGGCCAGGACATTTCTCTCCCCCATTATGGAAGCTGGATGATGGCCACTGGTATGCACCAGAACTGTATCCTGGTCAATCAGCTCCTTCTGCCGCAGATCCCGGGCAATAGGGGCAATCTGATCATCAGGGGTGGTTATAAAAATCAGCCTGGCCTCAGGGAGGAGGGAAGACCAGTCTGATGTCAGGGCTGGAAATACTTCCTGCCCCGGACGCCCTTCCGTCCGGCCTCCTTCCCTGATTACCGCTCCAATAATCTTAAAACCTTTTTCCTGGAGATGGGCTGCCAGTGCGCAGCCAACCTTTCCTGGACCAATAAAAGCGATGGCAGGTTTTTCAGTCATAATACCCACCACCGCCTAAAAAAAATGAGATGCCACCCTTCATTGGGAATCCGGCACCTTTTAACTTCATTATAATTTTCCTCCTTTCGTCTCGGTCCGAAGATCCAAGCGAAACCAATAAATTTTAAGTATATCCAGTGCAGCTCTTTTCGATGCCGCCTGCGTCTATATTTTAACATCTGGCCCCGGAGTTGACAAGGACTAACCCCATTAAAAACTGTTTTTATAAAACCCTTCTAACTATCCGATCAAAAGTTTTAACCAAATAAGAAACCCGGGGGATAAACCCCGGGCTTCGTTTTTCCTTAGAACAATCCGGAAATCTTGCCATCTTTATCAACATCGATACCCTCTGCCGCAGGACGTCTGGGCAGTCCCGGCATGGTCATTATACTGCCCATTAAAGCTACCAAAAAGCCGGCTCCCGCGGAAAGGTTAATATCCTGGAGGGTAACGCTGTAGTTCCGGGGGCGACCGATCAGGGTTGGATCATCAGAAAGGGAGTTCTGGGTCTTGGCCACACAGATGGGCATATTGCCATAGCCCTGATCCTCCAGTCTCTTGATTTTCCTGGACAGGGAGTTATTGATATTAACCCCATCAGCCCCGTAAATTTTGGTAGCAATTGTCTCCAGCTTTTCCTTTATGGGCATGTCGGTATCATAGAGAAATTTAAAATCACTTTCTTCATCCAGGGCCCGTAATACAGCTTCAGCCAGTTCCATTCCGCCTTCGCCACCTCTGGCCCAGACTTCAGAAAGGGCTACCTCTACTCCCATTTTTTCACAGCGTTCCCGGATCAGTTCCAGTTCTGCCTCGGTATCATGGGGGAAGCGGTTGATGGCCACAACCAGGGGCAGGCCGAAACTCTGCATATTTTCAATGTGCTTTTCCAGGTTTTCAATGCCCTGACCCAATGCCTCCAGATTTTCTTCTTCCAGTTCCTTTTTATTAACTCCGCCATGCATTTTCAGAGCCCGGGCGGTAGCCACAAGAACTACTGCTTCGGGATTCAGATCGCCAAACCGGCACTTGATATCCAAAAATTTCTCAGCGCCAAGATCAGCTCCAAAACCGGCTTCAGTTATGGTTATATCCGAGAGTTTCAGGGATAACTTGGTAGCCATCAGGCTGTTGCAGCCGTGGGCAATATTGGCAAAAGGACCGCCGTGGACAAAAGCGGGGTTATTCTCCAGGGTCTGAACCAGGTTGGGCTTGAGCGCATCTTTAAGGAGAGCAGCCATGGACCCCTGAACATTGAGATCCCGAGCAGTTACCGGTTTGCGGTCAAATGTTTCTCCAACCACGATATTCCCCAGCCGTTCTTTCAGGTCCTCCAGGTCGCTGGCCAGACAGAGAATGGCCATTACCTCGGAAGCAACGGTGATCATAAAACCGTCTTCCCGGGGCATTCCGTTGGCAGGCCCACCCAGGGCAATCACGATATCACGGAGGGCCCGGTCATTCATATCCACAACCCTTTTGTAAGAAATCCGGGTGGGGTCAATCCCCAGGGGATTGCCCTGTTTGATATGATTATCCAGGGCTGCGGCCAGGAGGTTATGGGCAGTTCCAATAGCATGCAGGTCCCCGGTAAAATGCAGGTTAATGTCTTCCATGGGCATTACCTGGGAATACCCGCCTCCGGCGGCTCCTCCTTTAATTCCAAAGCAGGGGCCCAGAGAGGGTTCCCGCAGTGCAATCATGGTCTTTTTGCCCATTTTATTCAGAGCTTCACCCAGACCCACAGAGGTAGTGGACTTTCCTTCCCCGGCAGGGGTGGGGGTAATGGCGGTTACCAGTACCAGGCGAGCATCAGGAGCATCTTCCAGACGCTTAATTACATCCATTTTGACCTTGGCTTTATAATCTCCATATAGTTCAAGGTCTTCCGGCTTTAAACCAACCTTTTCCGCAATTTTATGAATATGTTCCATTTTTGCTTCTTGAGCAATTTGAATATCAGATTTCAAAGAAAATCATCCTCCTTGTTTTTATATGTTTTCCTCAATTAACCTGTTCATCTCATCCTCCAAGTGTGTAGCTTCTTCTAAAAGTCTATCAACTCCTTTCACTGCTTTTTCGGTAAACTCCTCGTCCTTAATCGAATCCAGATTGATGCGGACATTAAGGGCAGCTCCTTTAATACAGGCATGGGCCAGCAAAAACCCAACTGCAGCATCGGTAATACAGTTGGGATTACCCTCTCGCATTACTGTTAAAGCCAGTTTCCCCACCTGCAGAGCTTTTTCCATGGTTTCCAGGGGTACCTCGGCCGCCCCCTGGAAAGCTTTCTGTATTTCTTCTTTTCTTTTTTCTTTTTCCTCGGGAGTTTCTCGGGGAAGCCGGAACGCATTCATAACCTGATTAAAAGATTCCGCATCCCGGTCAACCAGTCTCCATAATTCATTCTGCAAAACCCCGGCTTGTTCCTCTAATGATTTAAACTTTTCTTGCCGTTCTCCTTCTAATTTTTTCAGGGTGATATTGCTGACCATCCGCACCAGGGCTGAACTCAAAGAACCGGCAAAGGCTGCTGCACTTCCCCCGCCGGGAGTCGGTTGTCCACCGGCAACATTTTCCAGGAAATCATTGATTTTCATTTTTTGACCTCCTTAATTGGCCTTGTTCCACTACCACCCGGCCCTCTTTTATTACAGTTTGAACCAGGTTGGTTCCATAATAATAAGGAATAAATCGGGGATTGGAGGCCTCCCAGATAATCAGGTCCGCCTTTTTCCCCTCCTCAATACTTCCAATTTCTCTGCCCAGACCCAGGCTGTGAGCAGCATTAATGGTTACTGCATTGAGGGTTTCTTCCGGAGTCATTTTCATTTGCAGACAGGCCAGAGTCATTATCAGGGGGACAGAATGGGTAGGAGAACTCCCGGGATTAAAGTCAGAAGCCAGTGCTATCGCAACACCCTGCTCGATCATATCCCGGGCAGGGGCATATTCGTCTTTCATCAGGGTGAAGGGGGTAGCGGGCAGAAGATTGGCCACTACCTGCTCCCGGGCCATGGCCTCGATTCCCTTTTTGGAAATTTTCAGGAGATGATCGGCCGAATGGGCCCCCAGTTCTGCAGCCAGCTCCGCCCCGCCCAGGCTAACCATTTCATCAGCATGGAAGCGGATAGCCAGCCCCAGTTCCCGGGCTTTCTGCAAAAGACGCCGGGATTGGCTAATACTGAAGATTCCTTCTTCGCAAAAAATATCACAGTGGCGCGCCAGGTCCGCTTCGACCACCTGAGGTAGGACCTCTTGGGCCATGTAATCAATAAATTCATCGGTGCGACCCCGATATTCGGGAGGCAGGGCATGGGCTCCAAGGAAGGTGGCTTCCAGGTCCAGGGGATGCTCCCGGTCCAGTTGATTGATTACCTGCAACATTTTCATTTCATTTTCCAGGTCCAGACCATACCCACTTTTAACTTCAGTAGTCGTGGTTCCCCCGATTAGCATTCGGTCCAGGTGACCGCGTGATTTTTCCAGTAACTCCTCATAAGGGGTGGAGCGGGTGGCCTGAACTGTATCCAGGATCCCTCCCCCTTTTTGCAGTATTTCCAGGTAGGGTACTCCTGAAATTCGCAGAGCAAATTCATCTTCCCTGGAACCTCCAAAAACGGTGTGGGTATGGGGATCAATCAACCCGGGAGTAATCATTTTTCCGGGAGATTCGATAATCCTCCGGCATTCCTCCGGGGGAAAACGCTGTACAATTTCCTCTTCGGAGCCTACGGCAGCAATCACTCCCCCTTTTACGGCCACTGCTCCCTTTTCAATAACCGTGAGGCAACCCAGCTCAGATCCCAGGAGGGGAGCAGTGCTGGCTCCCCGGGAAGTAATTATCTTTTCACCCAAAAGCAGCAGGTCAGCCCCTCTGCTCATGAACCCTCTCCCCGGAAAATCTTATTTTCCAGGACCTGCTCCAGGGTAAAGTCCTCCAGGCGCAGATAAAAGTCAGCAGCATCGGTCAGGGCTTTCTGGGGTATCAGGCCTATAATTTCACTGCCCAGGATATTAACCCCATATCGTTCTGCCTCCCTCTTAACTGCTTCAAACACCCGAAACACCGGAGTTTTTTCATAGTTTTCCAGGTTCATAGAAACCTGGGCAATGCCCCGGTCCTGGAGAAAAACACCCATAGCTTTAACATTATGGAAACCCCCTCCACTACCCCGGATACAGCGAGCAATTTTATCCGCAATTTCTTTATGGGAAGTATCCAGGTTTATGTTGTATGCAATCAGGGGCATCCGGGCTCCTACCGCTGTAGCCCCCATTGCAGGCATATTCTGGGGACCGAAATCTGGCGGGCGCTCGGTGGCCAGGAGTTCTTTTAATTTTTCATACTGCCCTTTGCGGATTCTGGCCAGGTTCTTTCTTTCCGGCTTCCGGGCTGCTTCTCCGTAGAGGAAAACGGGAATACCCAGTTCTTCGCCAATACGCCGGCCCACTTCCTCAGCAGCAGCTACACACTCCTCCATCTGCACCCCGGCTATGGGAATAAAGGGCAGGACATCAGTAGCTCCCATCCGGGGATGCTCTCCTTCATGCTTTTCCAGGTCTATCAGTTCCCCGGCCTTTTTTACCAGGCGGAAAGCAGCTTCTTTAACCTGCTCTAGATCTCCAACAAAAGTTATCACAGACCGGTTGTGACTGGTATCAGAACTGTAATCAAGCAATCTAATACCTTCTACTGATTGCACCTGAGCCACTACCGCTTCCACTATTTCCTGATCTCTACCTTCACTTATGTTAGGAACACACTCAACAATTTTTTCCATTTTCCCAACCTCCTTCAGGGAATTTTTATGCCTTTTTCCCGGGCGGTGGTAATGGCCTTTTCATAGCCGGCATCAGCATGCCGCATTACCCCGGTTCCCGGATCGCAGGTCAGCACGCGTTCCAATCTTTTTTCCGCTTCGGGACTGCCATCGGCCACAATAACCATTCCCGCGTGGAGGGAATAACCAATTCCCACTCCTCCCCCGTGATGAACACTTACCCAGGAAGCACCCCCGGCAGTATTCAGCAGGGCATTGAGAATTGGCCAGTCCGCAATGGCGTCGCTGCCATCCTGCATTCCTTCAGTTTCCCGGTAGGGAGAAGCCACTGATCCCGTATCCAGATGATCCCGTCCAATTACAATGGGTCCTGCCAGTTCACCCCTGGCCACCATGCGGTTCATTTCCAGACCAAGGCGGGCCCGATCTCCATAACCCAGCCAGCATATCCGGGAAGGTAAACCCTGGAAGGATACCCTTTCTCCAGCCATTTTTATCCACCGCAGAAGACGTTCATCTTCGGGAAAGATTTCTGCAATGCGCCGATCAATGCGGTATATATCTTCCTCTTCTCCGGAAATCGCAACCCAGCGGAAGGGCCCTTTCCCCTCGCAAAAAAGAGGACGGATAAATGCAGGAACAAATCCCGGGAAGTTAAAAGCATTTTCCACACCCCTTTTTCGGGCCTGTTCCCGGATATTGTTACCATAATCAAAAGTAATGGCCCCCTGTTCCTGGAGTTGAAGCATGGCTTCGACATGAACCTTTATTGAATCAAGGGCTTCTTCCTGATAACGGGCAGGATCCTCCTGCCGTAACCTTTCTGCTTCCTGAACCGAGTAACCCAGGGGCACATAACCATTTAAAATATCATGGGCCGAGGTTTGATCGGTAACAAAATCTGGTTTAAAACCCCTTTCCACCAGTTGAGGATAGACCCGGGCCGCGTTATCCCTGAGGCCAATAGAGAGGGCCTGCCCCTGCTCCCGGGCCTCCCGGGCCCATTGCAAGGCCTCCTCCAGATTTTCGGTTTTGCGATCACAAAATCCACCGTCAATACGGCGGTCAATACGCTCCTCATCTACCTCGACAACCAGGGCCACCCCACCATTCATGGTAACCGCCAGGGGCTGGGCTCCTCCCATACCCCCCAGTCCCGCAGTGAGAGTAATGGTACCCTGCAGGGATTCCCGGCCAGAGCTGGTAGCCGCCTCGGCAAAAGTTTCATAAGTACCCTGTAAAATTCCCTGGGTTCCAATATAAATCCAGCTCCCGGCAGTCATCTGCCCGTACATGGTCAGGCCTTTTTTCTCCAGTTCCCAGAAATTTTCCCAGTCAGCCCAGGCGGGAACCAGCAGGGAGTTGGCCAGGAGCACTCTGGGAGCATCAGGATTGGTCCGGAATACTCCCACCGGTTTCCCCGATTGAACCAAAAGGGTTTCATCATTTTCCAGTTCCTGGAGGGTGGCAATAATCTTCTCCAGGGCCTCGTGATTGCGGGCAGCTTTCCCCCTCCCGCCATAAACTACCAGTTCCTCTGGTTTTTCTGCAACTTCGGGATCCAGATTGTTAAGCAGCATCCGCAGTGCTGCTTCCTGGACCCAGCCCTTACAGCTCTTTTCCGACCCCCGGGGGGCCCGAAATTCTCTGCCCATATTTTCCCCTCCTTGTATCCTGATCAGTTTTTTACCAGTCCCAGTTCAACCCGGTAACCTGAATTTAAACAGTCGTCAGACTATTCCTGTTAGATGCGTTTTGTTTACCTTTATTCTGCATACTTTTTTAACTTTCTGAATAATTCACCATTACCCCGTCTTACTGCAGGTTGCATCCGACCCCTTCCATAACTTCCAAAATCCTTCCTTTTTTCAACAAATCGGCCACTTTCTTTATTTCCAGGGACGGCTGTCGATCGGCATTAAGGTGGGGCACCTGTCCCCGCAAAAGACTATATATCTCTGCAGTCCCCCGCCCCAGGGAATTAACACCAGCCATTTCTACAGCCTGACAGGCGCAGAGGGCTTCAATGGCCAGAATACCCGCCAGATTTAAATTTATTTGATCCAGCTTATGGGCCGCAATGGAACCCATGCTGACATGATCTTCCTGATTGGCCGAAGTAGGAATGGAATCTATGCTGGCCGGCCCGGCCAGAACCTTATTTTCTGAAACCAGGGCTGCTGCAGTATACTGAACTACCATATAACCAGAATTGAGCCCGCTGTTTTCCACGAGGAAAGGAGGCAAGCCGCTCAGGGCAGGGTTAACCAGCCTTTCTGTTCTTCTCTCGGAAAAGTTGCCGATTTCTGCCAGGGCAATTGCAGCATAATCCAGGGGCAGGGCCAGGGGCTGCCCGTGAAAATTCCCCCCCGAAATTATCCGGTTTTCCCGGTCAAAAATAAGGGGATTATCTGTTGCGGAATTAATTTCGATTTCCAGGACCTGCCGTAGATGCTCCAGGGCATTGCGGGATGCCCCGTGAACCTGGGGAATGCAGCGCAGGGTGTAAGCATCCTGCACTTTATCGCCCCGATCGGCTTCCAGATTTTCACTGCCTTCCAGAATGTGGAGCAGGTTGGCAGCCACCTTTTTCTGTCCGGCATGGGGTCGGGCCTCATGAATCAGGGGGTCGAAAGCATCCCCCAAACCTCCCAGGCCCTCCCAGGACAGGGCCGCGATAAGGTCGGCCTGCTGCAACAACCGCCAGCCCCGGACCAGAGCCAGTAAACCCTGGGCAGCCATAGCCTGAGTTCCATTAATCAGGGCCAGTCCCTCTTTAGCCTTGAGCTGCAGGGGCTTTAGACCTGTTTTTTCCATGGCCCTTTTACTTTTCATTATTTCGCCTTCAAAGTACACATCCCCTTCCCCAATCAAAGCCAGGGACATATGGGCCAGGGGAGCAAGGTCTCCACTGGCCCCTACCGAACCCCGGGTGGGGATGCAGGGATTAATATCATTATTTAAAAAGTCCAGAATATGTTCGATCACCAGGGGTCTGACTCCGGAATTCCCACGGGCCAGGGCATTGGCGCGCAAAAGCATAATGCCCCGAACTGCCGGAATTTCCAGGTCAGGTCCATAACCGGCGGCATGACTTAATAACAGGTTGCGCTGCAAAATTTCTGACTCATCTGGAGAAATTGAAATCTGACTCAGGTGACCGAAACCAGTATTGATCCCATAAATTACTTCATCCTCGGCAAGTTTCTGTTCCAGATACTCCCGGTTGGCCAGAACCCGGGCCCGGGCCTCCGGGTCCAGGCCTACCTTTTCTCCCTGCTCCATGATCAGGTAAGCATCTTCAATGCTCAAGTGAAGTCCATCAATTCTGATCATCCGCTTTCCCCCTTTGTACTGATAAACGGATAAAACAAAGAGGAGGAATACTCCCCCTCTTAAAGAAAAACCTCATTTGCAGTTTTCTTTAGCCCTGCCTTATCTGGCTTCATATTTTGGCTCCTCAACACCGTTTTCCTCCTGTTCCTCTTCAGAACCATTTTCCAGGGGTGGCAGGCTTTCCCCTTTTACCAGAATTTCTAAATCCTCAGAAGTGAGAATTTCTCTCACTTTTAAGGCCTCAACAACCCGTTCCACTGTTTCGCGATTTTCTTCCAGTAGAGATGCAGCCCGTTGATAGCTGCGTTCAATTATACCCCTGATTTCCTGATCAATAGCAGCAGCCACGTCCTCGCTGTAATTGCGGTCCCGGGATATATCCCGGCCCAGGAAAACCTGTTGATCATTTTTATGACCCAGGGTCAGGGGACCCAGACGCTCGCTCATACCATATTCGGTAACCATGGCCCGGGCCATTTTAGTTGCCCGTTCCAGATCATCATGGGCCCCGGTACTGATATCATCCAGGAATAGAGCCTCAGCCGCCCGACCTCCCAGAAGGGCAGCTATCTTATCATACAATTCTTCTTTGGTTAAAAACTTCTTGTCTTCATCAGGCAGGGGAATGGTATAGCCGCCGGCTCTTCCCCGGGGAATAATTGAAACTTTGTGGGTTCGATCCGCATGCTTTAAAAATTCTCCCAGCAGAGCATGTCC
>SL_8KL_010_SEDDRAFT_10001241_pt1 | contig 22066 bp, 17 predicted proteins | sample SodLakKL_010_SED_4_FD_11160 | JGI IMG/M metagenome (IMG submission 11160) | reverse complement strand
TTTTTTTTTCATAAAACTGAAACTATTTTTAAAAAGTGAATATAATTACTGATAGTAACTTTTGGAGTAGATAGACAAAATGTAAAATTTATTTATGATCTATTAAAACTTCAATTTCTTGAGAAAAGAAAGAAGAATCTCTTTCTGAGTAGATTCCAGCCAATGAAATTAAATATTTTGAATTATTTTCTAAATTTCTTAAGATAAGCTTATTCTCTTTTATATTATCTATATATTTCCAATTTACATTTGTTGATTCATTCATTTTTCTATATTTCAATTTATAAAATTTAACAGTATCAATTTTATCCCAATTAATTAAAATTTTTTTCTTTCCTATGTTTTCTTCATCATTACTAAATCCTGTTACATAAATATTTTCAGGTATTTTTAAGTTAAACATATCTGATGTTTTATAAAAATTACTCCAATCTATATATAAATTATAGGATAATCTTTTATCTTCTTTAATTGTTTTTAATTCTTTATCTTCTTTATATTTTTTTATTATTACAACTGGAATTTGATTTTTTAAAAACTCCAGTTTATTAATATTTAAATTATAAGTATCAGTATTTAATGATATGAAATAATTTCCTATTTTATTAGGTATTTCAATACTTTTACTTTCGTCTATATTTATTTTATTACCTTCTTTATATATTTTATAAAAATTATTATTAGGTTCTAAGGTAAATGTATTATTATTAAGTAAAATTTTTGTTTCTAAAATATTATCAAAATGATTATTAAATATTATATCTTTATATACTAAAATATAAAAATTTGTAAAATAATCTTTATACCAATTTTTTAAGATTTTAAAAATAATATTATAATTTGTTTTAAATTCAGGTAAAGAAGATTCATTATAAATTACTCCAGTATAACCGGTTTTTGTTTTATTACCAAAACCATAAAAATCTTTAGAAATATAATCTCCTTTAATTTTTATATGATATTTTTGGTTTGATATTTTTTCTAAAGAATATATTATAGTTTTAAATATATTACTATTTTCAATAATTGGTTCTGTTTGTTTTATTTTAGAATAATTAGCATCTTCAATAACAGGATATGTTTTTTGTTTTTTAAATAATTGATTCATCTTATTCTATTATTATTAATCCATTCTTAGTTATAGAATTTTTATTACTATTTATATCTTCAATTTGTAAAGAAATATCAAATATACCTTTATATGTAAAAGTCCATATTAAATCCCTTTTTATTGTTTTGCATATAATTTCACCTGAATTTCTATCTTTTATTTCCCATAAATAATTCTTTTTAGCAGCAATTTTACAATTTGTTGATAATAAGAAAATTGTAGTCATTGGTTTAAATATACTTGGGTGTTTAGAAACAAAAATATCATTCCAATTAAAGGGTGAAGAAATAGCGTGATCATATAAATTTCTCATACCTTCATCAAATCTCCAATCTACAGAATATAATAAATTTGGATACATTCCATAAATAGGATCATTTAAATCTTCAGGTTGTGGTGTAAGATAAAATATCTTTTTTGGTTTATATGTAGTTTTTACTTCTACACCATTTAAAGTTTTATAAATATTTGCAGGATACCAACCTTTATTTTTTAAATTATCATATCCATATTCATAATAAGTTCTTGCAAGAGGTTTCCAATTTGCATATAAATTATCATATCCAAACAAATGAGGTTCATTCCATTTATTATAATAACCCATAGGATATGTATGACTTGATGTTGGATCATCATAAACACCTTCAACACCATTATCAAATAATATATAACCTAAACTATCTATATTTTGATTTTTTGCTGTTGCTGAAATTATATAAGATTGTGGTGATGTATTTAAATTTTTTAATCTAAAATTAAATCTTGATAAACCTTCATTGTCTGTATTTTGTAATTCTTCTAATGCTTTTTCCCATATTTCAATTTCAGTTTCTAAATCTTCAAATTTTGAAAATATAAATTCAGGAAATTCATTAAATTGAATTGTTCCATTTTGTTGGACTTTTGATATTTCAAAACCACAAGATGCACCTGGAGAATATTCAAATTGATTCCATTGTAAATGATACAAATCATCCCATTTTATTCCCCACATATTTTCCCAATTATGAATGTCTATTCCAATTCTTTTTTGTGCATAATCTTCATCAAAATCAGTCCATGAAAATTCAAAATCTGTACTTATTTTGAATAATGAAGATTCTTCATCAATTAGGGTAATTAATGTATTTCCATTTTCAAAACCTATATTATGTACATAAAAAGAAAATGAACCTGTTCTGTCTTGATAATCAAAATACCATTCACCATTTAATATTTTTGAACTATCTGGTGTTGTTGAAGTAATAAAATTTTCACAATATGGATAATCATTAAAATTTAAAGTTATTTCATTTAAATCTAAATCATCAATAAAATAATGCGGTATTTTTACAACAAAATCCCAGTAATCATATTTTATTGTTGCATTTGTATTAATCGAAAAATCACCATCCAATTCCTTTGTTTCTATTATATTAGTATTAGGATTCCAATGTTCAACTAATAATCTTTGTTTATAATCATTTCCTTCATATTCAGATGTCATATTTAAAACCGTAAATCCAGGTAAAATTTCATCTTCTTCGGGAGTGTAATTTAATTCTATTTTATTTGTATCTTTAATTTCAAAATCAGTATCTTTATTAATATTTCTTATTTTGTATATTTTTCCAAAGCTATTTATTTTTTTTCTTATATCTTTTTCTAATATTATTCCATTAACTTCATCTTCTTCATTTTTTAAAATATCACTTATTTCAATTTCTTGGTTTTTTTCATTTAAATTTTCTTTTTCAAATTTAATCCATGTTTTTTCTTTTAATCCCTTTTTTCTAGTCAATTCATTATATCTTATATCACCTTCCACTAAAATTGTTCTACCAATTTCTCTTAAACATCTCCAATTTAAATTAATATTATTTGGTATATTATCAAGTTCTAATAAAGTTTTATTATCATTAATATATTCAACTTTAATAACACCACTTTTATAAATTTCATTATTTCTTTTAAAATAAATATAATCTTGTGGAATATTATTACTTTTTGCATCTCTTATTTTAGGACTTTTTAATTGTCCCATAAGAATTATATTATTATCTTGAAAATTAATATAATCTAAAGAACCTGCGTATTTATCTTTTTCTGTTATTCTTAATACATTTCCTGTTTGATGTTTAGGAAATTGTTTTTCTGATGATTCAATTTTATATTTTTCTAATTCTAAATCATCCCATGTTAATTCTAAATCATCCCATGATGTATTATTCATTATACCACAATTTCTCCATTCTCCACCTACATTATTCCAATTTAATTTATGCTTTTCTAAATCATCCCAAGTTTCTTTATGGTGTAAAAATCTTGACATCATTATAAATTCAACTTCAGGAATTCCTATATCAATATTTTTATTTATTTTTATACAATTATTTGTCATATCAAATAATAACATCTCTACATTATATTTACCGATATAGGGTAATCTTGCAGTAATATTTTTTCCATCTATTAATTTTTTTCTTATGCTTGTAGAATATTTCTGAGGACGTTCATATGTAAAACGCCATTCTATTTCATGAAATTCCGCAAATCCTACCGTATCCCATGAGTTGATTTCATGTTCTTTATCATCAATATCATTATCTATTATTTTTTCAAATTTTATAATTTTACCATAACTCAAACCTTCTGAATTTTCAGCATATGCCCTAATATACAAATCTTGATTTGAGAGTGAAATTTCTTCCCAATAATATTTTCCAATACCATCACCAACTTTTCTTTTATGACTAAAATTATCTTCATCTAATGTTTCTCCACCTATTAAAAAACCTCTTTCTGTAATATCAAATCCCCCATCAAAAGTAGTTTCACCGTACATTATAATATTTACTTTATTATCAGAATCTAATTCATAATCAATTTTATCTGTTAATACAGCAGGTAAATTTATAGAACCTCCGTCATTTATTTCCCAATTCTTTTTTGTTATTAATTTATCTCTTGAATCATTAGGTAAACCTGGTGAATAATTACTATTACCAACATCAAAAGTTACATTCTTTTGAACCTCAAGCTTTGACCATTTAATCAAAATATTATTATAAATACCGGTTAATAATTTTACATCAGTAAACATATTATTCATGTAATTAACATTTTTAATATTCCAATCGCTTATGTCTTGATTAAATTTTAATGATTTTTCAAACATACTTGTCATATCCGTAACATTACTCACATCCCAGTTATCAATATTCTGATTGAACATTTCAGATTTTTTAAACATATAACTCATATCAATAACATTAGTAGTTATCCAATTTCCAATATTTTGATTAAATTTAATTGATTCTTCAAATATTCCTTTTAAATTTTGTATATTTGAAATATCCCAATAAATTATTTTTTTATTATTAAATTTTGTTGTTTTTTTAAATAAATACGAAATATCAGTTACAGTATCAGGTAATTTATTTGGAATTTCAGTAAGATTTGTTGCTGTATGAAATGCTCCAGATAAACTTTTTAATTTTAAATTTCCAAAACTATGTACCTTTAATAATTTTTTATTACTTTCATAAGATACATCACCATTTCCAAATTGATCTAATGTTCCATATATTTTAATATTATATATGTTATGATATTTATAAATATGTTCTATATCACCTTCATTTGTAAAATATTCAATATCTCCATCACCCCAATTTACTGTTACATTTACATATCCATAAAACGGTAAAATAATTTTTTTTTCTTCTTCATTTTCAGTATCTATAGAAGTATCAAATTCAAGTTCTAAAATATCTGTTTCAGTTTCTTTATCAGGAATTAATTCATCCCATGTTATTCCCATTTCGGACCATGTTATATCAAATTTATCAGCATTTAAATCTACTAAACAACCAATTGGTCCTTTTTGATTTTTTGCAATATTATCAGTTTCCATAAAATTAAAAACATTATATCCATAATATTTTCTTATAGAAACTTCTTTATTAATATTTTCTATTTGATTTTTATAATTATGTAAATCTTCAATTATAAAAGATGAGTCAATATCAAAATCTGGAATATATTCTTTATTTATATATGTTGTTTGTACACCATCTTCCCATATATTTGTTGCATATCTTTCAAAATATATACCTTCACCAACAATATCAATAATTTTAGCATTCAATGGTAGAAATTTTTCTTTAAGATATTCTCTTAATGAAAATAATTTTATTAATGTTTCTTCATGTGTAAACATAAAAGCATCTTCAACAATAGGAATTCCAAAATTATCTACCTGACCAGATTCTTTATTTATATCATAATGTAAACTAAATAATGATGTTTTCTTCCAGCTACCTGTTGGTAAAAATTCTTCATCTTCCCAATTTCTTCCCTTTCCTTTTAAATCTAATGGGATGTTTACTTGTTTATATCTTTTTTGTTCAAAATCTAATTTTCTTTTGTTTTTCTTATTAGGTAAGTATTTATATTTATTTAAAAATTTTGTTAAATTATTAATACTTATAGGTTTTTCAAGTTTTATTCTTTCAATTTCACTTTCATTTCTTATTAAATTTTTTAACATCTGATGATCTGAGATTGGTTTTCTTTTTTGTGAAATTTCAGGAATTCTTGAAATAATTTTTTGATCTTTTTTTGTTTTTTTAATATGTTCTTCTCTATTTGTTAATTCTGTATTTAACCAATATTCTTTCAATCTTAAATCACCATAATCAAAATATTTTAATATATTTACTAAACCTTTATATGAACCTATATAAGGAAATATATTATGATACTCCAACAACATTTCTTTTCTTTTTTCATTTAACAGGTTATAATCAGGTAATGTTTCATTTACATCGCTATCTCTAAAAATTTTTACTTTTTCAGATGATATTGAGAAACCAAAATTATCAAGCATATTTTTTAGACGCTCATCCTCTCCAGTTATTTCTGCTCTTAATTCAATTTCAGTAAAAATATATATTTTATCTTTATATTCTATTCCTATTCTTAATTTTCTTTCAAAAATACCTTCTTCTCCTGATTTTACACCAAGATTTAATTGAGATACTGAATTTAATTTTTTTGAAAGTTTTCTTGTTAAAGATTTATCTAAAATATCATCAAGTCCATTTTTTAGTTCTAATTTTTTATCATTGGTTTTGATTATCGTGGGAAATTCTGCAGATTTGTCTTCAATTTCATATAAAAATATTTCTTCATCCTTACCATAAACATCAATATATAAATATTCAGAATATGAATCATCAGATAATTTATAATTTCTTGGATGAATATAAAGATCTTTTTTATCAGGATTTTTGGCATATTCTGTAATATAAATATGCTCAGATTCAATCAACCCAGTAGAAATATGATTAAAGAATAAATTACCTTTATATATAACATAAGGAAAAGAAAAGCCTGATTTTTTAATAGGTATAATAATATTTGTTATTACACCAGATGAATTTATTTTTATAAATTCATCTCCATATATTTCATATTTCTCATTTGTATAATTATCTTCAATAATTATTTTTGTATCTGATGAATAATTTTTACCTCCTGAATTTATGATAAAATTCTCAAGTTGACCATCTGGATTTGTGGTAACTTTAATATCGGCACTACTTCCATTTGAATCAACAACATCAACACTTACTTTATATATTTTTTCTAAATTAAGATTATTACCATCTTTATCAAAAAAATCTAAATTATGAAATAAAATCATATTATTTTAATTTATATTAGTTGAATCTTTTTCTATTGCATAGTTTCTTGATTTTTTAATTGATTTTGTATATTCAATTAAAAAAACTATAAATTTTTCAAATTCATTCAAAAAATCTTCCTTTCTTTTATCTAAATAAAAAAGACCTGAAACATTTCTTCTAAAAATTTCTCCTTTGTAATTATAACCCAAATTTTTGTAATTATCTAAAACATGTTGTGATACTTTTAAATAACTTTCTCTTTTGATATAATTTTTATTCTTTTTCATCTTTCTTTAATTTTTTAAGATGTTCATTATGAACTATAGCATTATATGATAATGGTGTTACTTTAGTAAAATCAATATTTATAGAAGACGGTTTTTCTGGATCTACACCATCATATATAAAAACACCATTTCTATCTTTCCATCCACCTCTTATTATTATCAATTCATCCTTTTTCATTTTTATATCACCAAAATTATTTAAACCAACAACATCGGCATTAGGATCATCTTCCTTATTTCTTTCATTTTCCTCACATGTAAACCAAACATTAACACTATCTATTCCTTCAATATTTTCAATTATTGCAATTAAATCCGATCTTGGAATTTTATCTCTTCTTCTACTTTTTAAAAAATAATTAGAAAGCTTTTCCTCAATTGTATATCTTATAATATCTTTACTAAAATCTTCAAAAATAATCAACGAAATATTAACAATATATCTTTTAATAACAGGTTGAATTATCTTAGCAACTGTAGAAATAATTTTACTCCCACTTTCTTCAATTAAAGAATATACATTTAATTTTTCATTTCTGCTTAAATAAAAATTTTCCTGTGGTACTGTAAAATAATTTTCATTTGATTTTATTCGTTTATTAATATCAGGAACTAAAAATAAATAAATAACATTATCTTCAGAATAATCATCTTCTTCCTCAGGTGACGTATATGCATCTATATATGAAAAATAATTCATTTTTTCAATAAAATAAATATAATTTGTTGGATTTGCTAAAACAAAATTTCTTGATACATTTGGTGTTAATAGTTTTGTTAAAAATAAAGGTTCATTATTTGTTCCAAATGAAATATTCGTTTCTGTTTCAATATTAAAAATTTCTGTTATATTTATTTCATTTCCTAAAATATCGTATCCTTCATCAATAAATTTCCACGATACATTTTCAGTTTCTCTAATATTTCCATCATCACCAGCAGTTACAACATATTCAACTTTGATCTCAGATCCAGGTGGTGGTATAGTACCTTTATAACCGTTCCCAAAGAATATGTCAACACCATCTGTTAACCCTGTTTTTATTAAACAACCTTCGGTTTGATATGGAATATCTAATAATGAATCATACACTCTCCATTCTTTGCTATTGACAAATACATGAATATTATGATGATCAATATTCTTTCCTCTTTTAGGAAAAAATGAAAAAGATTGAAGTTTTAATCCAGTACCAGTTGCAATTTGGCTTTCTATTTCTCCTTGAATTATTTTAACAATTAAATAATTTTTTGGTGTTAATTTTATCCTTACTTCTTCTGATGGGACAATAATCAAATATGGTAATGTATTTTCTTTACATTCTATTTTTGTATAATTTGGTATAATAACTGAATCACCATACATATCAACATTTTCACCATTATATGTAATTTTAACATTACCTTGTGCACTAATTGCTCTTGTTGGATTGTGCCCAGTCAATCTTGCCAATCCAAATATCGAATTATTTCTTGTTGCCGTTTTAATGTTTAATTCTGTAATTGAATCTTCAATATAATAAATTATTAATTTTCCTAAATTGATAATTACTTCTAATAATTGACCAAAAGCTGATCCTGTACTAAATATTTGTCCAGCCTGTTCATATTTTTCTTGGAGATAGTCTTGTGCATCTTTATACATCTCCTCAAATAAAAGTCTTGATTTTCTAAAAATATTCATATTTTATTAATTTATTATTAATCCCATTGCATTTGTACCATCTATTATAATATCAATATAACATATATCTTTTATTTTTCCTTTTTTAAATTTTACACTTACGGAAATATCCATAACCAATGCTTCGGGTATATATTTTCTAATTTGTTTTTCTACTTCTTCTTTTATTTTTTTATTACTTGCGTTAAAAGAAAAAATATATTCTTCAAGGTTAATTCCAAAGCTTGGATCTCCAAGAACTTCTCCAGGTTTTGTATATAAAATCATTCTTACTTTTTGTAAAACAGATTCATAAACATCATTATGTTCAATTATATTTTCTTGAAAATTTGGATCGGCAGGATCTTTTGCATATATTTCTTTTATCATTATAATAAATCTTTATTTTTATATATATTTAAAGAAAATAAGGTGCTGTTTTTAGCACCTATGAAAAATTATTCATTAACTTTATTTGAAACAAATTTATTTAATTACGAATTTGAATCTATAACCGGAACTTAAACATGCTTGTTGTTTTAATTTATTTATCTTTTCATGAATTTTATATGTATATGAAGATTTTACCTCAATGATCATATTTTCTGATCTTATATAAAAATCTGGATAGTATCTTTTTATTTTTCCATTTAAACTTTTATAAAAAATTTTACCTATACATCTTTCAATTTTATCATCTTCTATTATAATATCTGATTCTCTATAATTTTCAAGTAAATCTGTCAAAACAGAATCTTCGGCACCTTGTACAAAAACAATTTTTCCCGAGGGTAATTTATATGATTTTTTAAAAAAACGTTTATCGGTTTCTTGGTTTCGTTTTTTGTTTAAATTATCATAGTTTCCAAAATATGGCCATTGAAATTGCATTATTTATATAATTTTTAAAAAAGAAGCATCAGGAACAACCGCTGATATTGAACCCTCATCTTCACTAATATTTACATAATAGTACCCAGATTTTGCATTTTTCATTTTTAAATTTCTCATCATCATTGAATTTGCTTTTATATCATTATGAGGATGTGAAGGACTATTTGTCATTCTACCTACTATCTTAACGGGAAAAATAATTGGTTTACAGTTAAATGAAATTTTTGTTCCGTCTGAATATACAGCACGTTGCTTACTTTCAGTTGGATAGTAATTTTCTTCAGGAAGATCTTTTCTACATTGGAATCCAGTTGTTAGAAAATAACCTCGCGTTAACTCAAGTTCTTTTAATCGTTTTTTTCCAGCAAGTAACGTTTTTCCATATACCCTTTTACCATCCCATTCACCATCAGCTGGTACTCCAATTCTTGCCTCGAGTGCTTGAGTGGCTGCTAATTTCGTACCTATATGAATCCCTTTTTTTCCTTTTAAATTTTTATCTGTACTTCCATGATAAAAAATACTTGAGTAACTTTCAAATAAAAAATTATCGAATTTATTCATATTTTTATATTTTATTTAACCAAAATTAATGATATATAAACATCCAATCTGGGGCGTTTTCATCATCAATTTTTTCTAATATTTCATCAAGTTCATCTTTACCTTCTGATTTTATATCGTCACCATTTATAGTAATACCACCAGGTAAATTAAAATCAAACATTGTTAAAATTCTTCCTAATGATATTTTAGCCTGTGCACTACAATATCTTTGAAATGTCCAATCATCAAAAAGTTTTTCATCGGCTATTGCAACATATCCTTGTATAAAAACATCAAATTTTGGATCTCTTCCCAATACTGTAAATTCTTTGGAGTTATGATTATAATCAAAAGCTATGTTTTCAAGAAAAAATGCTTTAGTCAAATCCCAATATGATTCATATGCAGTTCTCATTACTAAATCATCTGAACCAAAAGGTGAAAGATAAATTTCTTGTGCAATCATTCTATCTGCAGAAAAATCTGCACCAAAATAACCCAAGCTTTGGTGTCCTTTTATTTCTTTAACCTGAAAAATTGAAATAACACAATCGGGCATTAAAACTGTTCTTGTTTTTTTCCAATTACTATCAAATGTACTTCTTTTTATTACAAAATATTGCGGAGATACGGCATATTGATAATTAATTTTTGCCCAGTTCAATGCCTGATTTATAATTCTATGAAATTCTTTATCTGGTACAGAAAAAGGTAATGCACAACCAACTGTTATCTCATCTTTAATTAATTGTATAAATTCGTCTCTAGTCATAATAATTATTTATTTTCCTTTTATTATTTGTAAATACCTATGTTCTTTATATTGGGAATCATCAACTTTTTTATATGTACCAACACGTTTTCCTAATTTTTCTTTATTTATAAGTTCATTATAATCAATTATACTTGTTTCTTTTGATATTTCAATATTTTCACCAAATGTTCCTTTTCTAAAAATTCCCCCTTCAACTTTACAATCAATTATATATGTTTTAAAATTTTCTATATAACAATTTTCTAATAAATTTCCTTGATTTGCATTAGAATCAGTTATCTTAGAATTTTTAATAGAATTCCCAGATATAATTTCAGATTGATCTATTAAAACTTGTGTAAAATTACAATCATATAAATGACAATTTGAAATATATCCATGTCCGGTACAGTTTATTAATTCAAAACCACTAATATCTGAAGAATAAAAATCAACATCTTTTACTTGAAGTCTACTAAGTTCAGTGTCATAATTTAAAGAACCTTTTTTTACACCACCTCTTATCATTATTTTTATAACCTTATCTTTTATCTGATGCCAATATGTTTTTATAACATCAATATTTTCATTTAAATCAACAGATACATATAATTCAGGAAAATTCTTACTTAACATTTCAGGATTTTTATAAACATCAAGATATATTTTATTTTTATCTATAGTTTGTTTTATTTTTCTTTTATTGTTTTCTGTTAAATCTAAATTTTGTATATTGTCATATAAAAATAATATAAAATAATCATTTATATCAAGTATATTTTGAATCTTATTTTCATAATCTTTACCACCAACATATCTAAATTCTAAATATTCTTTTTCCAATTTTTTAAAATTTACACCATAATATTTTTTATCAGGAACTTTAAATTGATTATTATCTACTGAAGAAATGTAAAAAATATTATTTAAAAGTATATTTTTAATTGAGTTTGCATATATAGATTCAATTCTGTTTGGAAATTTATTATATATTGAAAGTTCATCAATATCTAAACAAAATTTTAAAATATTTATTTTTCCAATTGAATTTTTTAATTTTATTTTATTTTTATCAAATGATATATTTAAATGAATAGAACATCTTTCTGTTGTCCAACCATTTTCTTTTATCCAATTGAATGTTTTTATTAAAACATTTCTTGCTTTTTTATAATTAAGAGGTCCTGTAATTAATTCATGACATTCAACTCCACCAGAATAATCTAACTCAAGTTTAAAAATTTCAGATGTTGGGATTATTGGTGATTTTCTTTTAACTGTATATTTATTAAAATTATCAATTTCATACGGTACGACAACTTTTGTTCCTAAATTTTTTGTTAAACTTCTAGCAGCAGAAACTGAATCTAGTTTTGTTAAAAATTCAATCTCCAAACCAATTAATGAAGAATTCAAAACATGTTCTTTGATATTTTTCATAAAAAATATTTAATTTTATTTATATATTAAAGAAGGGTGAAATAAAATTTCACCCTTGCAACTGTTAAGATTATTGGTTATTATAATTATGAAATTTCAAAATTATATTTTTCATCATCATTAATTTCTTTTAATCTAACTTTTATTTTCTCTCCCTGACTGAATTGTGTAATATCATTTATTAAAGATGTATGAACTAATCCAACTTCTCCTGTTTTTAATTTGATAAAAATTCCAAATTTCTTTATTGCTGTAATTCTTCCTTCATATTCTTCACCTTCTTTTAATTCATCTTCACCACTCCCAGGCTCATAATTACTTAAGATTAATTTATATTTGTCATCAATATCTTTAATCCAACATTTAAATTCTTCACCACTTTTTAATTCATTCTTTTCAAATTTTTCTCTAATTTCAGGTTTCATTTTTGATACATGTAACAATCCTGTAAAAATTTCATTAAATTCTAAAAATATACCAAATTTTATTGAACCTGTAATAATTCCAATATGTTCTTTTGATAAATCTAATTCTTTTGCAAAAACAGGAAGCATGTTTTTAATATATTTTTTATGACTAAAAATAAAGGTATCAATTTCTGGTATATAGTCTTCAACCATTACATTTATTTCTTTGTCTACATATTCATCAAAATTGCTTATTTTATTTGCAGCAGCTAATCCACCTGGTAGGAAACCTCTCAGTCCATGAATATCAGTTATAAATCCTCCTCTGTTTCTTTCAATAATTTTAACAGAATATGCAACGGTTTGTTTTTTTATTTGTTTAAATAATTCTTCTTTTAATTTGAATTGATAACCTTTTAATAAAGAAGCTTTTATTTCAGGAGAAGGTTTTTCAATATATATAAGATGATTTTCTTTTAAAAATTTACTTTTTCCTTCCGTTGTTTTTAACCATTTTTTAAATTTACTTTTATCTGCATTGTATAATTCAAAAAATTTCTTTTCTTTATTTAATTCAATTGGAATGTTTATCATATTATTAACTTCAAAGTAAATTTCTTCATCTGTAATTGTTCCCACCCCAGTTATATTCATCAATTGGTTTGATTGTATATCTTTACCACTTAACGGCATATTACTTGAGTTTTTTAAATATATTTTATACAATTCATCCGCATAGTCTTCTTGACAGTAGATTTTATCGTTTCCTTGTGGTATAATTTTTGGATTGATTTCTAATTTTGGCATTTGTTTTTGCTTTAAAAGTTATACATAGTACTATTTTTTATTTATATATTCATGTTTAATCTTATTTAAGTGATGATTCTTTAACATATTCTTTTAAGATATCTAAAAAATTATCATCTAAATATTCTTTTATCTTTTCATCAAAAAAATTAATTGCAGATTGTGAAAATTTTGTTTCTGTTATTGCAGCATCTTTAATTTTAATTTCTTCAATACCGTTATCGGCAACATATAAATCATTGTTTTTTAATTTTATTGTATCGTTATCAATATTTATATTTATATTTTCCCCTGAATCTCCAAATGATAAACCTCTTCCAGGTACCTTTGGATTAATTTTGGGTCCTGTTATTGCACCATCAACAACCATATCGGCTCCTATTGTATTTCCGGTGATTTTTCTAAATGATACTGCACCATCTTTTATATGAAGTTTATTTTGATCATCAACTTCGAATAAATTTTCATCAAATTTTAAATCTAATTTTTTATAATTTATATTATTAAATCTAAATGAAGAAAAATCTAAACAATTACCTTCAATTATAAATGTTTCAGAAATAAAATTATCAATTCTTTTTGTAAATTCAATTTCAAAAGTTTCTCCAAAAATTTTGGCTTGTTTTTTAAATAAATCCCCAGTATATTTTTCTACATTTTCCGGTTCTTCCTCAATTTTATAATCCTCAATGTCTAAATTTACTTCTGTTTTTTTATAATATGCTATTTCAGCAGATTCTTTAATTGCTTTAGAAATATTGTCTCTAAAACTCGATATTCTATCTTGTATTCTTGTCATAATTATTTTTTTAATCTAAAGTTACTATATTTGATTTTATTGTACTAATAAGTCTAGGAATTGATGCTTCATTATACTTAAGAATCAGAGGTATTAATTCTGTCATACCTTTTAAAAAAAGTGGACCTAGTGCTGCTGTATATGGATTTGGGGTAGCAGCTTGTGCTAAATCTCTAAAAGTGTCTCGAATTGTACTTATATGTTCTTCTATGGCATCATTTATTTCTTCCAATGTTTCTTCTGTATTATCACCTAATAATGCAGGTTGATCTGATTCATCTTCACTACCTAAACTTATTTTATTTTCTTGTATATGTATAATTTGTCCACTCGCGTGTTCTATATAAACAGTATTATCAGGTCTTACATTAATAATTGAATCTTTGAGAGAAATGAAATATCCTTTTTCTTGTGTATAATATGCTTTTAATTCTTCATCTTCATCATAACAAAAAACATGAGAATTGAAATAATCTTCACCTATTTCTTCTTTTAAGGAAGGATTGATATTTTGAATTGAAAAATATTCTGGTGCATATATATTTCCATTATTAAATTTTACCTTTAAAATAGTTCCTATTTTTGGTGAGGACCCTGAACCAAATCCCCCATTATCTATACTTGAAAAAGATAAAGAATTTGCTGGGTATGCCCAAGGTATATCTTCAATTTCTAAATTATCATATACACCATATACTTTAATTTTGCACCTAAACTCACGCAACTCATCATCATTCTCAACTACTTCACCCAACCATTCTTTATTCTTAAGGTTACTATCTATTAAATTATTTTTTTCTTCTGTTTTCATATTTTAAAAATTAAACTGCAGGTGGTCCTGAAAAACCCATATTACCTAAATTTTTAGAATCTGTTGTTGTGGGTTCTTTTAAATCAATATTTTCATTAGCAATTTGTTTTGAAGCTATTGTTTTTTGAAATTCTATATTTTCTGAAGATTTTTGTTTTGGAGAAACCGGTTCTTGAAATTCTATATTTTCCGGTGTTTTTTGTTTTGGAGAAACCGGTTCTTGTAATTGTATATTTTTATTTATCAATCCTCTATTATTCGTTTTCCAAATACTATCAAGAGATATTGAATAATCTTCATGAACTTTACCATCTCCAAGTTTTAATCTATTAAATCCATCTCTTGCCATTTGTTGTGCAAGTCTATCACCTTCATTAATTATATCAGCAGCAGGATCAAATGCACCGGCCCTACGTGTAAAATCAGAAGGTGAAAAGCCATATACATTTCCTAACCATGCAGCAGTTATTCTCCCTGCTATTCTATCACGAACTTGTTCTTCTATTGCACCAGCTAAAACATCCGTTGTTAATTCTCTTCTATTATCTGTATATTCATCAAACTTATCTTGAAATTTTCCTTTTTCTTTATTATCAATATTATCTAAATCCCGAATTTGATTTTGTAATCTTGCTTCCTCCTGTGATAATTCTTCTCTTGCTTCCATTTGAACACTTGAGGCTTTAGAAATTCCAAATTTTCCTTTTGAACCTTTTATATGTTCATCATCAACTCTTACACCAATACCAAGTTTTAAATTTGAATAATATGCACTTTCTTTTATATTTCCTACACTAAACTTTATTTCTTGTGTTGCTTCTTCGGGTGCTGCTCCCATATTTAAAGTTTCTACAAATGATGGACTATCTGAAAACATATCAAACATACAATTATCAAGTGTTAAAATTATTCCAGGTTTCCATGTATTATCTCCAACTAAATTATTTACAAACCATTCTTTATTTGAATCTTTTATTTTTGATATTTTTCTTACAATATTATTTACTGATGAATGAAATTGATTTGTTATACTTTTCTTTATATTAGATATTGGATCAAATGTTGAATCAAAAATACTTTTATTAACATCATATTCATTTGTAACAAATTCATCAACTGGCTCAAGAAAACCAGTTCTATGAAAATCTCTATAATCATGTAATATAATATTACATCTAAAAAATCTCATATTTTCTGGTAACATCCATCTATGATTGACGGCATCCCAAGCTGCTTTTTTATACAAATCCTTCATCGCAGTTATTTTTAAATCTAAACTCTCAATTGTTGAAATTGTAATATCACTTCCGCTTCCTCTAAAATTTTGACTAGGATCAATTTTTAAAATACTCCCGATTCCTGTTATTGATTGAAAATACCAAGGTGCCTTTTGTGTTATATCTTTCAACATTGTTATAAAAACTTCAAGTGATCTGGCACGACCAGGTTCATTAATATTTCTAAGATATTGAACAGCAGACCATTCATCACTTGGATTCATTAATAAATGATTTGTTAAAGAATCAAATTTACTTTCTTCAATATCCGATCTTATTGTTTCAAAATCAAACTCAATCGTAAATCCTATATATGTAGGTTCTTGCCATTCTTTATACCAATGCATCTCTGGTACTCTTGTTGAACCTTCTAAATAATTTCTTAATCGTATATTTTTATTTGACATTTTTTGTTTATTTTATATTGGTTCTGGCCATTCTCTTCTTGTAAGAATTAAAGATTCTGTAAAACTTGATTCCCTTGGTGCTTGTCCAGCAATACTAGGTTTAAATTGAATTTTTAGACCTTTAATTAAATAAAAACCTGTGTAAAAATTATCAATTGCAATAGATAAACCATCTTCATTTTTACCTTCATCATCCATCCTAACATTAAGTTCTTTAATTCTTCTTATATCCCCAGTAACAAAAAATACAGCAGGAATATTTTCATATCTATATAAATTAAAATTGAATTTATTTAAAACTGCTTCTATATTTAATTTCTCCAATTCTTTATTATTCATTAAATTATGAGCTCTTGCAAAATAAAAATTTTCATGTACATTATGATCTGGTTTATTATGTTGGATTCCTATATACTTATCTATCTGTTGATCATTGTAACTATCATCACCTGGTCTTCCTCTTAATAAAATTTTATCATTTTCAGCACCTTCTGTTATTAAACTTTTTGCTTGTAACTCCCATAACTCTAAACTTTCATGATCAAAAAATTTTATATTTAAAGCATATCCATATTTTTTTGAAATTTCTGACGATCTGTTTATTGGTTTAAATCTTTTTATATAAAAATTATCATTATTTCGCTCGGGATGATTATTTATACATTTTTCAGTCATACCTTTTGAAACCGTATCATCCCCAATACCTGCATTTGTAAAAGGATCTTCAGTTAATGCCTCTAAAACATCTGCATTATAATCAATTAAAGTATTAACATTTATAAAATTTAAATGATAATAAACATCAATAAAAAATGTAAAAAAAGAACTTTCATCTTTCCATGCTGCACCACTTATATGTTTCATCAATTCATATCTATTATTAAATGTTATCCATGTCATTTCATCATCTGTACTATCTTCATTTGTTGCAAAACCTAAGTGTAATTCTTTTGCTAATTCTTCCATAACACTAAATGAAGTTCCTTTATATGCTTGATTAATATTATCATATAAATGTGGAATATATAACTCACCTTCAAAAAACAAAATTGCTCCTTTTCCTTCTGGGGATGCTTGTGAACCTGCAACAGTATCTATATTTGTAATTAAATAATCATTTCTAATCGGTTTAAATAAATCATCTCTTCCTCTTATATAAACAGATAATAAATCACCATCTTTTGGAAAATTTGTTGTAAAAAATATTCCTGATGTTTCTAATTTGACTTTTAATGAAATTTTTGGTAAAATTCCCGTAGAATCAATTGTCATATTAAGAATTTCTTCTGCTCCAAAAATATATTCTTCTGTTTGTATATGTGGATATTCAACACCTCTAAATTCAATATCTTTAGGACTTGTTTCACTGGCATCGGGTGCATCTTTTCTATAACTATAATCAGCAACTTTTAATTCTATTAAATCTACAGAAGGTTCAAATAAAGATGATATATTATTCATTATTTTTTAGTTTATCTATTAATTTTTGTTTTGAAAGAGGAATATCTTTAGTTTTATCAACTTTTCTTGAAATATGTGGACCTAAAATAATTTGACCATCTGCAAATTGCATTTCTTTATCCCCATATTTTGAATAATTTGGTGGTAATTTTTTCTTCTCTCTTTCCTTGTATTTTTCATAACTATCTCCAGTTTCTTTCATTAATTTTTTTGTTGGATCTGCGTATTGTTTTCTAACCTTAGCTCTCGGATCATTTGCAGGTTCCATTGTAATAAATTTTTCTTTAGATTCAATAGGATCAGGTATTAAAATAATATCACCAGGTTCTAAAGAAAATGGATTGGAAATTTCATTTGATTTTAATAAAATTTCCATTTTAGATTGATCTCCCAATTTTAATTCTGCTAATAAATCAGGTTTCATTGCAAAATCTTCAGGACATAATGTTATATCAACAAAATCAAAATCTAAATCTTTTAATGATTTTGCACTTAAATCTTTTATTTCATTATTGTATTTATCAATTATTTTCGGTTTACCATCTACCGTTCTTGAAAATTTTAATGACATTTTATAATTATTTATTTTTTACCATGTTTCATTTCTATATTAGCTGCAAGTCTTGCACCTTGGTCAACTGAACCTTCATATGTTTTTGCTCCACCTTCAACCACTGCATCAAAATTTGTTTCACCAATATCATAGCTTGTGTGTGTTCTTTGTTTTTCATCCCGACCCATTACTTTGTTTATATAAGGATTTCTCGAACCTGTATGTTTATCAACTTGACTTTCAACATTTCCTGACCATTTTTCTTCAAAACCATCGGGTAGTGTATAGATCCGACCTGAACCTTTATTAAACATTGATTCTACTCCGTATCTATCACGAGCCATTCCATGTTTGAGTTTAACCGTTATAGTCATTTCAGTCGGAAAATCATCAGGACCTAATTCATCACTGAAANTAAAATCACAACCATCACAAACAAGATTTCCAATCATCATTATTGGATTAAATGGATTTCCTATAACTAAATGCCAAGAACCNGTAGGTTCTCCAGTTAATAAAGCTCTTAAACCATGAAACATTGGTGATTTTCCTTGTAATTTAGATAACATTGCAAATTGTGCACCGCTTCCAATAGCAGATTTTAATGTACCTATAGGATCTTTAACAACATTATTAAAAAAGTTTGACATTCTGTCTCCAATTGCTGAAACTGATTCTCTAATTGCACTTTGAAAACCTACTGCATCACCTTTATACCACGCAGCCATACCTTTTTTCCAAGGAAAGGATTGCATACTACCTCTCCATCTGTTTGCACCGCCCCAAAATGCTCCAGTTCCATATGTTAATAATAAGAAATTTGATATAATATCAAGCATAGCAGCTTTTGTATTTATTCCACCTATTGAGCGTGCAGTATAATGAAAATTTAAACTTATATCATGTGTAAAAGTTAAACCTTCTTTTCTGCGCTGTACAGCATCAATTCTATTAACTGGGCCTTGAATTCTATTAACATAAGGACCTTCTGCATACGGATCAGGTGGTGGTTCATTACCGTGCATCATACCTTCCTTTGTTGCTTCACCCGAAGCAATAGATAATGCTCGACCAATTCCTTTACCAAAACCTAAATTCTCAGCATCCCCATATTGTTCTGTGTTATCATGTATACTTGATTCTAATTCTTTCCAGGGTAATCCAACAGAAAAACTTAAAATTTCACTTAATTTATTTCCAGTATCTTCACCTAACCAAGTAATTGCTTGTGCAACTGGTGGTGCTGTTGTGTTATTGTCATCTTCGGGTGCTTCTTTCGGATCATCATCAATATCTTTATATGTTCCACCTTCAGGTGTTTCAACATTTTTTGTATCTACTGCATTTTTATAAAAAGGAAAATCTAAAGAATCGAATGTTGGAACAGCATATCTTCTTAATGTTATTAAATTATTATTTGGTATTTTATTAAAGTATTTACAATATGCAAAATCTGAATAAAAATATGGTGTAGTACCTCTTTTATTTGCTAAACCATAATCAATAAGTTTAGAAACAGTTACATCTTTAGAATATCCTTCATGATTTAATAATTGGTTTTCTGATGAACCACCAAAATCAAAATCTTCATACCATTTCCGTTTTCCTGGTGTATCAATTAAAGAATGCATACCATCTGAACCATCAAATGCACCTCTCAATTGAACAATTGCAAAATTATTCATTATTGCATGAACACCTTTTTTTCCTTCATCTTCACTACCTTCAGGATCATGTAAACCACTACTACCTTCTTCCATTTGTTCAGAATTAAATGGATCTATAATTTTTGGACCTACTATTTTTTTTAACCGTTCGTCATTAGGGTTTCTTTGTGCATCGCCACCGGTTTCTGTTATATTTTCATCGGTTTCACCAAACATATCTTCAGGTACAGGAGGTCCTGCTGGTCGTTCGTAACCTTCAACTGGAAGAAATACACCGATATTACTTTCGGGTACTATTATCATCTCTCCAGTTTCTTTGTTTTCTATAGTAATGTTATCACCAGATTGGCTCTTTTTTTTCCACTCAGCCATTATAATAATTTTTATTTATATATTCATGTTTTGAAATTATGATTTTTAAAGTAACATAATTTATAAAATATGATTATAGACAACTTGTAAAATTTACTGATAAATCTATTGTTAAAAACTAAAAAGTCAATCTATTTTCTTTAGATTGACTTTTTGAAACAAAATATTTCTACTGTTTATCGCAAAACTTCCATAGCATCCTTGAATGTTTTTATCAAATCATCATCACTCAATTTTTTCATGATTTTATAATTACCAGGTTCTAAATCATTTTTTATGTCTTTTAAGGTAAGGTTTTTATAATCATTTATAAATTTTATAAATTTCATAATCTTATGAAAATCTTATGAAAATCTTATGAAAATCTATACATCTCAACTTGAGACCGATTACTAAACATCTTAAACCGCTCAAAATCAATTGATTCAAGCGGAACCCTATACCTCAGTTTAGAGTTTTTTATTTGCTTAAAAGCTTTTTTCCATTCTTTTACTCCTTCTAAACCGTATTCCTTCCATAGGTCTGTAATAGAATTCTTAAGGTTAAAGTTTGGATAAAACTTTTTGTTTTTCTTTATTATGACATTGTAACCACGACGACCAATTTCACATGCTGCATTGCACGGGTCAAAGTAGTTGTGTTGTAAATTTCCTATAAAACTTGAGTAAGCCGGATTAACATTAAAGGTTTTAACACCAATGAGTTGCAATCTTTTTTTCAAGTTTCCTTCAAACGAACCTCTCTTCCAAAGATTTCTTGTTAAGCGGTTAAAGCGATGACCAAGTCCTGAATCTGAAGTGTCAATTTTACCTAGGTCTTCTAAGAAAACAAATTTACATTGGTATGATTTTGCTATATTTGTTATAACTTTTGCACAATGAATAGTTTCATGTTTTAGTTTATTATTCAAATACTTAAACCGTTTTGAATCACTTGAGTTCTTCTCTGAAGTAATTTTACTTGTAAGTTTACTAAAGTCAAATGATTGAGTATGAATTACCTGATCATTTTCATAAATAGAAATCCCTATATGATTTGGGTTTAAGTCAATACCCATGTATCGGTTCTCAAGCAGTTGAATTTGTTGAGGTTTAGGTTCTTCATAACTTAAGTAAATATAGTTTTCATTTAAACGAAC
>SL_8KL_010_SEDDRAFT_10001240_pt1 | contig 22070 bp, 18 predicted proteins | sample SodLakKL_010_SED_4_FD_11160 | JGI IMG/M metagenome (IMG submission 11160) | reverse complement strand
CCCACAATTTGCGCCCACGCCACCCGTGCCGACTCTGATCGTGAGCGCTCCCGCCGCGACCGAGCGTGTGCCCTCTCGCAACCCGCCGCCACCGCCACCGCCAGCGCCAGCCGCGTTGACATTGGTTATGCCGCCGCCGCCGCCGCCACCGCCGACGATCAAGTATTCGACATCGGTCGGATTCGGCAAGGTCAGGGCGCCATCCCCGAAAAAAGTGTGTGCGCGCCAAATACGCGTACCATCCGGGTCGGTAAATTCGTTAACTGTGCCCCCGGTGCCGGGCGCAGGCTGGCCCGGCAGGGCGGTGATGGTGATCGTGACATCAGAGCTGTTGGTTAACCCAAACGCGTCGGTGACAGTCAGGCGAAAACTTAGCGTTTCGCTGCTGCCAGTGGGCTGCGGCGCGGTAAAGCTGGGGGTTGTTGTGTTCGCTCCGCTCAGGACGACGCTGGTGCCCGCAAGCTGCGTCCAGTTGTATCCGGTAATATTGTCCTCGGGGTCGGTCGATCCGCTGCCGTCCAGAGTGACGGTGGTGAAAGCCGGCACGTTTTGGGGCTGACCTGCATTCGCTGTCGGTGCAAAATTTGCGACATAACGCAGGATAACTACGCCAGCTCTGCCATCCTGCGAGGCATTTCCACCACTTCCCGCATTGACCTGACCTATCCCAGAGGTGACACCCGAAGCACTCCCACCGACGGCATATGTGACTGATGGACCAGCGATAGTGCTTGAGCGGCCTGCGCCCCCATCTCTATTCGATGCGTTCGCAAGAGCGCCACCGCCGCCGCCGCCGCGTGGTGCTAGAAAAAGTGAGAGAGACCTGTTGGCACCATCGTTGCCAGGGGGGTTTCCAGTCCCACCCGTAGACCCGAATGGCGACGCCGCCCCACCACCGCTGCCTCCGGGGAAAAGGCCGGCTTGACCATTATTGTCGCCTAAGCCCAAAAAGGTGGAGCTTCCGCCACCGCCACCGCCCCCAGCCCTTATGTCAAATCCAGCACTTAAGCTAAAAAAAGCACTTGTCCCGCCGGGTCCACCGCGGGTTCCACCATTGCCTTGGGTTCCACCTGCACCAACAAGAACGGAAATGTTGTTCTGCGTGCCTAAAAATAATGGGACAGCAGTTAGATTCGTAGAATAGCCACCCGCGCCGCCGCCACCCCCGCTGTTCGTGAGACTACCTTCCCCACCACCGCCCCCACCGCCAATGACCAGATATCGAACCTCACGGTCGCGCAGCAGGTTGAAGTTTCCCGAAGCGGTAAATCGGTGGACGCAGAAACTCTGCCCGCCATCCTGAATAAGGCTGACCGTGCCGCCGGTTGCGACTGCTGCGCAGCGCGCTTCTGCCAAGGCTGCGCCAGTAGATAAGATCAACGCCATGACTGCCGCGCCAAGGGCTTGCCATATGCCCCCCCTCATTTGAACATCCCCCGCAGGCTGTCAGCGTCGAATTTCATGCGGAACTGCACGAAGGGGCCTGAATCGGTATGGCCGAGGGCCGAGAAATCGGGGTCGTGAAAGCCCGTGAAGTTATAGCCCAGCGATAGCCAGCCATTGTCGAACGGCGTCAGCCCCATCGACAGGCCAAGGCTGTTGGACATCCGGCCTGTGCGCGCGGTATGCATCATGCTGCCATGCAGGCCGATGTCGACCTGCTCGGTCACGTCGCGGCGATATTCGGCACCGACAAGGTTCAGCACATCATCCACCGTGCCGGTGCGCAACCGCGCGCGGTCATACTTCACCCCGTAGCGCAGGTTCAGGAATTCCGTGTCTGACAGGTATTGCGAGCGATAGACCGAGGCAATCGCGCTCACGCTCTCGATCCCGCCCTGATCGCGCTGGCGCAATTCGCCTTGGAGCAGGGTGATCGGGTCGCGCGGGCCTGCGCGGTGGGCGGCACTGGCCTGTAGTTTCAGATCATGCCGCCAGTCCGCACCGGACGTGCGGGTCAGCCCCAGCAGGGCTTCTGCGCCCGCACTCCATGTCTCGGACAGCTCGCCATCCATGCGCAGGCGCAGGTTGCCGGTGTCTGTGTCGCGCGTGCGCCGCCATTCGGTATCGGCCCCCGCGCCCCAGCTTTCGGCCTCATGGCGCAGGCCCGCGCGCAGGGCGATGAAGCTTTCGGCGATATATGGGTTGCCGATGGACTGGCCCATCGGCACGCCCGCAGCCCCCAGATCCCATTGCACATCCCCGCCCAGATAGGCCGACAGCCCGTCGCGCAGGTGTAGCCGTGATCTGCGCCCAGAAACAGCGCCTGACCCTGGTTTTGGTCATTGCCTGCCCATGACAGGGCCGTGCGGTAAGCGCGCCCTTCTTCGGGGATGAATTCAGCGCCAAAGGTGAAACGCCGCGCTTCAATGCTGGTCTGGCGCTGGCTTTCCACCTCAAATGTGCCAAAGACGGTCCAGCGTTCGGTCAGAAGATAGCCAAAGCTCAGGTCCAGCTTGTCGCCTGCGCGCGGCGCGTCCGGCCGCAGCGAGACTTCGGTGCCCAAAGCCTGCGTCAGACGGCCGTCTTCCGATGTGCCGGTGCCCCGATATACAAGGCGCAGATCACGGGTCTGGCCAGTGGTGTCGTTGGTGTAAATGCCCCTGAAGCCCAGCGATTGCGTTTTGCGTTCGCGTTCGCGGGTCAGCAAAACCTCGCCATCGCGCCTGCGCACGTCATTGGCGCGGTCATTCTCGGCCAGAAGCTGCCCTTCGAGAAGCCACCGCTCGGACGGGGTTTCGGGGTCTGCCCAAAGCTGGTGACGCAGGCTCAGGCCAGAGAGGATGGTGTCAATGTCGGCGTCAGAAGCGGTCAGCGCAACATGGCCCCGCTGGCGGCGCAGATAGGCGGGGACCTGCGTGCCACCGCGTTCAAATTCTGCGCGCACTTCGCTACGCAGACCGGTATCGCTATGGGTGGCGAAACTGCGCCGCGCATGCAGCACTTCGGCGCTGAGTGTCAGCTCGTCCGTGGCCCGGTAGCTTAGGTCAAACCCCGACAGCGTGATCGAAAGAGCTTGCCCTTCCACACGGCGGGCATGCACGGCGCTCACGGCTGCGCGCAGGCGGGGGCTGAGTTCGGCCTCGGCGCGGATGCCCGCGATCAGGCCATTGCGCAAATCCTCATCCGCCTCGTAATCAACCACCAGAATGTTGCGGTGCAATTCTGGTGTGAAGGCAGGTATGGGGCGGCGCAGAAACAACTGGCCGGTCGTGTAGCTGAGAACATAATCCAGTCCCGGCGCGAGTGTGCGGCTTTGCAACTCTTCAGAGGCATCACTCCGCGACACCGTGACAAGACGCACTGTCTGCGAATGGGGGATGATGTCCGTGCGGCTGAGGGGGTAGGGGCCGACTGTGCCATTCAGCGGGATGCGATCCTCGACCAGCGCGTTCGAGAGTTGTGCGGCAAAGGCCATCACGCGCCAGTCTTCATCCTCGAACACTGCGCGTGCGCCAGTGACCTCCTGATTGATGGAGATATCGACAGATTATCACTGACTGTATCGCTGATCGCAACATTGGTCGCGCTCGATGACGCATCGGCAGCATTCGTTACTTCGATCGTATATTCCACACAAGCGCCGGGAATCGGGGCCAGATTGGCGGTTGGGTTCTCCACACCATCAGCACAACTGATCGTGTTTCCTGGCAACTGTTCGCTGAGCACAACAACTGATTTTGATGCGCTCAACTGTGGCGCGGTCACTTTCAGGCGTGTCAGTGCGGTTGCTGTGGCATTAAACTCGGCGTCGATTGTTGGCGCTGTACCAACAAATGTCACATCATCGCCGGTCAGGGTCAGCCGCAAGGCGCGCAGCGCATCCAGATCGGCGGTCATGACCTGTTCGTCATCAATCTCTTCAAATATCGGGCGGAACAGATCGGGGGAGTCTTCATCGGCCCATTCAATCGCCAGCCCCTCGGGGGCGGCAAAGCTGAACGGGTCAAGCACCAACTCGGCCGCGACCTGCGCGCCAAGTTGCAGGTTCATGGCGGCGTCTTCGGTGGGGTTGTCCAGCGTGATGACGTAAAGCACCTGATCGCCGGGGGTGACGACACTTTCGTCCAGCGGGACAAGCAAGATGACAGGTTCGCCGTCCTCATCCAGAACCGGCTCGCCGGTATCGGTCAGTTCCAACTCCAGCGTATAGCCGGCAAGTGTGACCTGAACGCTTGTTGGCGGGTCTTCGGCGGGTATGTCGGTCTGGGCGGCCACATGAGAGGGGGTCAGAACAAGCGCAAGAATGCACGCACGCAGCCAGACGTGACTGCACGTGCCTAAATTGGGTCGCATCAATTAATCTCAATGCGGCAAAACACCCGCTAAATTGCAGGTTCGCGCGTACTGTTGTTACTTAGAAGTTTAAGTAAACCCCTAAGATATTGCAACAAGCAGCGCGGAGGTGCAGTAGTAAAGCTGCATCGCCGAGGCTACGATATGCACTTATTCTAATAATTCACAATTGAGCAAGGGCAAAGCAACTGTGATCCCAAAAGGGAGTATTTCTGTGGCGCGATGGACATAGCTAAGATGCGTAGTTTACAGCACTTTTTTGGCGCTTTTCGTTATGTCGACAGTCGCGCCGAAAATGGTCACAGCCGAGCCTGCGACCAGCTTTGCTGCCAATGATGTCGAGTTTCTCAACCTCATGGGCAATCTCGAAGGCCCGCGCGGCTTTGGAACAGTAACCGATTTTGCACCTGCCTTGCCTGCGCGCCCGCTGACCGAGATGACTTTGGCCGAGGTGCTGGTCTATCAGCGCGACATTAGGTGCGATAGGCACCATCTCGTCAGCGGTCGGGCGCTATCAGTTCATCTATCTGACCCTGCGCGATCTGGTCGAAACGCATGATATCTCGGACGCCTTGGTATTTGACGCCGAAGTTCAGACCTATCTGGCGCGGTTCCTGATGCATCAGTGCGGATTCTACGCGCGCGACACGCCCGTGCTGCAACTTGGCAATTGTCTGGCCTCTGTCTGGGCCGCGCTTCCACTGGTGAGTGGCCCGCTGCGGGGCGAGTCTGCCTATAGCGAAGACGGTATCAACAAGGCCTTTGTGGCGCCTGACGTCGTGATCGAGGTTTTGCGCAGCCGATTTGAATGGTGAGCGGCGCCGAAACCACATGACCTTAGCGCCAGTGTGATTTCGCGCGGCGTGTGGACAGCAGCAGGTTTGTCTCTGATGACATGACGCCATCAAGGTTACGGATATGGCTGAGGATTGCATCCAGTTCCGCAAGGGAATTGGCGGATAACTCCACAATCAGGTCCCAGCGGCCATTGGTTGAATGCACAGCTGTGACCAAGGCCATGCCCGACAAGCGCGCCATAATCCGCTCGCCGCCACGGCCTTCGATTCCGATCAGCATCATCGCGCGCACTGGCGCATCGGCGATATCGCCTCGTGTAATCGCGGTGAAGCCCAGAATTTCGCCCTGTTGGTGCAGGCGCGCAAGCCGGACACGCACGGTTGCACGGCTGACCCCAAGCTTTTCTGCCAATGTCATGACAGAGGCGCGCCCGTCGCGGCGCAACTCTGCGATCAGATTCTGATCCAGATCGTCCATACTGAAACCTATATGTGCCATAATGGTCAGTTAAGCCCCCAAAGTAGCAAAAAGTCCAGTTGCGATCTTCCCGATATGCGAACCATTGTGCCCAAAACAGGAGATAACAATGACCCGCCCCACTTTAATCGGTGCCCCGGTCGATAGCGGCCAACGCACAGCGGGGTGCCTGATGGGGCCTGCGGCCTACCGCGTCGCAGGTTTGGCCGAGGTGCTGGACGCGCTTGGAACACCAGCCTTGGACAGGGGCGATCTGGCCCTGCCCGCCGCCTTGCCCGCGTGCACCCCGCACAATCCGGCAGTGGACCAGTTGCCCGCGACACTGGCCTGGACCGACCTTATCCGCACGGCGGTTGAGGCCGAATTGGCCGCCGACCGCCTGCCCATTGTGCTGGGCGGCGATCATGCCTTGGCGCTTGGCTCTGTCGCCGGGGCGGCGGCGCATGCGGCGCGGGTGGGGCGTCCGCTATTCCTGCTGTGGCTGGATGCGCATAGTGATTTCCACACAGTGCAAAGCACCAGTTCGGGCAATCTGCATGGCACGCCGGTTGCCTATGCCGCAGGGCGCGCGGGCTTTGCCCCGTTCCCCCCGTTTCCCGCCCCCGTTCCTGCCGACCACATTTGCCTGTTTGGCATCAGAAGCGTGGACCCCGCCGAGCATCGCGCGCTCGAAGCATGCGAGATTGCTGTAAACGACATGCGCGTTCTGGATGAGCAGGGCATATCCGCGCCCTTGCGCCGCTTCCTCGACAAGGTGCGTGTGGCGGGCGGGATGCTGCATGTCAGCCTTGATGTCGATTTTCTGGACCCCGGAATCGCGCCCGCCGTTGGCACGACCGTTCCCGGCGGTGCCACCTTTCGAGAGGCGCATCTGGTCTGCGAGATGATCCACGAGACCGGCTTGATGACCTCGCTCGATCTGGTCGAGTTAAACCCATACCTTGACGAGCGTGGCCGCACGGCGCGGCTGATGGTCGATCTGGTCGGCAGTCTGATGGGCCGCAAGGTGTTTGACCGACCCACCCGCAGCTTTACCTGAAGGAGTCACTGAATGACACTGCCCTCACGTCAGGCCCTTGTGCCCTTTGTCAGCGTCGAGAATATGATGCGCCTTGTCCTGCATGTCGGGATCGAGCAGATGATGGTCGAGTTAACGCACGCCATCGAAGCTGATTTCCGCCGCTGGCCCGCCTTTGACAAGACGCCCCGCGTTGCCAGCCATTCTGATATCGGTGTGATCGAATTGATGCCCACATCTGATGGGCAGCATTACGGTTTCAAATATGTGAATGGCCATCCGGGAAACATGCGGCAGGGCTTGCAGACGGTAACGGCCTTTGGGGTTCTGGCCGATGTGGCGACAGGCTACCCGCTGCTGCTGTCGGAAATGACCATTCTGACCGCATTGCGCACGGCGGCGACCAGTGCGATGGCCGCAAAGTGGCTTGCCCCCCGCGATGCGCGCGTGATGGCGATGATCGGAAATGGTGCGCAGGCCGAGTTTCAGGCGCTGGCGATGAAAGCGGTCTGCGGCATAGAGGAAGTGCGCCTGTATGATATCGACCCCGCCGCCACCCGAAAATGCGCAGCCAATCTGGCGGGACGGGGCTTGCGCGTGGTGTCCTGCGACACGGCCGAGCAGGCGGTGCTGGGCGCACAGATCATAACGACCTGCACCGCTGACAAGCAATATGCCACAATCCTGACCGACAATCTGGTGGGCGGCGGGGTTCATATTAACGCAGTTGGCGGCGACTGTCCGGGCAAGACAGAGTTGCACCGCGACATCCTGCTGCGCGCAGGCATCTTTGTCGAATATCCGCCCCAGACCCGGATCGAGGGTGAAATTCAAGCGCTGGACCCCGACCATCCGGTGACCGAGTTGTGGCAGGTGATCGCAGGCGAGGCCCCGGGCCGCACAGATGCAGGGCAGGTGACGCTGTTTGACAGTGTCGGCTTCGCAATCGAAGATTTCAGCGCGCTGCGCCATATCCTCAAACGTCTGGAAGGCACAGAGTTTTTCCTTGAACTGGACATGATCGCAGACCCCGACGACCCGCGCGATTTGTTCGGGATGATTATTCGATCCGAGGGGCATTAACGTCCAACATCCCCCCAAGGGTCAAAGCGTTCAGCGCATGGGCGGCAAATGGACAAGTGCGCGTTTAACTTTCCAGAAGGTGAGATATCGCCTTGCGATAGCGCGCGACAATCTGGTCGCGCGCGCGATGCCGCCCTTGCAGGACACAATGCCGCCCTGCCGACCAAAGATCGGTGATAACGGACGTGCGCGATGCAAAAACAAGGCCATCTAGCAAGTGCGACGGTGCTCGCGCACAAAGCGTGGGGTCAGTCCCGTCAATCCCGACAAGATCGGCCAGCCGCCCCACTGCAATTTCGCCACAGTCGCGCCCCAAGGCCTGCGCGCCACCGCGCGCGGCGCTGGTATACAGCGCCTGTCCGACGGACCCTTCGGCAGAGACCATCAGATTGCGCGCCTGATTTTGCAATCTTTGTGAATACTCCAACATGCGCAACTCCTGTACCCCAGAGATTGCGATGTTGGAATCCGTTCCAACCCCATATGTGCCGCCTGCCTTCAGATACGCGGGGCCGTTAAAGATGCCGTCGCCAAGATTGGCCTCGGTAACCGGACACAGACCGGCGACCGCGCCGCTGCGTGCCAGCCCGATGGTTTCACCCTCTGTCATATGGGTCGCATGAATAACGCACCAGTCCGGGCCGACGGGTTGGGTGGATAACAACCACTCAATAGGGCGTTGCCCCAGCCAGTCGGTTATATCCGCCACCTCTTTTTGTTGTTCTGCGGCATGAATATGCACTGGCCCTTCCGTATGGCTGCTGAGCAGCGCTGACAGGTCGTCCGGGCTGGTCGCGCGCAGCGAATGCGGCGCAATGCCAAGGCGCATATCATCCGGCAGGGCGCGCAACCCCGCGCCCACCCGTTGCACCAGCGTTTGAAACCGCGTCACATCGTTTCCGAAACGCAACTGTCCGGCGTTCAGCGCTTGGCGTCCGGCACTGCCGTAGCTGTAAAGCACCGGCAGATGGGTCAGGCCGATACCCGTGTCCAACGCGGCGGCAAAGATGCGCTGCGACAATTCCGAAATATCGTCATAGGGCGCGCCGCCAGCTTGATGATGGACATAGTGAAACTCGGCCACACTCGCAAAGCCTGCTTCCTGCATCTCCATGAAGGCAAGGGCTGCAATGGCTTCCAGTTGGTCGGGCGTCAGATTGTCCATGAAGCGATACATCAACTTGCGCCATGTCCAGAAACTGTCCCGCCCCGCGTGCCGCGTTTCCGTCATGCCTGCCATGGCGCGTTGAAAGCTGTGACTGTGAAGGTTGGACAGCGCGGGCAACAGCACATCGACCCTGCTATCCTGCGGCATTGGCTTGGCACTGGGATGGAGTGCCTGAATGACCCCATGCTCGATTTCAATGCGCGTATTCTCCGCCCAACCCGATGCCAGCAAGGCAAGCTTTGCATGTATCATCTGAACATCCTGTATATTTGTATAGACATATACAGCAATAAAATGTACATGAAAAGCAGAATTACTTTCGGCCATGATAGCGGAGCGGAGGCACAATTTGCACGACACCCAGATATTCACTGATCTGAACGCGGCGACCCTGCGTGACGGGGCAAGCGCGTATGGCTGGATTGAAAACGCAGCCATCGTGGTGCGGGGCGGTCAGATTGCATGGGTCGGTGCGGCGCAAGACCTGCCGCACACATATCACGCTTGGCCGCGCCACAGCATGCAAGGGCGTCTTGTTACCCCCGGTCTGATAGATTGCCACACACATCTGGTGCATGGCGGCAACCGCGCGGTCGAGTTTGAGATGCGGCTGAATGGCGCCAGTTACGAAGATATCGCGCGGGCAGGGGGCGGCATCGTCTCGACCGTCAGCGCGACGCGCGCGGCGTTGCATTCGGAGTTGTTGCAGGACGCGTTGCCACGCGTCGATGCCTTCATACGCGAAGGGATCACGACGGTGGAAATCAAGTCCGGCTATGGTCTGGATGTGGACACCGAATTGCGCATGTTGCGGGTCGCGCGGGATATCGCATTGCAGCGGCCAATTCGCGTGAAAACCAGCTTTCTGGGCGCACATGCCATACCGGCTGACTATGCAGGGCAGGCGGAGGCGTATCTGGATGACGTGTGTCTGCCCGCCTTGCGTGCGGCCCATGCCGAAGGGTTGGTTGATGCTGTCGATGGGTTCTGCGAAGGGATCGCCTTCTCGCCTGCGCAGATTGCGCGGGTCTTTGATGAGGCGCAGCGCCTTGGCTTGCCGGTCAAACTACATGCAGAACAACTCTCAAACCTTGGCGGCGCGCGCCTTGCAGCAGAGCGCCATGCAGTGTCGGCCGATCATCTGGAATATCTGGATGAGGGTGGCGTGCGTGCCATGGCGCTGGCCGGGACGGTTGCGGTTATTCTGCCGGGTGCGTTTTACACGCTGCGCGAAGAACATGCGCCACCCATTGCGCTGTTGCGCCAGCATGGCGTGCCAATGGCGTTGGCCACCGACCTGAATCCCGGCTCGTCGCCGATGAATTCGCTGCTGCTGGCGATGAATATGGGCTGCACGCTGTTTCGCATGACCCCGGAAGAGGCCTTGCGCGGGGTTACATGCCATGCCGCGCGTGCGCTCGACCTACACGATTGCGGCCAGCTTGCAGCCGGTATGCGCGCGGATCTGGCGGTCTGGGATGTCACCCACCCGGCAGAGCTGAGCTACCGCATTGGGTATAACCCGCTGCACACCCGCCTGTTTGGAGGGCTGTCATGACCCCACTGACCCTGACACCCGGTGAAGCGACCCTCGCCGATCTGGCCGACGTGTTCTGGAACGGTCGGGCCATCCAGCTTGACCCTGCCAGCCACGCGGGCATCGCGGCGGCGCGCGCGCAGGTTGTGGCCGCCGTGGCGGGCGATCAGCCCGTGTATGGAATCAACACCGGCTTTGGCAAACTCGCCTCGGTCAAGATCGCGGCGCAGGATACGGCTGCGCTACAGCGCAACCTGATCCTGTCGCATTGCTGCGGCGTGGGTGCGCCCATCCCTGTGGCGCAGGCGCGATTGATGATGGCGTTGAAGCTGTTGTCGCTGGGGCGCGGCGCGTCGGGCGTGCGGATGGCGGTGATTGAACTGCTTGAGCAGATGCTTGCCCGTGGCGTGACCCCCGTCATTCCGGTCAAAGGGTCTGTCGGCGCGTCGGGGGATCTTGCGCCGCTGGCCCATATGGCGGCTGTCATGATGGGCCATGGCGCGGCCTTGTTTGAGGGGCAGCGCTATGACGGCGGGCAGGCGCTGCGCCGCGCGGGTCTGGCCCCGCTGGAACTGGTGGCCAAGGAAGGGCTGGCGCTGATCAATGGCACGCAGTTTTCCACGGCCTTTGCGCTGTCCGGCCTGTTCGGGGCATGGCGCGCGATGCAAAGCGGGCTGGTTATCTCGGCCATGTCCACTGATGCGATCATGGGATCAACCGCACCGTTGCAGCCCGAGATTCACGCCTTGCGCGGCCAGCCCGGCCAGATCGAAGTTGCCGCCGGCCTGCGCGCGCTGCTGGAGGGCAGTGAGATCCGCGAAAGCCACCGCGATGATGACGCGCGGGTCCAAGACCCCTATTGCATCCGGTGCCAGCCGCAGGTCACGGGGGCCGCCCTCGATCTGCTGCGCATGGCCGCGCGCACCCTTCAAATCGAAGCCAATGCCGCAACAGACAACCCGTTGGTTCTGGCGGAAACAGGGCTGATCGTCTCGGGGGGGAATTTTCATGCCGAACCGGTGGGGTTTGCTGCGGATATGATCGCATTGGCGGTTGCGGAAATCGGTGCCATCGCACAGCGGCGTGTGGCGCTGATTGTCGATCCGGTCCTCAGCCATGATCTGCCCGCCTTTCTGACGCCGCATCCGGGCCTGAACTCTGGGTTGATGATTGCCGAGGTGACAACCGCTGCGCTGATGTCCGAGAACAAGCATCTGGCCAACCCCTGCGTGACCGACAGCACCCCCACAAGTGCCAATCAGGAAGATCACGTCAGCATGGCGGCGCATGGGGCGGTGCGGCTGGGCCAGATGGTTCGCAATCTAGAGTATATCCTTGGGGTCGAGTTGCTTTGTGCCGCGCAGGGTATCGAGTTTCGCGCACCGCTGCGCACCAGCCCGGCCTTGGCCGCAGTGTTGCATGATCTGCGCGCAAGCATCCCCAGCCTGCGCGAAGACCGCTATATGGCCCCCGATCTGGAACAGGCGGCCCATCTTGTCGGTAGCGTGCAGTTCGCGCTGGGCGCGGGCGTCCCCTTGCCAGAGTTGCACGCATGAACGCGGTCGAGGTTGCGCGCGGCGACGGCCCTGTCGTGCTGGCATTTCCGCATGCCGGCACACTCGTGCCTGATGCGGTCCACGCCGCGCTGAATGCGCGGGGACGGATTCTGGCGGATACGGATTGGCATATTGACAGGCTTTATGCCGGGTTGCGGGCGGATGTGACGACCGTGCGCGCCACATTCCACCGCTATGTGATCGACGCCAATCGTGACACTGCGGGGGGCGTGCTCTATCCCGGCCAGAACACGACCGGACTGATCCCGCTGACCGATTTTGACGGCCGCGATATTTGGCAGGCCCCGCCTGACGCGCGCGCTTTAGCAGAGCGGGTGGACAGATTTCATGCCCCATATCACAGGGCACTCAGGGCCGAGTTGGAGCGTGTTCACCGCCGTCACGGAGTGGCCTTGCTGTATGATTGCCATTCGATCCGGTCGCAGATTCCGTTCCTGTTCGAGGGGGTTTTGCCGGATTTCAACATAGGCACCAATGACGCCACCAGTTGCGATGCGCGGATCGCATCCGCAGTCGCGCATATCTGCGCAACTGCCGCAGGGTATAGCAGTGTCGTTAACGGGCGCTTCAAGGGCGGCTGGACAACCCGCCATTACGGCCAGCCCGCCCAAGGGCTGCATGCGGTGCAGATGGAACTGGCCCAAAGCAGCTATCTGACAACGCAGGCCCCGCCTTGGCGCTACGACGCGCAAAAAGCCGAAAAGCTGCGCGTCCACCTCAAAACCCTGCTCGACAGATTGACCGAACTGGCCCCGCAACTGAAAGGCATGACATGAGTGATCCGCGCAAGAATACCCGTGACATNTTTCCACCCACCGGCCCCGAATTGACCACTAAAAGCTGGATGACCGAAGCGCCCCTGCGGATGCTGATGAACAACCTGCATCCTGACGTGGCCGAGAATCCGCATGAATTGGTGGTCTATGGCGGTATCGGGCGGGCCGCGCGCACTTGGCAGGATTTTGATACTATCGTGGCCAGCCTGCGTGATCTGGACGAGGATCAGACCTTGCTGGTGCAATCGGGCAAACCCGTGGGCATATTTCGCACTCACAAGGATGCGCCGCGCGTGTTGATTGCCAATTCAAACCTCGTGCCGCATTGGGCGACATGGGATCATTTCAATGAACTCGACCGCAAGGGGCTGGCGATGTATGGCCAGATGACGGCGGGGTCATGGATATATATCGGCTCTCAGGGGATCGTGCAGGGCACCTATGAAACCTTTGTCGAGGCGGGGCGCCAGCATTATCAGGGCGATCTGACAGGCAAGTGGATTCTGACAGGCGGGTTGGGCGGCATGGGCGGGGCGCAGCCGCTTGCGGCGGTGATGGCCGGTGCCTGCTGTCTGGCTGTGGAATGCAACCCTGACAGCATCGCGTTTCGTCTGCGCACGCGCTATGTCGACGAACAGGCCGACACACTCGATGACGCGCTTGAGATGATCCGGCGCTGGACCGCAGCTGGCGAGGCCAAGTCGGTTGCCCTGCTGGGCAACGCGGCAGATGTGTTCCCCGAAATGGTGCGCCGCGGTGTGCGCCCCGACATCGTGACCGACCAGACCTCGGCGCATGATCCGGTGAATGGGTATCTGCCCCAAGGCTGGAGCATGGCCGAATGGCGCGCCAAGCGCGAAACTGACCCCAAAGCTGTGGAAAAGGCCGCGCGGGCCTCGATGAAAACCCATGTCGCGGCGATGGTCGATTTCTGGAATGCAGGTGTGCCAACGCTGGACTACGGCAATAACATCCGGCAAGTCGCGCTTGACGAAGGGTTGAAAGATGCCTTTGCCTTTCCGGGGTTCGTGCCTGCTTATATCCGCCCGCTGTTTTGCCGTGGTATTGGCCCGTTTCGCTGGGCGGCCCTGTCGGGCGACCCTGAGGACATTTACAAGACCGATGCCAAGGTTAAGGAACTGCTGCCCGATGACACCCATCTGCACACATGGCTGGACATGGCGCGGGATCGTATCGCGTTTCAGGGGTTGCCCGCGCGGATCTGCTGGGTGGGGCTGGGCGTGCGTGACAAGCTGGGCCTTGCCTTTAACGAGATGGTGCGCAACGGCGAGCTTGCCGCCCCCATCGTGATCGGGCGCGACCATCTGGACAGCGGCTCCGTTGCCAGCCCCAACCGCGAGACAGAGGCTATGCTGGACGGGTCAGATGCGGTCAGCGACTGGCCGTTGCTGAATGCGCTGCTGAACACGGCCTCTGGGGCAACATGGGTCAGCCTGCATCATGGCGGCGGCGTAGGCATGGGGTTTTCACAGCATTCCGGCATGGTCATTTGCTGCGATGGCTCGCATGAGGCCGATGCACGTATTGCGCGTGTGCTGTGGAACGACCCGGCCACAGGTGTGATGCGCCATGCGGATGCGGGGTATGATACCGCCCGTGACTGCGCGCGCGAACATGGGCTAAGGCTGCCCGGTATTCTGTGACCGATGCGGGGCATGTCGGGATTGGGCAGAGGGGTCAATACCGCGTGGTCATACGATACCCGCGATGATGGGTCATCCTGACAAAGGTTACTGCCCGCCCTTCCCACCAAGTCGAGCGTTCGACCTGAAACAACGCGTCCCCCTGCTGACAGTCCAGATACGCGGCCAGCGCGGGGTCGGCTTGCGCGGCCTGAAAGCTGATTTCAGCCGTCGAATAGGGCACCGCCGCGATCAGCCATTCATTGGGGCCAATATCTGAGAAAGTGGCCTGTTGGGCGTCAGGGGTGACGGCAAGGTTGATCCAGCGATCCTCGTGCTGGAAGGGCAGGCCATTTGCATAATGCATACAGACCAGATGCAGAACCTGTGCATCATTTTGCAACTGCAAACGGGCGCGCAACCAGTCGGGGGCCGTGGTGACGGCGCTGCAGACCAAGCTATAGCGGTAATCCGAGCCTTGGTTTTCAATTTCATGTCGCACGATGGGAATGGAAAATCTGGCCTCGCGCACCGGTGCCATGCGCACGCGGCTGCCTGTTTTGCGCCGCCGTTCGATCAGGCCATCATCGGCCAGTTCCCGCATGGCCCGGTTCACGGTTGCGCGCGCGCAGCTGAATTGCTGCGCAATCTCGACCTCGTTTGGCAACAGGCTGCCGGGGGGCCAGTCGCCTTGGGTGATCTTGCCCAGAAGATGCGCCTTGATGTCGCGGTATGTGGCCGACATGCGCACTCCTTGCCGTACAGGTTTTGACCTTGCTGCACATGCTGGATGCAACGGGATTTATAAGTACAGACAATTCTGCATTAAATCCAGACAAATACCGGCAGAGCGCGCTGCCTGCTCTTTGAATGTAGGTCAGGTTGGCGGGAATTTCTGTTTAAACGCATATGGTTGAAATTAAGAGGAAGAAAAGCGGTCGCCGCAACACAGACATGTTTGCAGCGACGCATTTTTGCAGTTGGCCCGCAGGCCAAATACCTACGTTACCGATAGGCTGGAGCGTTGGCACCCACCACTGTGCCCACAGCAGCACCACCAAGAATGGCGGCTGTCCGGCCAGAGCCTGACCCGATCTGAGTGCCCACGGCCGCACCAGTAAGTGCGCCTGTCGCCGCATTGATCTGCGGATCGTTCGTGCAGCCTGTCACAACGGCAAGTGATGCCGCGAACAGGGCCATAACTGATAACTTCTTCATCTGTGTGATTCCTATTTGTCAACTGAGTCAAGCATTCAACTAATTGCACTTCGCAAGCCGCGATTGAACTATTTTCTTCGTTACCCACCCATGTTTATCGTGCCGATACGCGCTTCTGCTTGGGTTTTCGGTGCAATTTCGGCACTCTGCGCGAAAATCCGCACCCTGACCTTGGGGGGGCGTGCGCGCAACGATCACATGCTCTTGCGTATATAGAACAGGGGCTTCACAGGAAATTACCCACGCAGCATTTGCATTCGGGGTATGCATACGCGCAAGCGTCAGCGCGGTTGAGCCGATATCCGCCCACATGCCCAAATCAGTGATGGGAAGTTTTATTGCATGGCGTCAGCCTTCGCGGTATGGCTGGCCAAGGTCCGATTGCCCTGTGCGAGGTCGCCGGGTGATGCGTGAGCCCACTTGCGGCGGTCCAGCCGTAAGCGGACCAATCTGATGGAACTAGTTGGCCATGCGCTGGTCACGTAAACAAGCAGGGGTTCTATGAACCGAATAATTTATATCGTCGGCCTTGTTGTCATTGTGCTGTTCGTCATGGGACTCTTGGGTCTGCGGTGACTGCGCTGGCGCTTGCGCCATCGGGCAGTTTGACGCACTGCGCCCCAACTGCGCCCCCCGAAGCCGACCCGATGCCAGCAGCGCGGGCGCTTGGGACCAGTTCGACACAACACGGAGCAGCGCAATGCGTACAGAGACATGGCCGGAAATGGCCCTGCTGGCAGGGCGGCTATTGATTTCGGTGCTGTTTGTGGGCGGGGCTGTTCAGAAAATCCTCTCACCGGCTGATGCACAAGCGTTGCTGGTTATGCAGGGGTTGTCTGTGGCGCTGATCTGGCCCGCGCTGATTTTCAACATGATAACGGGGCTGATGTTGGCGCTGGGGCTTTGGGTCCGGCCCGTTGCGTTGGTGTTGGCGGCGTATTGCGGGGTCACCAGCTTTTTCCATCTGATCCCGGATGACCCATGGCAAATGTCGATCTTTGTCAAGAACTGGTCCATCGCGGGCGGGTGCCTTGCGCTGGCTGTTGCGGGGTCCGGGCGCTGGGCCCTGCGGCCAGACCCGCCCATTGCCCGCGGGGGGGCACTGAGCGCAAGCAAGGCTAATTTACGCGCATGGCTGCGACCCGGCGGGGGACGTGTTGCCGCCGCCCGCTTCACTGGTCATAACCCGCGACGATCAGATGCGCGCGCGCGCCCAGCTTTGATGGGCCATATCCCGGATCGCGGAAATCGTGTCGTCTTCCACAGGCACGGACAAGGGTGTTTTCAGCCCGTCATCGTGGAAAATATACAACCGAGAGGTAAACTGGTCGAAGGGCAACGACGCCTCGCCCAGACGTTCGCTATTTCCATGCGTGGACACCACAATGCCCAAGCCCCAATCCTGCCCGCTGTCATTGTTCGGGTTGAAGAAATAGACGCGCATTTCGCCTGCTTGATCCAATGCGACGCGAATGATCGTGATGGCATGCCACCCGACAAAAGCGCCCTGACTGTCAGTGACCGCTATGCCCGCAGGTTGCGGATGAACGACAGGTTCATTGCCGTTGTGCAGCGGGTGATAGGCCAGATGAAAATCGGCAATGAACTTATCGTAGTCATGCAGTTTGCCTGTCATGATATCGACTGCGATATGGAACTCTCGCCCGACCCACCAGCCATGCAGCTCTGGATTGATCCAGCGGTGCGGGTCTTCGCCCCTTGTGGCGACGCGCCGCCCCATCTCGGCATAGATGCGGTCGATATGGGGTACCAGCAAGACCGACACCGCGTCTGCGTCCAAGGGTGTGTGCAGTGCAAGGCCAGCAGGCAGCACCGCGGAATCCAGCGCCTCGCCCTCGAAATGCATGACGATGCGGTCATTTGCCGTAACCTGCGCCAGCATCCATAGCAGATAATCGGGATCATTCAGCGCCCAGATCGACAAGGCCCGCGCGGCTTGGCAGGTCGGGTTGTTCCCTTGACCGATGCCCAAAGGCTGGCCCAGCAGCGTCATCAACCCAGCCACCAATTGACTATGAGGTGTGACAGCATCGCCAAGCGCCGCACTTAGGCCCGCTTCACACTCGGGTGACATCGTGGCCCCCAAAAGCCGCCACAGCGAGGGCGCAATGGGCGGCGAATACAAGATGCCACGCTCCAGCATCAAGGAAATGCCCAGAATTGACTGCGCTGTGCCCGGATGCACCGCAACATCAATTAACTGTTGGACAAGGGGCTGATAACACCGAAGGCAATCCAGCCCTGTGCTGCTCAGGCCTAATGAGTCTGGCAGAAAATGCCCCTGCCCACTGTCAAGAATGAACCGCAGATAGGTCGCGTGATAGTCCGACACCAGTCCAGTGTCGTGCATCGCGCGTGCCATGCCTGAAGCTTCGGTCTGCAATGTGCCCGTATCGGCAGAGGCAAGGCGACTGCGATACACATCTAGGCCGGGGTCTTCACGACAGAGTTCCGTCGGGCCAAACAGCGCGCTTATCAGACGGTCAGCCCCCAGCCGGTTGTCGCTGGCGTTGAAACCCTGACTTTGCTGACCCAGCGCCAGTGCAATCTGCAAGACCATGGATTTGACATGACCTACCTGAATCGGCCTTTGCCGCAGGATGCGCCAGACTTCATCAACCAGCCTGCCCAAGATCCCTTCGGTACCCACAGCCTCCAGCAGGTGCTGAAGCAACTGGTCAACGAATGGGGTCAGTTCATGTTCTGACAGGCGCGAAGCCTCGTGGTGCGCGCCCAGTATCCGGTCAAGGTTCAGCGCCAGAACTTGCGTCAGAAAATGATGCGCATGTTCCATCGGTAGGCCCGGTTGCGAATGCTCGCCGCGCGCGACAGCAAGGAAGCGCAACAGGCTGATGCATTCCAGCACCACAAGCCGCATATCAGGGGATTTCAGCGCATTGCCGACCATACCGGGCACAAGGCCAGAGGGGGCAGCCCAATCCGTTCCGTCAAAAATACCCGCAGCGTCCAGCGCAACGGCGCGCGCTTCCAACTCTGCCAGCCCGCCGGGCTGCTTGAGCAACCGCTTGGCGGCATCCAGAACGCGGCCCTGATAGGTGAATTTCGCAGCGGGCGTTGCCCCGGCAAGCTGTCCCAGCATGTGATCGAAGCTGCGCGCGATCTGTTTGATCGGAGTGCCTTCGGAGGTCATTGTCATCGCTGTCATTCCTGTGACGCTATCGGGCGCGCCGGGTTACTGTTACAGATGTCGTCGCTTCGTCACAAGAATGCAAGCCAACGCGGCAGGCAGGTGGCAAAACATGCCATATTCTGCGTGCCGCGCCAAAGACTTCATCAGATGTAGTAGTCCAGCTCTTCCTGCGCCTTCAGCAAATCCCGCAATTGGTGCGGGTCTTCGCCGAAGAAATAGACCAGCCCCCAATGCGTGCCAAAGGCCGTTCGCTTGGTAACTGTCGATTCCACAGGTGCCGCCAATTCGTGGAATTCGAAATAGGGGTGGTTTTCTGTCTCTGGTGGAATCTGCAATTCGCTGACCACCCGCCTGCGGGGATAGACACCAAAACAGCCTGCATGGCCCAGTGCATCCTTGACGGGGGTGGGAAAGAAGGCGTCCAGCTCTTCTTGTGTGGCCTTGGGGTCGAAAGACAGCACCAAGGCCTGATATGCATTAAAGCCGTAGGCACGCTCCATCAACTCGAACGCGTTAAAGCCGGGCGGGCGATAGGCCACTTCACCGAAATACATCGTGCCATCATTTGTCACGAAATATTCGGGGTGGATAAATCCGAACTCGATATCGAACACGTCAATCAGCTTTTCGATCTGCTCGGTGATCTTGGCGCGGTACTTTTCCAACTCTGGCGTGGCGGGCACAAAGACTGAATAGCCCAGCGTCACATATTCCGAGATGTTCAGAAACTGGATCTTGCGATCCTTGATCCACGCCTCGACCGCGAATTCCCAACCGTCCAGATGCGACTCCAGAAGTGCGGGAAACTCGTCATCGGCAATCGCAGCCACATCATCGGGCGAGCGGATGACGCGGTGCCCAAGGCAGCCTGCCTTGTCAAACGCCTTGAAGTGGATCGGGTCATTCGGGTCGCCATCCAGCTTCAGAAGTGTCTGGTTTACGCGTTTCAGGAACCGGATCACATCGGTCTGATCCATCGCTTCCTCAAAAATACCGACACGAATGCCACCAAGCTGCGCGCGCCGCTTCATCAGCGACTTGTCGCGGAACAGCATCGACTGGCCCAGCAGGCGCGGATTTTTCAGCAATACAGAATTGACCGCCCCGGCCCATTCCACAGTTTCCTCGAACAGCGGTATGGCGACGTCAACGCCCATATCATTGAGGGTGGTCGCAAGCTCGTGAGAGCGGTCATTCAAACGCTCGAAATCCCAGCTGACATAGGGAATGCCGTGTTGGGTGGCATACTCCTCTGCCCATTTTGGCGCAACGATGACATAGCGGCGATCAAACTTCTCCAGCGCATCTATACACCGAAGGCTCCAGCCAAGAATTGCGATGTAGCCTTTGTTCGGATCTTTCGTCTGCATTATTTCCCCTTCAGAATAAACTCAAAGCGTTACAGTTCTAGCTTGCTGCGTCGCAAGTTGAAATGCTTCGCACATACAACTATCATAGATGTAAGATGATTGATACCGCATGCTATGAATTTAAAATATAAGCACGATTATTTCGAGTGGGTGCGTGTGTGCGACACAATCTAACGAAATTTTGCTTTATTTATCTAACTAAAATAAATTCCCTGAAATACGCGCCTTAGCGGTCATCCCGATATGGATGATAGGACCATGTCGCATATCTCTTGTCGCGGCAAACGCCGGCAAGCTGTGGCGTCACTCGCCAGATGTTCAGGACAGGGATGAAGCAGAACGATGGGCGCGAGTCGGCGCAGGTGCGTGGATCGGAAGGGTTGCCGCGCTGGCGTCTGCGGACAGGCCGCAATCGAACAGAACATCCGATCCCAACCCGAAAACCCGTGTGTCTGGCCGGATGCAATCGGCAAGTTTCAGTTGCGGAATTTTTGTGGTCAGCGACGCAGGGCCAGCCCCGATCAGAAGCGGCGCTACAGCAACTTGCAGCCGCGTCAGCAACCCCGCTTCCAGAAACCCCGCAATGGTAATGCCCCCGCCTTCGATCAGCAGGCTGGACAATCCGGCCTTTTGCAGGGCTGAAAGAATATCGCGCGGGCGGAATATGCCGTCGACAAGCGGCAGTCTTATGACTTCGACCCCAGCGATGCGGGGGCGCTCGACAGCCTGAACCACCAGACGCCGCGCACCATCCGCGCGCAGGGCAGGGGCATCATCGGGCAACCGGCCCTTTGGGTCTATCACGATCCGCGCCGGATTCGGACCGCTGCACAAGCGCACGGTCAGGCGCGAATTGTCATGCAGGGCAGTTCCCACACCAATCACCACACCATCGACCAGCGCGCGCAACCGGTGCAGATGGGCCAGACCATCCGGCCCTGACACATCGCGCGCATCGCCTGACACGGTAGCGACGCGCCCGTCCAGCGATTGTCCGATCTGGGCCACGACCATTGGTGTCAGATCGCGCCGCGCCAACGGACCATAAAGCGCCAGCGCCCCCTTTTCCCCCTCAGACCACGCGCCACAACACGCGCATGCGTGCCCCGACCTGACCGCCAGAACCCGATCCCAGACTTGGCGGGTAACAGTTACGCTATGCATTTCTGTTGTCCTTTCCTGTCGGTCACGTTGTGCGCAGTTCAATGTCAGGTGGCAGGGCAAGCAAGTCACGATGCCCGATGCGGCACTGCGCCTGTGCGAGTTGTGCGATTCTTCGCTCGTGCCAGCTTGCGGCTTTTGCTTCTCCGGCCTCGGTTGCGGCACCGGCTATGCCCGCCAGCAATTCACGCTGAAGCGCGGCCTCACTCGGGCCAAGCTGCCAAGGACTGTCCGCTTGCAAGACGCGAAAACCGGCAGCGGCAAATATCTCGGCAATGGCCTCTGCTGCATCGGGGCCAAGGGCCGGGCCGAACCCTTTATCCCCGCGTTGGTCTTGGTTGAACGCAAGCGTCACGTCGGCGTCTGCCGGATCATCCGGTGACCAACGCATCATCCCGTCATAGTTCAAGGCCGCATAAAACGGCAGCGCATGGCGGGCCAGAAGATCGGCAAGGGACGTGACCCAGTCGCGCGCGCACAGATCAAGCAGCGCCGAGGCCGTCACCAGACTGGCCCCGTCCAGCGGCAGTTTGTGCAGATCGCGCAGATCAAGCTGATGGGTCGTCACACCGGCTTTGGCCCCTGCCGTCGCCTGTTCCAGCAGAGAGGCATCATTGTCGACCAGCCGCCACTTGGCCACCCGTTTGAGGGGGGCGTCAAATGCTCGGATTGTTGATCCGGTGCCGCACCCAAGATCGACGATCACCGGCTCTGGACCCGCGGCGTGCGCCGCCGCCAATAAAAGCGCACTGTCACGTGCCGCGTGATCGGCGGGT
>SL_8KL_010_SEDDRAFT_10001239_pt1 | contig 22085 bp, 21 predicted proteins | sample SodLakKL_010_SED_4_FD_11160 | JGI IMG/M metagenome (IMG submission 11160) | reverse complement strand
AATTCAAGGCGACCACGGACAGCGATCATACGTTCAACATTGCGCCGAACATTCTGGATCGTGACTTCACGGCGGATCGGCCCAACCAGAAATGGGCGGGCGACATCAGCTACATCTGGACCCGCGAAGGCTGGCTGTATCTGGCCGTGATCCTCGATCTTCATTCCCGGCGCGTGATTGGCTGGGCCGTGAGCAATCGTATGAAGCGGGATCTGGCCATTCGGGCGCTGAAAATGGCCATCGCCCTGAGGTCACCGCCCAAGGGTTGCATCTTCCACAGCGATCGCGGCAGTCAATACTGTTCACATGACTATCAGAAGATCCTGCGCGAGCACAAATTTCAGGTCTCGATGAGTGGCAAAGGGAATTGCTACGATAACGCTGCTGTCGAGACCTTCTTCAAAACGATCAAAGCCGAGCTGATCTGGCGACGGACCTAAGAAACGCGCAGACAGGCCGAGACCGCTATATTCCAGTATATCAACGGGTTCTATAACCCTCGGCGTCGGCACTCAGCATTGGGATGGAAAAGTCCGGTCGCTTTCGAACGGAAGGTGGCTTAAACGAGCACTCGGAGCGGCACAAATACGCGACAGGTCCAAATTGATCNGGTAGATTTTCCCACCACGCAGCGGCATCATGTATACTGTGATGTGTGTTGAAAGGCGCGGGTCACGCTGCCATCGCGTTACTGAAAGATCATTGCAATCTCTTCTGTACTCAGCAGCTTCCACTGACCGGGAGCCATGCTATCAGGCAGGGACAAGCCGCCCAGACGTTCGCGGTGCAATTCCTTGACGTGGTTTCCGGTGGCTGCAAACATGCGGCGCACCTGATGGTATCGGCCCTCAGTGATCCGCAGCAGCGCATCAGTTTCCGAGATCACGTCCAGTTCGGCAGGCGCCAGCGGCTTTACCTCGCCATCCAGCATCAAGTGACCCGAAGCAAACAGATCGGCTTCGGTGCCATCGAGCGGGCGGGCCAGTTTGGCGCGGTAGGTCTTTTTGACGTGGCGCTTGGGGCTGATGACGCGGTGTAGCAGGTCGCCATCATCGGTCAGCAACAAAAGACCGGACGTTTGCTTGTCCAACCGGCCTATGGTCGAGATCGCCGGATTGCGACGGTTCCAGCGCTTGGGCAGGAGATCATAGACAAGCGAACCGGTTTCCTTGTGCGAACAGGTCGTGCCCAAGGGTTTGTTCATAAGGATGACCAAGCCTGCGAGGGGATCAAGTGCCTCGCCGTTGATCTTCATGCGGGTCGGCAAATCCGGGTCAACCGGTATATGTTGGGTGGCATCAAGGAGTTTGGTTGCGTCGAGCGTAATTGCGCCGGTTTTGGCCATTCGCGCAATCTCGCTGCGAGAGCCGTATCCCATCGAGGACAGAAGCCTGTCGATGCGAGAGGTTCGAATCTTGGCCATTACCTTTGGTTCCTGAAGTGGCCTGGAGGGCGCGCCCACGAGAAACCGGACATTTCTGTACTCCTACCAAAATTGCGCGCGGTGTCGGGGTTGACTTCAATGCTAGCCGAAGAACTTCGCTTTCGTCAAACGCCCTCATCATCGGGTACAGTCCCAAGCCTTACAAGAAAAGTGGGGCTGCCGACTTCGCCGGACGTGCGATCTTCGGTCACAACGTAAGCATCTGCACCAATGCAATTCTCAGCAAGGAATTCCCGTTCGGCGCGGTTCTGTGCTTCGGACGCTGTAGAATATTGAAGTTGTTTGCCGATCTGAAGTCCGCCACGCCCGCCGCGCGCCGCCTTTTTGGCAATGTAGGTCTGACAGACATAATGCATTTTTTCGCCGGTCTCGTTTTCTTCGGTCATTGCCGCCTCCAATGCTGAGAAATAGGTCGATGCAAACACGGTATCAGGCCGCCCGCCATTGGTCGTTCAAATGAACGCTGCGGCCTGAGTGGACGAAACCCGATACACCGTGGTTATTTTACTTTTTTGTCGCCGATGGTCAGCGCGGGTTTTCCTGCAAGCGAATTGGCGGTCGCAGGTATCTTCGATTTGTCTTTCTTGGGTTTTTTGGTTTCTTTGTTGCCGCGCATGCTGTTGTTGCCTTTGGCCATAGAATATTCCTCTCAAATGCAGCGTTCCTGTGCCGGGATGGCACAGATAGCGTTGCGCATACTTACCGCTGCCGGTCCTCCGGCAGGGTGTTTCAATCTTGTCCGGCGCGCGTTGGCATCGCCGCTTTTTCCGCGGCTTCGTCCAGCGACTTTTGCTGGTTGCGCGATACGGTTGTAATCGCGCTAGCAAACATCGAATTCGCCGCGGCGAAGTCTTCGGCTGTGTCAATCTCGGTCCAGTTCAAACCCGTGATGTCCAGTGCACGAAACTCTGTTCCTGAGGCGATCAATCGCGCATAGGCCGCCTCATATTCCTCTTGTAGGTGGCCATGATGCGTCATCATTTGCGCAAGTTCTGCAAATAACAACGCGCCCGTCTTGGCGCTGATCTTCTCGACCCCAAGGGACTTGCCCAACGCCAGCTTTGCATCGACAGCCCTGCCAATCTCTAACACCTGCATCTTGTCATTGGCGATGACCTTTACCTTTACCTCTTCTGCGTCTAGCGCAATGTTCTGGTCGATACACACGGCGTTCAAACTGTCGCTGTCCAGAAGCTGGCGCAATACTTTGACGTCAAACACAACATCTGCATCGAATTTCACGAATTCGGCTGTGCCAATCGCAGCAGATGCCAGCATCAGGCAATAGCCTGTATTCGTCTCGCTGTAGCGATCGTTAATCACATAGGTGACCCGGATACCACGAAACGCTTTGTCCACAAACTGCCTGATGTCATCTGCCCTGTGCCCCAGCACAATCACGAATTGCGACATCCCGCAACTTAGGCAATTGCGGATCATGCGTTCCAGAATGGCGGACCCGCCAACAAGCAGCAAACTTTGGGCACATGTGTCGGTCAGCGGGCTGAGGCGCGAGCCAATGCCAGCAGCCAGAATGACAGCGACAGGGGCGCGGTGTTTTTCGTAGCTCATGATAAATGACTCCTATGCGAGCAGTTTCAAGGGCGGCTATTTTTTCAAGCGGAGGGTCCGGTTTTCGGCGATGGTCTGACCCCGATGTCATGATCTGCATCGGCCGCAGAACACTTGGCTTACAGCTAAGACCCAGAGCACAGGTATGAGCTGGTCAAAGACGAGCGCCGCCGAAGGCACGAATATGAACACACCGTCATCAAACGCGCGGATCTTGCTTTGCTCGCGTTCGAACCACGTCAGATTTGCCCGCAGCATTATACCGGTCGTAGTCATCATTGGTTTTCTCTGCACCATGGCAGTGGGATACTTGCGGTCCGAACCTTCGAGGCCGCTGGTTTCAGCATCCAAGCAACCGTGTCGTCTTGTCGAACAAAAGTCCTCATCTGAAAGGGTTGTCGGCCGGATGGTCTGGTAGGGCTGTGCCGCCTGTTGCCGAAAATCCGGTGGTCATATCAGATAAGTGAAGCTATCAATGCGCGGCGTAGAGCAGCTTGACGCACGCTATGATGTTGCGCCAGAGAACAGAGCGTTATGACCTATGCGCCGCAATAGCAAGAATTAGATCGAGTATACCAAAGCCGCAGTTCCCGACGGGTGACGGATTGAGGCTGTGCATCCGGCACCTCGCCCTATGACCACACCGGCAAAAACTGATAGCGCCAGACACCGCGCCTTCACACATGACACAAGCCCGTCAGCCGATGGCATTTTGCGATGCGCCAGCGCCGCTCATCGCATATTCGACCCCTGCGACGGCGTATTCAGGATCTTGGCGCCGCCATTCACGCTGGGGTCACGGTGTTCGACGATGCCTTTTATACGGTCCGCGCAACGGCAGACCGCACTGGCACTCGATCTTTTCATTCGTTGTGTTTACATTCCTGCAAGACACATAACTTCCTGCCTTCGGCTCAGCCCTTTGGCAATGCAATTGGAAAGAGACCACATTGACCAACTCAAACGCAGTTCTGATCGACCGTCATCCTGGCCGTTCCACCCAAACCATCGGGCTTGCCCTCGAAATCGGCACCGATCCGGCCCTTATTCACGAGCCATCGGTGGGCGTCGTCGGCACCAAAGGCGACAGCCAATGCTATCTGGGTGTTGCGGCCAAGGTCGAGGCGATCCACCAAGCCTTCAAATCCCGCATTGGCACCGGACCTGATCAACTCAGGTTTCGGCTTGTGCAGCCGGAGTTCACCATTGCAACCTCGGACGGTATGCGCAACGGCACGCCGGAAATGCGCTACTCGCTGATCGGGCGCGAGGTGACACAAGATGCCTTGTGCGAACATTTCAGTGCAACCGGCCTCGCGGGTACGATTGCTGTGGTCGCTTGTGACAAACCGCCCGTCGGCACACTCGCGGCCATGCTGGAGCACAACCTGCCGTCCATCATCATGTCGGATGGTCCGATCCGCCCCGGCACCGATCCCAATACCGGCGAAAAGCTGGATATCGTCAGCGCCTTTCAGGTGGCAGGCCATCCCGATGCAGAATACCGCCACCACATCGCCTGCCATGCCTGTCCGGGCTTTGGCAGTTGCGGCGGCATGTTCACCTATAACACCATGCAGACCTTCATAGGTGTGCTGGGCATGCAGCCCTTGCATATGGTGGCCCCCCCGTCGGATGATCCGCGCCGTTTGAAAGAGTTTCCCGATGAACTGGTCACACTGCTTGCCCAGATGATCGAGACGGATCTCAAGCCCCGCGATATCGTCGGGCGCGATTCCTTGCGCAATGCGACGATCGTCGCCATGGCCATCGGCGGTTCAACCAACGCGCTTTTGCATGCCCCCGAGATAGCAAGGGCCGCTGGCTTTGCAGACTTCTGGAAGGACATCATCACACCTGAAGAGTTCAACCACCTTTCGCAGCATGTCGTGCCCGTTCTGACCAATGCACGACCCTATGGCAAATATTCGATGGTTGATATTGATGAGGTAGGTGGCGTGCAGATCATCGTGCGCGAGTTGCTGGAGGCAGGTCTGCTGAACGGCGATGTGCTGACCTGCACGGGAGAGACATTGGCCGAGCAGGTCGCACGCCTTGGGGCCAAGCGCGCTGATGGAGAGGTCATCTATCCGGTAGAGGCTCCTTATAAGCCTACGGGTGGTCTGCGGATGCTTGGCGGTAACTTGTCGCCCGAGTTTTCGGCCATTTTGAAACTGGCCGGGGTCGAGGGGGGGCTGGAAAACAACATGTTCTGTGGCAAGGCGCGTGTGTTTGACGGTCAACGGGCGCTATTGGATATGTTGGACCAGACGCCCGAGGCGTTCGAGGATAACGATATGATTATCGTCCGCTATGAAGGGCCAAGCGGCGCACCCGGCATGCCGGAAATGCTGGACCCGACTGCGCGCATCACCACACTATGCCGCGAACGTGGCATCGTTATCGCCCTGATGACAGATGCGCGCTTTTCTGGCGGCTCGATCGGTCTTGTGATTGGCCATGTGGGGCCTGAGGCGGCACTTGGCGGGCCGATCGCGTTGGTTGAGAATGGCGACGAGATCCTTGTGGATCTCAACACCAACGAAATCAACTGCACCGCTTTGAACGACCCGGCCATATTGCACGCCCGCAAGGCAAATTGGGACAACGAGGTCACAAAGAACGGCGGCTTCCACCCGAGCTTGCCTGTCGCCGATACACGCTTGCTGCAACGCGCGCGGCATATGGCAGTCCCGGCAATCCAAGGTGCGGGGCTGCACCCAAACCGCACCGTGTGGGTGCGCAACCCGCGTGAAGCCACGCCCTCCGGCTTCGCACCACACAACAAGTTTCGGACGACAACACATAACGAGACTTGAAGCGCGTCTCCACTCCTGCTTGGCGCTGCCTGTCATTTTGGACGCCTGTGCGCTTTGGGCGCACAGGCGTCACCATCAAGCGGCTTGGCCTTGCCGCTGAAGTGTGCGGCGCGCCAGCATTATGAGCGCGATGATCGTGAAGACCAGAAAGGCCAGTGCGATGGGGCGACCCAGCAACACGGACCAATCCCCGCCAGCCAAGATGATGCTTTGGCGCAGATTGAGTTCAAGCAGCGGCGTGATGATGTAGGCGACCAGAAACGTGACGAAGGAGTAGTCAAACTTCTTCATCAGATACCCGAGAACCGAGAACCCCAACAACAGCACCAACCCGAAAGTCCCATAGCCCTGCAACAGGATACCGCACAGACAGAAGAATATGACAATCGGGATGACCACATGTGGCGGAACCCGCGTGATCAAGGCAAATACCCGCAAACCGAACCAGCCCAGAACAAGCATGATCAAGCTGGCCACAATCATGCCTGCAAAGATGGAATACAGCAGTTCGGGTTCATCGCGCAGCAAAAGCGGGCCGACGGTGATCCCGTGAATCGCAAAGGCCCCGATCAGAAGCGCTGCCGAGACATTGCCGGGAATGCCCAAGCCGAATAGCGGGATCAGAGCTGCCGGGATCACCGCATTATCGGCGGATTCAGCCGCGGCAATGCCTTCGGGGTTCCCCTTGCCAAAGCTGTCAGGGTCTTTTGATGCGCGCTTGGCCATGCCATAGGACATCCATGCACCGACCGACGGGCCAAGACCCGGAAGCGCGCCCACGAAAGTACCGATGCCCGTGCCGCGCAGGATTGTGCGGATGGTTGGGCGAAAATCCTTCCATGTCAGCCGGTCGTCGGGCGAATTCTCGATCTTGACAGACATCGTATCGCGCTCGTTGCGCAGTCGCTCGGCCTGTATGAACATCTCGGACAGGGCCAGTGTTCCGATGGCAACGGCGATCAGCGGAAAGCCATCCATCATCTCGGTATAGCCAAAGGTCATTCTTGGCATGCCGGTCTGTGGGTCCAGCCCGAAGGTTGCCAGAAATATGCCAAGGCCCCCAGCCGCAAGACCCCTGAACAGCGAGCCGCCGGACAGGCCTGCAATGAAGACCAGCGCGAAGGCCAGAATGGCTGCCATCTCATAAGGGCCGAACATCAGCGCCACCCGCGCAAACGGGATTGCGATGAAGATCAGAAAGATGGTGGCCAGAATATCGCCGATGACTGAGGCCAGAAGCCCCATCTGCAAGGCCATTTTGGGTCGGCCGCTTTTGGCCAGCGGGTAGCCGTCCAGACAGGTCGCCGCAGAAGAGGCCTCGCCCGGCGCGTTGAGCAGGATCGCCGACACGGCGCTGCCCGCAGCAGAGCCTTTGGATAGCCCTATGAGAAAGGAAATCGCAATGTAGGGTGACATGTAGAATGTCAGCGGAATCGCAATCGCAATGGCGACAGAGCGCGACAGACCGGGGATCACACCCACGATATACCCTATGAGAACACCCCCACCGATGCCGATGAAAGAGGCAAGTGTCAGCGCTTCGCCGATGGCGCCACCGATAGCATCAAAATTCATATCACACTACTCCAACGCGCATCAGATAAACCGAAAGTCCGTACAAAAGCAGGACCGGAACCGTCGAGCATGGCAGCAGAACATACCAGCGCCGCTCGCCCAGAAGCACCAGAAACACGGCCAGGATCACCGGGCCGGCATAGGTCATCTTGAACATCGACAGCAGAAAAACGATCAGCCCGACAAAGCCGATGGGCCAGAGCGACCATCCGATCATAGGCCAGTCGAGATTGAGCGTGATGGGCGCAGTGCCTTCGCGCAGCATCTTGCGCAATGCATCAATGGTGACAATCGCACCGCTGATCAATGTCAGATACATTGCCAGCCTGGGCAACAGGTCGGGGGGCATACCTGCCATCAGGGACTCGCCCGCTTGGGTCGGTATGATCCAGAGAAGCGCGAAAAGCGCAAAGCTGGTCACAACCAGACCGGTCCAGAAATTTGCTCTGTGTGTCATGCTGCCCACCCGATAGAAATATGACTGGTTCCGGCTTTCTCTCATCAAACGCCCCGCGCGGCGCGATCCTTGAAGAGAAAGCCGGAGGAAGGCCGCCGAAGCGGCGTGTCGCCTTAGTCTGCGATCAGACCGCGGTTCGCCTCGGTAATGTCACGCGCCATAACCTCAAGTTCCTCGTGCGGAACAAAGGTGATGGGGAACTGCGTCACATTTTCGATGACGTTGATGAAGTCCTCGTGCTGGCTGGCGTATTCCGCCGCGCTGACAAGGCGTTCCATGACATCATCGGGCACACCAGCGGGGGTCAGGATGGCGCGGTAATCCTCGATCGAGAAGTCGTACCCCAGTTCGACCAGCGTCGGGCTGTCGGGGTAGAACGGGCTGCGCTCGGCGCTGAGGAAGGCCAGAATCTGCATGTCCCCTTCTTCGGTGTATTGCGCATGCGTGCCACCTGAATAGGCGAAGTCTACCTCATTGCCCAACACCAGCGGGGCCATCCCGCCGCCGCCGCCTGTTGGCACGATCGACAGGTTCAGCCCTTCGATCTCGGCAACCTGTTCGATGATCGCCTGATCAAGCGATGTTTGCTGCGCATATGTCAGGCGCTGGTCGCGGCCATGCTCCAGCAGCTCTTCAAAGGTCGAGAATGGCTGCTCTCCAGACGTGACCAGCGCATTCTGCGTCGCCGCCAGCCCTGCCACATAATCGAAATCCTCGACACCAAACGCCACGTCCTGAATCAGCGGCATAAAGGTGACAGTGTTCAGGCTGCCATAGATGAAGGTATAGCCATCTGCTTCGGTATTGCGTGCCAGTTCGGTAAAGGCCACGGCCCCACCAGCACCGGGGCGGTTAACGACGTTCACGGGCTGGCCCAGATAGTCTTCCATCACATTCGCCAGAACGCGGCCCTGAACATCGCTTGACCCGCCTGGGTTAAAGCCGATGACCATTGTCAGCGGGCCACTTGGAAATTCGTCAGCAGCGGTTGTTGTGGCTGTCATCATCGCCAGAGCGGAAACCCCGGCTGCCATATAGTGCGTGATTTTCATGGTTCATAACCTCCTTATAGGTCACTGCAAGTTTCCCATGCAGCTTTTCGTTTAGCCGCGCGCAAATCCCGGTTTCGGGATGGTTGCGGCAAGATGGTATCAGCGTACGTTTTTGTGCATCTTCTGATCACCGCGCGTGAACGACACCCTGCTTTGGGGCGCGTACCTGCATCTCGAAATCTGTGGCCGTTCCGGTTGCGAGCGTCGGGCCGCTTTCTTCTGTCGGGCGGTCCAGATATGTTCCGTCTTCGGATGTGCCCTGCAACGCGCCGTCACGGATCATGACTTTGCCGCGCAGGATGACTGTCTCGGGGCGGCCTTGAACCTTCATCCCCTCATATGGGGAATAATCCGACGCGCCATGCAGCGCGCTGTTGGCAATGGTCCATTGGGTTTGCGGGTTCCATACGGCCAGATCGGCATCCGCCCCGATTGCAACTGTGCCTTTGCGCGGCAACAGCCCATAGGTGCGGGCATGATTGGTTGCCGTCAGACCCACAAACCGGCACAGATCAATCCGCGATTTGCTGACCCCTTCTGAAAAGAGCAGCGGCAGGCGGGTTTCAACTCCGGGAATTCCATTTGGGATATGCCGATATGAGGCGCGTGCCTGCGCTGACAACTTGTCGCGTGCGAACAGAAAAGGGCAATGATCGGACGAGAACAGATCGAACAACCCCGTTTCCAGTCCGCGCCAACAGGCGTCTTGCGCGGCCTTGTCGCGCGGCGGCGGCGAGCAGACGAATTTCGCGCCCTCCCATCCGTCGCGCAGCAGGTCATCTTCGGTCAGGAACAGATATTGCGGGCAGGTTTCCGCTACAACGCGCTGACCACGGTGACGCGCGCGCGCGATTTCCTCGATTGTTGGCCCATTCGAGACATGGACAATGACAACGGGCACATCTGCGATATCGGCCAAGGTCATGGCGCGATGAGTCGCTTCGCGTTCAGACGCGACGGGTCGGCTGGTGGCGTGTCCGTGCGGAGCATTCAGGCCCGCGCGACGGTGCTGTTCCGACAAAAAGGCGATGACGTCTTCATTCTCGGCGTGGACCATGACCACGGCACCGCNGTCTTTTGCTGCCGCCATCGTGGAAAGCAACTGCGCGTCATTCAAGCGCAGATTTTCATAGGTCATGAACACTTTGACAGATCGGTAGCCGCGCGCGATCAATGCGGGCAGTTCTTGCTCCAGCACTTCCGGGGTCGGGTCGGATACGATCAGATGAAAGGCGACATCTGTATACAGTTTACCTTGCGCCCGTGCGTGATAGTCGGCCACGGCTTTGGTCAGGCTTTCGCCTTTTTGTTGCAGGCAGAACGACATAACGGTGGTGTTGCCGCCAAATAGTGCCGACAGGGTTGCAGTGTCGAAATCATCGGCTGTTTCAAGGCCCGGTCCCGAAGGCTGGGCGATATGGACATGGCTGTCGATCCCGCCGGGAAGAACAAATTTACCCGCAGCATCAATCACGTCATGCGTCGGTCCCAGATCATGCCCCAGAGCGGCAATCTTGCCGGATTTGACACCGATATCAGCCCTGAATTGCTCACTGGCTGTTGCGATGGTTCCGTTTCGGATGATGAGATCAAGCATACTGTCTTGGGCCTTAGGCGTTGATGGAATCTATGATGTCGGGATCGTCTGTCAGACCCTTCTCGTAGGCGACACCTACCATCAGCGTCTGCATGACGGTGGTCAGGGCTGTCAGTGCGCGAAAGCCGCGCAACTCGGCATCCTCGATGGTCAGCACAGTCTGGGCGCCCATAGTGATCGGGCTTACCGGGCTGTTGGTCAGCGCAAGGATGGTGTTGCCCTGTGCGCGCACCTGCTCGCAGATCTGCAATGTCTCGGCGGCGTAGGGTGGAAAGCTCAGCGCGATCAGCAGGTCGTCCGGGTGCATTGCCTTGGCCTGATCCTGCAAGGCCTGCCCGACGCCAAGCAGCTGTATGGACTGCAACCCCACCCGTCCCAAGGCATAGGCCAGATAAGCCGCTGGCCCCATGGACCGGCCAATCCCGATCACATATATCAAGCGCGCCTTGAGTATCTGATCGCGCGCCTCGGCAAGGGGCATGACCGACAGCTTTTCATACAGATTGCCCAGACTTTCGACATTCGCCTGAGCGAACGCGCGCCCGACAGAGGCGATATCGGCAGGATCGCTGATGATCTGCTCGCCGCCAGAATGCATGATGCGCTCGCCCTGCGGCAGTGTCTCTGCGGCATGCAAGGGTTTGCGAAACATGGTTTGCATCTCGGAGAAGCCGGAAAATCCCATTTCTTTGGCCAGCCGCACGAAATGGGTTGCACTCAGCCCTGCTGTTGCCCCGATCCGCGACACAGGATTCAAGGCGATGACACGCGGGTTCTCAATCACGAAAGACCCGGTCTGAAGCAGCTTCTTGCTAAACCGCGCGCGGTTTTCAAGAAACTGTGCGCGAAACGCTTCAGGTGTGTCGGGTTTGGAGAGCGCTTGTGTCATCGCTTTATCCTTGGAAAAGGTAAATGTTCAGGCAGATTCTTCAAGCGCTGCGTCGAGGGCTGCTATCAGACGGTCCATCTCCTCCAGCGTGTTATAGTGAACGGCTGAAACCCGGATCACCCCGTCGGGTGTGCCTGTGTCCATTCCGTTGACCAGGCGCTTGGAATGGAAATCCCCAAACCGTATCCCGATGCCGGACTGGTCAATCTTCCGAACCAGTTGCTCGGAACTGTGCCCTTTGTGAATAAACGAGATGGTCGGCACACGCCGCGCACGATCTGCCGATTCGGTACCAATAATCTCGATGTCACTGCGACTGCGCAGGAACGTCAGCAACCGCTCCGAGAGATCAGTCTCGTGATCGGCCATGATGTCGAAGGCGGCCTCAATAGCGGGTCGGCCACTTACATTTACACCGTGCTTGACCGCAAATTCTTCGAGGTATTCCACAATGCCAATGCAGCTATGGGCCAGTTCATAATTCGGATTGCCCGGCTCCAGCTTGTTGGGAACACGGTCTTCGCCATAGAAATAGTGATTTATATTCGCCGCATGGTCGCGCAAGATGTCGTAGCGCCCATAGAGCGCTGCGTGATGCGGCCCGTAAACCTTGTAGAGCGAGAAGCCATAGAAATCTGCATCAAGCGCGCGCACATCGACGGCACGATGCGGCGCGAATGCAACCCCGTCGACACAGGCCAGCGCACCATGGGCGTGAATGATATCGGTAATCTCGCGCACAGGCATGATGCTGCCAAAGATGTTTGAGACATGGGTGAACGCGACAAGTTTTGTCTTGTCAGTAAGAAGGGCCTTCAAATCGTCCAGATCTGGAATATCGTTCCCTTTTGGCATACGCCATTCGCGGATAACGATGCCCTGTGCCTCCAGATTGCGCCAAGGTCCAATATTGGCTTCGTGATCGAAATCCGTGACAATCACCTCGTCGCCGGGCTGCCATTTCTTTGACAGGGCGCGGGCCAACTGGTCGAACAACTGGGTTGCGGTTGCACCCATCACGACCTCTTGGGGCCGGGCTGCATTTACAAGCTGTGCGATGGCCGCACGACCGCGATCCACTGCATCCCCGGACTGGCGCGATGCGTCATAAGAAGCGCCAAGCTGCACTGTTTCCGACAGCAGGTAGTCGCGCACACGGTCGGCCACGCGCTCCAACACCTGCGATCCGCCAGCATTATCAAGCAACACGCTCTCATTGCGCAGGGACGGGAAGTTCGCTCTTACAAACTCAAGATCAATGGTCGGCATGTTGGGTGTATCCTTAACGCTTGGCAACTTCCGCAACACTGCATGAAATATTTGGTGCAGTCAAAAGTTTTTTTGAATATTTTTTGAAGAGCGGTGCGCGGCGTGCTTCCTGCCGCTCTTGCGGCGCGGAAGTGCAGAGGATCACGCGCTACATTTCAGCGCGAGCCAATATTTTCATCACTTAGCTTCTTAATGCGGCGGGCGATGTACGTGTCGCCATTTTCTCACGATCAAAATGGCTGGTTGGGCAATGCTCCGATCTGCGGCGGCACCGTCTGTAGCGCCTTCCGGGCGCGGCCTTGTCTGGCTCACCAAGGGGGGTGTTGGGCATCCTGAGTAAAAATAAAATTTCATTCAAGGATTGACCGAACGAAATATTTAAGCCACCGTCGCTGCGACTCGGCAACATTCTGGCAGGTGAAAATGAAAGAAATCGAGCAGTCCGTTGCGTAAGAATTTCCCCCAAACTGCGCAGATACCATCCGTGTTTTGGGGCAATTCGGGCTGCTCTCAGGTACCGGCGTGCACCGGCAAGGACAACGGAGATTTCCTGTTGCGTGCAACCGCTCAACAGGGAGATTTCAACATCTTGTCCAGCAATGGTGGACAGGCCGTGGTGATCGGGCGTGCCGCGATTGCCTGTCTGACAGGGGCGATCTGCCTTGGGGAGAGACGTCATGCCGACCACGTATCCTTTCGATGAGCCTGCACAGCCCCCTCCGCAGGCTCATCACGATCTTCTTCATCCACTGCACCATGTCGTCATTCTTCATGCTGGCAGCGTGATTGGTGAAGAGGCCATGTCCGCTGGCAAACATGCTGACGGGCTTACTGCAACCCCAACAGGGAGACACAAATGAATAAACGGACATTTCTGGCTATATCCACCTCGGCACTCGCACTTGGCGCGGTCGTTGCTGTGCCTGCTGTGGCCCAAGACGACTGGCCGACTGCGCCCCTGACAATGGTGATCGGGTTCGCCCCCGGTGGCTCCACTGATATTCAGGGCCGCGTACTGGCAAACGTGATGGAAGAGCATCTTGGTCAACCCGTGAACGTGGTGAACCAGCCCGGTGCCGGTGCGGCTGTGGCGTTCAGCCGACTGGCCAATGCCGATCCTGATGGCTACACGTTCCTCTTCGGCGGGGTCACGGCGCTGACGTTCACACCGATCCTGCAAGACGTCGAGTACGAGATCGACGATTTCGAGTATCTCGCCGGTCTGGCATTGACCCAACCCGCTATCGTGACCGCCGCCGGGCAGCCCTTCACCACCTTTGAGGAAATCCTAGAATACGGGCGCGAAAACCGGGTGACCTACGCCCAGCAGACCGGGCTGGACGAAGCAATCATCCGCCGTGTGGCCGAACAGGAGGGGCTGGACCTTGCCATCGTTCCGACGGGGGGTGGTGGCGGCATGGCACCACTTGTGCTGGGGCGCGAGGTGGATTTCGCCTATTCAGGTGGCACACACGCACAATACACACCATCGGACGAGATGGTGGTCGCGGCCTTTCTGACATCCGAGCGTAGCCCGTTCTATCCCGATGTCCCAACGCTGATGGAGCTTGGCTACGACTACTCGATCGAAGATTGGCGTACTGTCATTGTACCGGCAGGTGTTCCGGACAGCGTTAAAGAAACGCTTATGGGGGCCGCGGAATTCGCCAGCGAGAGCGAGGAATTCCGCGCCGTGACCGAGGACAACATTTTCTTCCCCGTTGTTTATATGGATCAGGACGAAATGGAAGAAAACGTCCGCCGCGTCCGCGCCTCTACTGAAGAAGTCATGGGCGACTAAGTCCGACTGACCGCCGGGGCAGCGACACCTGTCCCGGCGGATTTCTTGCGCCCGACAACCCCCTGTGCTTGAAGCCTGAGCGGCTGCGCGTTCCCACGCGCGACCGCGACACCAAGTGATTTCGTATCAGCCTTTCACAGCACCTGCGGTCATCCCACTTACAATGAAGCGATTTGCCGTCAACGCGAACAGTATCACCGGCGCGATGACCAGCACTGCATAGGCTGCGATAATGCCATATTCCGCACCCGCCTCGGCCCCGCCAAGGAAACGGGTTATGCCCACGGTCAACGGTTGTGCGTCATTGCCCGCAAGGAACAGAGCGAACAGGTATTCATTCCACGAAATGATGAAGACAAGGATTGCCAGCGCCACAACGCCAGAGCGCACCACCGGCAACGAAACATTCCAGAACAAGTTCCAAGGGCTGCACCCATCGACGATACCCGCTTCTTCCAATTCATGGGGGACGGTGTCGAAAAAGCCCACCAACATCCATGTGGCAAAAGGAATATGGATCGACAGATGCGCCAGCAGCAGGCCAAAACGTGATCCTGACAGACCCAGATTAACGAAGATCAGAAACAGCGGCAGCGCCAGCACGACATAGGGAATGAAGCGCATCGCCAGCACGCCGAAGGACACGACCTCGCGCGCGCGGCCTGAAATCTTGGTCAGCCCGTAGGCCAGCGGCACGCAGACCACCAGTGTGATGACCACGGCCGAGGCCGAGATGATCACCGAATTGGTGAAAAAGAACCAGAAATCGCCGCGTGTAAACGCCTCGGAGAAGTTTTCCAGCGTGAAATCCTGAAAGGTCAGCAGGTCCAGCGGGCTGCGAAAGAGTGCGGTGCGGTTCAGGCTGGCGGCGACCAGCATCACAGGCGGCAACAGCGAAATGACCAACCATAGGCCCAGCAAGCCATGCACTATCCACGCCGTGCCGCGTTTTTTTACCCTCGCGGAGATCATGCCTTGTCCCCCAATGTCTTGCGATAGAGTGTGATATAGAGCCACGCCACCACTGCCATGATGATGAACATCGTAAAGGCAATTGTATTGGCCATGCCCATGTCCTGATTTGCGATCCCTCGATTGTAGGCAAAAATCGACAGGACCGTGGTAGATCGTCCCGGCCCCCCGCCGGTCAGCGCCCAGATCATATCGAACTCTCGAAAGGCCGATGTGATGATGATGATCGACACGAACAGGATATGCGGGCGCAGCATGGGCAGCACGATATACCACAGCGCCTGAAACGGGCCCGCGCCATCAACGCGCCCGGCTTCGTGCAACTCATCAGGGATCGTGGTCAGCGCGGCGTAGAACACAAGCGTTGCCAGCGGGATCAGGTGCCAGGAATTGGTGATGATCGTCGCCCAGAGTGCGGTTTCGCGGTCCAGTAGCCAATAGGGCGCAGGGCCGCCGAAGAAGGTGAGAACCTGATTGACGACGCCCACTTCCTGTTGCCAGATGAAAAAACGCCACGCGATGCCGCCAACGACGGGTGTCATCACGAAAGGGATCAGGAACAGCGCCATCCACATGGCTCGAAATTTGACCTGACGGGCATTCAGCAGAAATGCGATCAGGATGCCCAGACCGATAGAAATGACCAGACAGCCGACCGTGAAGATGCCCGTCAAGCGGAGCGAATTGATGTAGAGCGGGTCGGCAAAGGCGCGGCGGTAGTTGTCGAGGCCAACAAAGGTCTGGTTGCGGAAAGAATACAGGAACACGTCATGCAGGCTGTAGCGCAGCCCCATGAACAAGGGTGTGCCGACAATGGCGGCCATCAGCAGCAGGCCGGGCAGGATGAACCACCAACCGCGTGTAAACTTGTCGCGCCGACTTGCCATGGCTGTGTTCCCTCTGAAGTAAAGTGCGGCGCGGGCAGGGCTGCCCGCGCCAGTGTGCGTTACTCGATGTAGCCTGCGCGGCGGAAGGCGCTGGTCATCTCATTCACCCAGCGGGTCTGCGCCTGTTCAGCGGTCAGATCGCCCGAGAAGACATCCGTGATGAATTCAGTCGTGCCATTCCACATGACCGCGCCGTATTCCGGGATGCCCTGACGGATGAAGACCGATTCCAGAACCTGCTCATAGGCGGGCAGGAAATCCGGGTAATAGGGACGCAGGTTGCGCAATTCTTCGCTGGCGAAGTGGCCGGACGTCGAGAATTGCTCGGACTGCTTGCCCCACTCGATTTCATTGTCCTGCAACATCCATTTCAGGAATTTGAAGGCTTCCTCAGAATTGGGCGTGTCAAAGATGAACACACCACCCCCCCCAAGGAAAGGCGTGCCTTGCGTCAGGCCCGCGATATTGTCTTCCCACATCGGCAGGGGGGCATAGCCGGTATTGCCAGCGGCACTGCCAGCTTCATCCTCGACCGTCCCGACACCTTGCGGCCACATGGTCGCGGTGGCCAGACGCCCGTCGCGGAACATCTCTAGCCCTTCAAGGAACCCCCAGTTCTGTGCTTCGCGCGGCGCGGTGTTCTGGGCCAGATCGACGAAATAATCTGCCGCTTCCACCACGATGGGGTTGTCGATATCAGGGGTAAAATCCTCATCCCAGCCCGACACGCCAGTGGAATACAGAACCACGATAAAGCTGCGGGTAATGCCTGCGCCTGCGCCCAGGGCGTCAGCCCAGCCATAAACAGACCGTTCCAGCGTTTCGCCTGCCAATGTCTCGCCCGCATCGCGGGTGAAGAAGCCTGCAACTTCGCGCAATTCGGACCAAGTCTCTGGCACGCTGAGAGCGCGGCCAAATTCGGCTTCAAACGCTTCCTGCTCGTCAGGGTGCTCAAACCAGTCGCGGCGCACGATCAGCATGGGTGCAGCAGGGGTCGTGGGCAGGGCGATGATCTCGCCGGGGCGCGCATCGGACAGCATGTGGCTTTCAACGACAAGCTCTGGATAGGCATCGACGTCGAAGCCATGCTCTTCGATATAGGGTGTCAAATCGACGACATGATCGGCGAAGCTGCCGAACCAGCCGGGGCTGTGATAGCCCAGATCCCAGCGCCCTGTTCCGCCAATCGCTTCAATCGACATCTGGTCGCGCAGCTGGTTTGGCGGCAGGATTTCCCCGATCACGCGAATGCCGGTTTCTTCCTCATATTTGGGCGCAAAGTAATTGACGACCGCATCGGCTTCGGCGCCAGGATGCAAGGCCCAGCGGATGGTGGTGTCTTGCGCCATGGCGCTTCCGGCCATGGTCAGGCCAAGGGCAATACCCCCGGCGATAGTGGTTTTTCTGGTCAGATCAGTCATCAGTCTTTCCTCCTCCATGATGTCTGCAAGTTCTGCGGACGCGGTTCAGTTCAGCCGCGCCTCTGTCTTGGGGTCAAACAGGTGCGCACGACCCGGTAGTGGCGCGACGATCAAATCCTGATCGGGGTGCAGATCGTGTCGGTCGCGCAAAACAACTGTCATGGGCACACCGCCCATCTGTGCGCCGACATGAATTTCTGCCCCTGTCGGCTCTACGATCTTGACGCGCATCGACAGGCCCGCATCGGCCACGATCAGATCTTCGGGGCGGATGCCGACGCGCACAATCTGACCGTCTGACAGGGTGGCGTCTGTAGGGACTGGCAAGGTCTGGCCATCGTCAAAGACAAGCGTATCGCCTGTCACCTTTGCATCCACGAAATTCATCGATGGCGAGCCAATGAAACCCGCAACAAACAGGTTGGCGGGCCGGTCATACAGCTCCAACGGTGAGCCTGCCTGTTTGACAACCCCGTCATGCATGACGACGATCACATCGGCCATGGTCATCGCCTCAATCTGGTCATGGGTCACATAGACTGTCGTCACCTTCAGCCGCTGGTGCAATTGCTTGATCTCGGCGCGCATCTGCACGCGCAGCTTCGCATCAAGGTTTGAAAGCGGTTCGTCGAACAGAAACACCTGCGGGTCGCGCACGATGGCGCGGCCCATCGCAACGCGCTGGCGCTGGCCGCCGGACAGTTGTTTGGGGTAGCGGTCCAGAAGGGGGGTCAGGTTCAGGATATCGGCTGCATTTCCCACGCGCTCTGCGATTTCGGCCTTGGAGATGCCCGAAAGCTTCAACGCAAATCCCATGTTCTGCGCCACGGTCATATGCGGATACAGGCCATAATTCTGAAACACCATCGCGATGTCACGATCTTTTGGGGCCATGTCATTGACTTCGACGCCGCCGATCTTGATCGCACCGGATGTCACATCTTCCAGCCCGGCAATGATCCGCAAGAGCGTTGACTTTCCGCAGCCGGATGGGCCGACCAGAATGACAAAGGCACCATCTTCAATCTCGATATCAATGCCATGAATGACGCGGGTTGCGCCAAAGGTTTTCTCGACATTTTGGATGCTTACACCGGCCATCCATTCCCCCTGTGTTTGAACGCAGCGCTCGACGGCACGCGCGGCGCTGTAAAAGATCAACCGACTCAGTTGACCCTTTCGCGTTTTGTCTCGATGGCAATCTGTCCGTCAGACTGCGCTGAAAGCAAAAGATCAGCAGGCGCGCTATGGTCCAGAACGGTGCGCGCATTGACCAAGTCATTGCGCGTGGCGCGCGCTTCGGCGTCCTGCTCGGTCAGTCCGTGCTCCAGCCAGCGCGCAACAAGCCGCGCGCGCAAAACCGGCAGGGGCACTGACAGCAAGGCGGTTACGTCGAACATGCCCGAAAGCGCTGCCCAGCCGCCCTGTTGCAGCAACAGATAGTTTCCCTCGAACACGACAATGCGGGCAGCGGCGGGCAAGGTTGCGGCATCGGGCAGAGTCTTGTCCAATGCCCTGTCGAACAGCGGATAAGTCAGATCGCCCTTGTCACTGCGAATGGCGGCAACCAGCGCAACAAAGGCGGTTGTGTCAAAGGTTTCGGGCGCGCCTTTTCTGGGCAGCAGCCCCCGTGTGCGCAACTCCTCATTGTCCAGATGGAAGCCGTCCATTGGAACGAGGGCCGCACTGCTTTCACTTGTTTGCGCGCGCAATGCCGTGACAAGGTCAGCGGCAAGCGTGGATTTGCCAGCACCGGGCGGTCCCGCCACCGCCACCAGCACACGCGCGGTGCCGCTTTGCGCGGACATCACTTGTATGCAGAGCTGTTGGACCACGCGCGTGTGTGGCATTCTCCCCCCTTGTGTAGTCTTACGCTACTCCCGTCGCGCAAGACCATTAAGATACTGCTAGATGATTTAATATTGCAGTATTCTCGGCATCTTCTGCGCGGGTCATAGCAATTTAGGGCCGCGGCGGTCAAATAAAAACTTTCAAATGAAGTATAAAAGAACGATCTAGTGCTTTACGAAATGGGATCGGGTTGCGTATGAACGCATGTAGGAGCGGCGCAACCGAGCGATTTGTTGGTCCTCTTGGCTACGGCTGATTGGCAAGCGGAGGTTGAGGAAGGTGAAGGGATCAAATCAGACAACGGTGCGCGACAATAACGAACGGCTTGTGCTGCATCTGATCCGGCGGAACGGTGTCGCAACCAAGGCAGAACTTACGCGCGTCACGGGATTGTCGCCTAATGCGATTTCAGTGATCGTGAACGCGTTGGAAGAGGACGGCTTTCTTCTACGTGGCGAGCCGATGCGCGGGCGGATTGGCCAGCCATCGACCCCGCTGCGGCTGAACCCCGACGCGCGCTTTCATATTGGCCTGAAAATCGGGCGGCGCGGTTTTGACATGGTTGTGGTCGATTTCTGCGGTGCTGTGCGCGCGCGCTGCGAACAGGATCACGACTACCCGACGCCAGAGCGCGCAACCGCTTTCGTCGAAAACAAACTGGACACACTTCTCCAAGAAGCAGCACTCACCCTCGACGCGATTGCCGGAAGCGGAATTGCTATCCCGTCGCAGCTCTGGCACTGGTCCGGCGATTTTGGGGCGTTGCAGGATAAAATGGATGTTTGGCGTGGGCACGACATCGCCGCCACCCTCGAAGGGTTGTTGCCCGGCCCGATCCTGGTCGAGAATGATGCGACCGCCGCCTGCTACGCTGAATGGGTATTCGGCGCGCGCAGGATCAAGCCTGACAGCTTATACTTCTTTGTCGGGACGTTCATCGGCGGTGGGGTGGTACTGAACGGGGGGGTGTTTCGCGGCTGCCGTGGCAATGCCGGGGCTTTAGGACCTTTGCGGATTCCAGATGAACCGGGGGGCACAAGGTTGGTGGATCATGCCTCTTTGACCGTGTTGCATCAGATGCTGGATCATCAGGGCACGCCGCATCCTGCCCGCCATTTCGCGGATCAGAACTGGAACAGTTTTGAGCCGGCGCTGTCTGATTGGATTTTGCGAAGCGCGCGCAGTCTGGCCCATGCGATCGTCTCGGCCAGCGCTGTGATTGATTTCGAGGGGGTCATTATTGACGGCGCTTTGCCGCAAGATGTCCGCAGCCGTCTGGCACGCTTGCTGGAATCGCGCCTTAGCCAGATAGACCTTGGTGGCATACCGTATCCAGAGGTTGCGCAAGGGTCATTTGGTACTGTCGCCCGCGCCGTCGGCGCGGCGGCGGTCCATATCAACGAGCGCTACATGGTCCGCCAAGAACCTGACGGGATATGAGAACGTACCATCGTCAGAACGATAAGATTCCGATGCCATCTGCGCTCGCTGCTTTTTGCTGTTGTGTCCTTTCCCCTTCGTCTCAAATTGCAGCTGTTGAGGCGCCGCTCAAAGTAACGATCGGGGCTCGATTAATCCATATTCGGGCGTTCCGGTCTTCACCGATATTGCTTGGAACGAAATACACTTGACCGGATCAGAAAAACGGGTGAACTAGATATCAACCGACATGCCATTTGCGGGCTGGCGGCGACATTACACGACAGCGATTCAATTTCGGACTGCTGGTGACGGACTTTCCTCGAAAGGAAAATTACATGAAAAACCACCTCATCCCTTTGGGTGCGGCCCTCACGATCTGCTTGGCGTTCCCGGTCGTCGCCGAAGGGTCGTTCGAGATGGTCAACGAAACCGGCCACACGATTACCGGCGTCTATGCAGGCCCCTCAAACGAAAGCTCTTGGGGCCCCAACGTTTTGAACGGCCGTATCGCCAGTGGTGAGGTCGTTGTCATCACCCTCGACAGCGCGGGTTATGGCTGCATCTGGGATTTGAAATACGTCTTTTCTGATGGCGAAGAATACGATGAGTACGAAGTCGACATCTGCGAGATAGACGGCGAAAAATACGTCATTCAGTAAGCCTCTGCCTGTCACCAGATCCGGTGGGCAAAACATTCGCCCGTCGGCTTATGTCGCGCTCGATGTCGGTTGCCGATGTAACACGCTACTGCTTTCGAGTTTTTTTCTCGAAGCGGCAGGCGAAGTCCATCATCATATAGCGTTGTCTTATATATTTTGCTGACGCCAATAGGGTTCCCTTGTCTGTGATAGGGGCGCGGTTTGACCTTCACACGGATACCAGTGACCTTTGGCACATTCCATTTACTTGGGGTCTTACAAACGACCTGTCAAAAGTTAAGGTTTTCGATGGGCAGACTGTCAATGTGCATTTAAAATTGACCCGGCATGATCATTTAAAAATGACCCAGCTCAGGGGTAGCAAAGCCCACAGACGAGCGGCCCCCACATAGCAGGCT
>SL_8KL_010_SEDDRAFT_10001238_pt1 | contig 22086 bp, 27 predicted proteins | sample SodLakKL_010_SED_4_FD_11160 | JGI IMG/M metagenome (IMG submission 11160) | reverse complement strand
TTAAATATAAACAGGCAATCCTGCCTGTTTACCTTTATTATCTGAAGAATTGCTTTCCCTTATAATATTCTTTCGTGAGATAATTATAACTTATACACCACTAATTGTCCATTATTAGTATACTTTCCCCAAGCATCTATTATCTAATTATGATAAAATATCCTTAAATACCTTTTTTCCGGGAGAATATTTATGGAAGCAGAATTCCAGGTTTTAGCAAATGATGTCAAAATCCGGGGCAAATATTTTAGTCCTTCCCCCCAGGGTAAAGAAAATTTTCCTGTCTTGTGCATCTGCCACGGGATACCCGGAGGAAGGCCCGGGAGTTCCCCCTTCGCCCCCAGCTATGAGAGGATAGCAAAAGAATTAAGCCGGGAAGGGTTTTTTACCCTTACCTTTAATTTTCGGGGAACGGGGAAAAGTGAAGGCAACTTTGACCTGGAGGGGTGGAAAGAAGATCTAAGGGCAGTCCTGGCATATGTGAAAACCCTTCCCCAGTCAGGAACCATCAACCTTTTAGGTTTCAGCGCCGGCGGAGCCCTGGCCCTTTACCACGGAGTCAGGGATAGGGACATCTCCTCCCTGGTCCTGGCCGCCTGCCCTGCCCGTTTCGACTTTATGGTAGGTGAAGAAAACCTGGAGGAAGTACTGGAAGCTTTAAGAAAAAGGGGTATCATCAGGGATGAAAGTTTCCCCAGAGACCCCCACCAGTGGTTAAGCGGAGCCCTCTCCCTGAAGCCCGAGGAGGAAATACACCGGTTTGCGCCCCGGCCCCTCCTTCTCCTCCACGGCACCCAGGACCGGGTGGTTCCCCTGGAACATGCCTGGCGCCTCTACAGGGCCGCCGGCCAGCCAAAAGAATTAAAGGTTTTGGAAGGACTGGGACACCGGCTAAGGCAGTACCCGGAAGTGATTGATACTGCTGTAGATTGGATAAAAAGGAGACTGAATGAAAAATGAACATTAAGGGGATAATCAATCCCCCTTCTTCTCCGGCCACAACCTGTCCTTTTCTATCCGCTGAAGGGCCAGCCATAGGCGGTGACGAACCCGGGGAATCCTTTCTTCCACATGGTTTAATATTTCCTTAACCACCTGCCTTTTAGTTTTACCGGAAACGGGGCAGGGGTTTTTTATTTGGGGAAGAGGGGCCTTTTGGGAAAAGGCGGTGAGATTTCTTTCAGGAATATAAATGAGGGGCCTGATGAGGGTTAAATCCTTTCGATCCAGGTAAGTAAGGGGGAGGAAAGTCCTGGTTCTACCCTCATAAAACATGCTTAAAAAAAGGGTTTCAATGGCATCATCCAGGTGATGGCCCAAAGCCACCTTGTTGCATCCCAGCTCTTTGGCCCGGTTATCCAGGGCGCCTCTCCTCATCCTGGAACAAAGGGAGCAGGGGTTTTTTTCTTTTCGGGTCTCAAAAATGATGGGCCCTATGCGGGTATCCACCTGGTGGTAGGATACTCCTAAAGCCCGACAAATTTCCTCCACAGGCCCGTAGTCCACCTCCCAGCCCAGGTTCACCAGCACCCCTTCCAGTTGAAATTTTACCGGCAAAGATTTTTGCAGGTACCGGAGGACATAAAGAAGTATCATGCTGTCTTTTCCTCCAGAAAGACCTACAGCTATCCGGTCCCCCTCCTGGATCATCTCATGATCCAGGAGGGCTTTTTTTGTTCGGGAAAGTATAAAGCCAGGTACTTTAATTTTCATATATATCACCGTCAAATATTATTTTCATATTCATGTTTTATAATTTTAACACACTTGATTAAAAGATGGTAGGCAGGTAAAAATTAAAGGAGAAAGGCTACCCTTTCCCCAGTTCCTTGAAAAAATTAGAATAAAATTAATTTTTTTAACCTGCAATTATTACTCCCCGGGAAGGGTTTCAAGCTCCAGGACTACCGGCTGGACCTGCCCTTCCCGGGCTGCCCTCCCGGTGGTTTCTCCAATGAGGTCCAGGCGGGAGCGGAAAAAGGGGCAGGCTTTCCCCTCCTTATCTTTTTTCCCCAGGGGTTGAAAGGGAACGAAATAGGTGAGATCCCTTTTAAAAAGGCTTCTCAGGCTGGCCAGAGCTTCCTTACTTTCTTTCCCATAGCTGTGGGGAGCAAGAATTAGAGGCAGGTTTTGGGACAAATTTCCCCGGGCCATCTCCCTCAATAGGGGACCCGGGCAGGGAGCAATTAGGAGCAGGTCTCCCTGGTAAAAAAAGCTGGAGGAAAGACCTTCTCCTTTCCCCACAACAAGGCCCTTAATCCCCTTTTTTATTTCCCTTACCAGGGGGGAATAATCTTCTTCCATTATAAAGAGAAGGGGAAATACTTCCGCCCCCCATTCCCTGAGTTTTATTATTTCCTCCCACACCTGATTCCTATCCTCCCGGGACCAGGGAAAAACAGGGATGATAAAGGTGATTATTTTTCCTTTTAAAAACATAAAAAAGCACCTGCCCTTCACTACAGCATATGCCGGAAGGAAAATTAGGTGCTTCAATATGGAGGGATTATATGAGGTGCTCCAGTCCGAAAACTATTCCCTCTATTTCCGGAAGTTTCCTCAGGGCCATTATCACCCCGGGCATGAAGGAGGTCCGGTTAAGGGAGTCATGCCTAACGGTCAAGGTCTGGCCCAGCCCACCAAAAATCACCTGTTGATGGGCAACCATACCAGGCAGCCTTACACTATGTATTTTTATTCCCTCCAGTTCTCCTCCCCGGACTCCTTCAATCTTTTCGATTTCTTCCGGGAGGGAGGGAGATTCAAAGCCCCGTTCCTCCAAAATCATCTGGGCTGTCTTGATGGCTGTCCCCGAAGGAGCATCCACCCTTATCGTGATGAAGCTCTATTATCTCTACACTGTCAAAATAACGGGAAATCATGCGGGAAACCTTCATCATAAGGACGGCTCCCAGGGCAAAGTTGGGAGCAATTACCCCTTTAACTCCCTTCTTTCCTGCTCTTTTTTTAATCCTTTCTACATCGGCATTGGTGATACCCGTGGTTCCTACCACCAGGTCAACCCCGTTATCTATGATAGTTTCAATATTCTTCATCACCGCAAAGGGAGAAGTAAAGTCAACCACTGCATCCGTCTTAATATTCTTGAGGGCGGAATTCAGGTCTTCTGTCACATCTATGCCCAGGCGAGTCAGGCCGCAAATTTCTCCAATATCCTTTCCCACTTCCCGGGGATCCACTGCAGCTACCAGTTCCATGTCTTCTTCTGCCATCACGGCCCTTACCACTTCCCGGCCCATATTTCCACCTGCGCCACTTACCAGGACTCTCATTTTTATTCTCCTTCCTTTTCTTTCTTCTATATCATACATTCTCCTATAAAGAAGGCCCCGTGTCAACCAGAAGCCTTTTTTCTTACCCCTTAGAAGATACATATTATTTTATATAGATGGGGCAAGCTAAAGGAAAAGAAACAGGGAGGCAAAAATAATGACCATTAAGATTGGTATCAACGGCTTTGGAAGAATAGGCCGAAACCTTTTGAGGGCTTCACTGGAGTCTGAAAAGGTCCAGGTCACCGCCATTAACGACCTGGGCTCCACCAAAAACCTGGCCCACCTTTTAAAATATGATTCCCTTTACGGGAAATTTCCTGAAGAAGTAGAGTACAAAAATGAAGACCAGCTTTATGTAGGAGGAAGGGGAATCAAATTCTTCCATCAGGGGGAGCCGGAAAAAATACCCTGGGGGAAAGAAGGGGTGGATATTGTCGTGGAATCCACCGGCAGGTTTAAAACCAGGCCCCGGCTGGAGGGGCACCTGAAAGGGGGCGCCCGGAAGGTAATATTGACCACTACCGGCAAGGACCTGGATGTAACGGTGGTTATGGGGGTAAACCAGGAGGAATACAACCCCCGGGAGCACCACTTTATTTCCAACGCCTCCTGCACCACCAACGCCCTGGCTCCCCTGGTAAAAGTCCTGGAGGAGTCCTTCGGCATAGAAAAGGGGCTCATGGTAACCATCCATGCCTATACCAATGACCAAAAGCTTCTGGATCTGCCCCACGACGACCCCCGCCGCTCCAGGGCTGCCGGTCTATCCATGATCCCCACCACTACAGGAGCCGCCCAGGCGGTATCCCTGGTCTTTCCCCATGATTTGGGAGAAATTGACGGTTTATCCATAAGGGTGCCCACTCCCACCGTTTCCCTGATAGATTTTGTGGCTCTCCTCAAGAAAAACACCAGCACCGACCAGGTAAACGAAGCCTTTGAAAAGGCCTCCCGGGAGGAATTGAAGGATATCCTGGGGGTCTCCCAGGAACCCCTGGTTTCGGTAGACTACCGGGGCAGTTCTTATTCCACAGTGGTAGACACCCTTTCTACCATGGTGGCAGGAGGAAACCTGGTTAAAGTTTTATCCTGGTATGATAACGAATGGGGCTACTCCCAGAGGACCCTGGACCTGACGGAATATGTGGCCGAGAAAATATTAGACCCGGCAGCAGTATAGCTGCTGATTTTTGAGGGAAGGAAAGGCCTCTGGCCTTTCCTTTTTGTGTTTGTCAATTATTTCAGTTTGTGGTATTATTACTTTTAAACAAGCACCCCCCAAGGAGGAATTCATTTATGTCTACCTACATGCATCTGGATATTACTTATGATCAGGCCTGCCAGGACCTGTCAAGGAAATCGGCCACGGAAGTTGCCTGGAAAAGCCAGGCGGAATATGATAAAGAAAATAGCTGCTTTTACCTTCCCTTTTTCGGAGAAGATGTAGTGGTTACCTATCCCCAGGGAGAAGTAACCTATAAAAACAAGGAGGAGGAAGTTTCCCTGGCGGAAAAAATCCTGGTTCTTCACTACCTGGTGAACGCCCAGGGAACACCCATAAAGGATAACTGGATCCCCTTCCGGGAGATTCCGGGAGGACACATATATGTAAAACCTTTTCAGGGCCGAGCCCTTTACCCCTTCCTGAAAACCTTCGGCCATAACCCGGAAGGGTTCGAAAAGGCCGCTTTAAAGCTAGGGGGCAAAAAGAGGGATATGGGAGATATCAGCTTTGAAATTCCTGTTTTCCCTGCCGTACCCGTTATCTACATTCTGTGGCTGGGGGACGAAGAAGTATCTCCCACGGGCAATATCCTCTTCAATGAAGCAGCCCCTTCCTATCTGCCCACGGAGGATTATGCCATCATCGGAGGCATGACAGTGGGGAAACTTAAAAAGGCAATGGAATAATTTAAAGCCGGGTTTTAAGCCCGGCTTAATTTTTTCCCTCTTATTTTTTGAATTAAATATTTTTGTATACCTCCAGGAAACCAGGGTAATCTAAAAAGTAAAGAAGGTTAAATCCACCGGGGGGTTTTTATATGGAAAAAGTATGCCCTTTATGCAACGGAATGCTGGACCAGAAGGTAGTATGCCACCACTGCCGGGACATCATGGAAAACTGGGGAGTCCTGGACAACTACTTTGACCGCTATGGGCCCTACCTGGATCATGACTTTTTCAGCTATCCCTGGGAAGAAGAAAGGGAAAGGGAAGTCAATAACCGCCAATACTGTACCCATTACATGTACTGCCCCCACTGCCAGGAGGGAATTACCCGTATCATTACCAAAGGGTACATTTAACTGGGGACAAAGGAGTAATTATTATTTACGGGGCTTGTTGGTAGAAAATTTTAACTGCTGGTACAGGGGGCAATGGCGGAGAAGGGCTGTAAATAACAGATAAATCCCCAGGGCTGCCAGCAACAGCCCCCCTCGGCCCGTCACCAGGTGGAAAAAAACGGCGATTAAAAACAGGATCCCCAGGAATAACCTGGCTGCCTGATCCCATCTTCCCATGTTTTTAAGCATAAAAACTCACTCCTCTCCTCTTTATATTATAACTGATATCCCCAAATAATATCTTCCACTTTTCTCAAAAATTGAAAAAGACAGGAGAGGTTATCTCCTGTCTTATTAATGGAGCATGTCCTGGTCATCATTGGGTTTTAATGAATCCAGGAGCTCCTTCAGTTCACTTTGCTTTTCCTCATCCAGGTCCTCAATGTTTACTGCCTGGGTAACTACTTTATCGGTAACGTATAGCTCTACCCCCGCCCGCAGGGCCAGGGCTATAGCATCGCTGGGACGGGAATCCATAACTATTTCTTCCTTATCCTGTATCAGGTATATTTCCGCATAATAGGTGCCCTCCCGGATATCACTAACCACAATTTTTTTAACCTGGGCACCCATGGTCTGGCAAAGGTTGTTCATGAGATCATGGGTCATGGGACGAGGAGTTATAACTCCGTGAAGGGTTATGGCTATGGCCTGGGCTTCAAAAACCCCTATCCAGATAGGCAGGATTTTTGTTTCCCCGGAATCTACCAGAAGCACTACGGAGCCGGCCTGCTCATCAAAAACCACTTCTTTTACTTTCATTATTTCCAAATTTTCTAACCTCCTTTCCAGGAGAATAGCTCTGCCTTACCTTTAAACTTCCATAAATAAGCCGGATATCCTGCCAAAAATTATTCTTTACCCTCCTGCTGTCTTAAGGCAGCATTTCTTTCCTGCATGAGATGCCAGACTACCCGGTTAGCAAAGGCAGACTGGTAGGGGTTTTCCTCATCTCCCATTTTCTCTTCAATAATTTCCAGGGCCCGGGGCCTTTCCTTGCAGAGGCCTCCTACCGCCCGGGACATTTGCTCCCAGGACATACCGTATATTTTGCCCTTATCAATTAATTCAAAAAGGATGGGGAGCACCCGGGGCTGACCCAGGGCACAAAGGGTAGTAATAAGGCACTGAATCACATAGTCGTCTTCTTCTTTTTTTAGAAGTTCCAGCAGTTTATCAGCAATTTTAATTTTTTGTTCATGGTGGAAGGTCAGGCTCTGCAGGGTAAGCCTTACCATCATATGCTTCTTCTCTTCAATCACCTGGGGCAGTATTTCCAGGAGAAGGTTCGCCGTTTTTTCCTCGGGAAGAAGGGTCATCAGCCGAAGAGAGTTCATCCTGGCAATAACATCCTCTCCCTGGGCCAATTCAATAAGCTTGTCATTAATATCCCGGCCCAGGGATTTAAGAATGGCCACATCTCCTCCTCCCCCCTCCATATTCTCCTGGAGGTATGAGTGGAGATAGGTTAAGGGCTCCACCAGCTCCAGGCCGTATTCCTTTAATTGATCCGGTTCTACCTTTTCTCCTCGGCCTACCTGGTAAAGGAGCTTATCCCTGGTGCTCCAGTTTTCCGTAAGGTCCTCCTGGAGGGTTTCCTGGAGGATGGTGGCACAGTTGAACCGGACCACAAAATGCTCCTCCTCATCCCGGGCCATTTCCCTCAAGGTATTCACCCACTGGATGATGGGGTTTTCCTGGCTGAGTTTTTCTACCATATCCTTTTCAGGTATAGGCAGGGAACTGGAGACAGCCAGGCGATTGGAAACAGGCTTCCCCCTATCCTTAAGAATATTCAAAAAATCTTCCAGGATAAATTCCAGGCGGCAGGTGGCCAGTACGGATATGATGGCATACTGCTCTTCCAGGGTGGTGCTTTCCCGGTTATAAACTTCCCATAGTTTATCTATATAAACCCTTTCATTGTAGGGAAAGAAATGGTAAATGGCTTCAAACCTGACTCTCCAGGAGGAAGAATCCAGATAAGGCATAACCAGCTCCGTTTGTGTCGGGTTATTTCTTTCTATACAAAGGAAAACATTCATCTGGCCATCGGGGTCTTTGTCCGCTCCCTCCAGGAGCAGGTCCGCCTGCTCTTTAAACATTTCATCTTCTCCCAGGGGCTGGTAGGTGGTATCCCCTACTTCCAGTTCTTCAAAACTCTTTTCCCAGGCCTCCGACCAGGCTCCCGAAAGAAATATTATTTCCTCCCGGGGCATTTTTATAATATCTTCTTTCAGAAAGGATAGACCCTTGTAAGCCAGGAACTGAACCAGGGACCTCTTGAAATAGGGTAGGTGTTCCATCATGTTTTTCTTTAACACCATGTAAAGACCTTCCCTGGCAGCCCGCTCCTCCAGAAACCTATCCATCAACAGCTGGTAAAAGAGAAGCCTTTCATCCAGAATTATAGTCTTATTAATCCTATCCCAAATCCACTGAGATTCCTTAACCTGGGGAAGCCTCCAAAAACCTGCCAGCATGAGGCTTGCCTTTTGGGGATCCTCCTTTTCCATTTCTTCAATATATTTTTTGTATTCTCTTCATCCTTACATAAGGCAGCCAGGGCTTCGCTGTAAATGGTTAACTGGTCTGCCTCCTCTTTTCCCTTGATCCTCTTCATAATTTCCTCGGCCGCCTCGGACTTTTTCTCTTGCAGGGCCTCTAAGGCAGGATCCACATCCTCTTTAAAGCCTTCGGCAATCAGGACATCTAAAAGCTTATCCACGGGCTTACCCGCCAGGGGGTTTTGGGGCCCTTTTTTTACTTTTCGCTTTTTCTTAGACATTAAAATACCTCCTATATGAATAACTTAATTTTCTCTAGAAAGGAAGGAAGCTCCTCTAACTTCCCCCGGTAATCAGCCTGGAAAGAGGAATCCCCCCGATCCACCAGGAAGTCCTCCACCAGGAAAGTCTTTATTCCCAGGCGGGCCGCAGCCAGGTCATCCTGGATGTCATTGCCTATCATAAGGCATTCCCGGGGCTGGACGCCTACTTTATCCAGGATTTCCTGGAAATAGTGGGGGCTGGGTTTACAAAAGTGCATGTTTTCATAACTGGTAATCAACTGATAGGGAAAATCGTGAACTTCTCCCCATTCCATCCTCTGTTTTATGGCGGTAAAGGGAAAAACGGGATTGGTAGCTAAAACAAGCTGGTAGCCCAAACTCCGGGCTTCCTCCAGGACCTTCCTGGCTTGAGGATGGAGGGAGGTATAAACCTTCAGATTTTTAAACCTGTGCCGGTAAAAATTATCTATCTCTTCTTCCAACAACTGCCGGGGCTTATCAACCCTTTTTAAAAAGGTTTTCCAGAAAACTTCCCGGTTGGTGGTATGGGGATCCTGGTTTTCAATCATTTTCCGGGTGGAATAATTGAGATGTTCCTGGAGTTCAAGGGGATGAATAATATGCCTCAGGTGATCTCCCAGTTCCCGGAAATATTCCTTTATAAAGACCCTCATATCCACTTTAATTAAAGTTCCGTCCAGGTCAAATAATAAAATTTTAAACATTTTTCCCCTCTTTCTATTAAAAGCGCTGCAGGTGGTGCAGGGAAACCAGGTAATTGGGGTAGTAGGGATCCTCGATAGTTACAGGAATGACCCTTACCTCTTCCTGGAATCCTCCCTTGTCCTTCAGCCTTTCCAGAGCCTGGTAAGTCACAGGCCTGCGGGCATGGGTTAGGAGAAGATTTCCCTTCTCCTTCAAGTTTGATAACAGGATTTCTTCAGCATAAGGATTGAGCCGGGGGTTATACAGGATATCTGAACCCAGTATCCAATCAAATTTTTTCTCCAGGTTGAAATCTCTCCAGTCACCCAGGTAAGTACCCACCTCTTTGACCCCGTTGGCCCGGGCATTAACCACGGTCATCTCCAGGGCTTCCTCCTTGTAATCGGAAAAGGTAACCCGGGCTCCCTTCAGTCCGGCCACTATACCGGGAAGGCCCAATCCGGCTCCCAGTTCCATAACCTCCATCCCCTGGAAATCAATATGGTCCCATATATGCCAGGCCATGGGACGGGCTGCCGGCCATATATCAGCCCAGTAGGGAATATTATCCTCATCATTGGGGTTGGTTACCAAAGCTTCTATATCCTTTACCACTAACAGCCTTATTTCCCTGTCGGAAAGATAAAAAACTTCTTCCCTGGTTTCTATGCCCATAATTTAATAATCTCCTTCCCCACAATCCTTTTAAAACTCTTAAAGATACTTCTACTTTAAATATAAAATTCCTTCTTTTTCCCCTGCCGGGCCGAAGGGGTGAAAAAATCATTTTCCTTTTCAGTCAGGGGTCAACTGTTATAATTATCCGGTTTTAAATTGATTTTCTGGCAATAATAAAGATAAACTCAAAGAAGGGAGGATCTTTTACCGTGAACAGGGTTAAAGAAATATTAAAAGATGCCGGCCAACTTCCCGAGCTCAATATGGTAGAAAGAAAACTGGATAAGGCCCTATACTCCGGAAGTCCTTTTATAAGGGAGCTTTCTACCCGGATGCTAAAAGGAGGAAAGAGGTTGAGGCCCCTTTTGATTATTCTGTCCGCTTCCTTCTATCCCCATTCCAAAGCTTCTTTGGTAGAAACCTGTGCCGCTGTAGAGCTTATTCATACGGCTTCCCTGGTCCATGATGACATCATAGATGAAGGGGATAAGCGGAGGGGAATGCCCACCATCAACAACCAGTGGGGTAATTCCATGGCCGTTTTAACGGGCGATTTTTTATTCGCCCGGGCCTTTGAACTCTTAACCAGATGCAGGGAGTACCAGATCCTGGAGCTTATGACCGAAAGCATCAGCCTCATGTGTGAGGGAGAGGTGGAGCAGGCCCGCCAGGCCTGGAGCACCGGGAAAAAAGAGGAGGACTACCTGGAGCAGGTTTACAAGAAAACAGCCTTTTTTATATCCGCCTGCTGCCGGGCAGGAGGTCTTCTGGTGGGGATGCCCCAGGAGGAACTGGACTCCCTGTCCTGTTACGGCCTCCACCTGGGTTACGCCTACCAGATAACCGATGACCTGCTGGACTGCTCTTCCCCCCGGGTAACGGGTAAGCCTGCCGGAAAAGACCTGGCCCAGGGGGTAATCAACCTTCCCTTAATCCTGCTCCTGGAAAACCCCCTTTACGGGGATAAAGTTAAGGCTATTATAAAGGAGGGCCATATAAGTCCTGCCAGCAGAGACTATATTAAATATGCCCTGGAGAAAAGCGGAGCCCTGGAGGGGTGCCGGGACAAAGCCCGGGAAAGGATCAGGTGGGCCAGGGAAAGCCTGAAATCCTTGCCTGCCGGATTTTCCCGGGAAGCCCTGGAAGGCCTGGCCCACCATACTCTCCTGAGGGAAAAGTAATATTAAAGTATCCCCACCTGGCGAAGCCCTTTACAGAAGCGGTACATACCCCGGCTGTCCGGGCCGGCTTCCTTCAGGAGCTCTCCCGCTGCCGGCAAAAGGCCCTGTTTATCCACCTTGGGATCGGACAGGTACATGGCCAAAAGGCCTTTAATCACCATCTGGTGAAAATCAGAATGGGACAGGTTTTGAGCCTTTTCCAGGGAACGCCTTAAAAAGTATTTCAACCGCTCCAGGCACTCCTCCTCCCCCCCGTAATAGCTTACAAAGTTCAGGTCCCGGTGGGTCCGGTCCTCCTGCTGGTCGATGAAATAATCCAGGAGGATGTGAAGACCCCCTATCCAGGGGAAATAAGCCTCTACCAGGTCATTAATTTCTTCCTCCCTTAAACTTTTCTCCCCCGAAGCCGCCAGGAGCATAAATATTCCCAGAGTAGAACCCGTAGCAGCAGAAAACTCCCACCAGTAGATATGGGGAAATTCCTCCCGGTGCCGGCCAAACCATTCCCTTAATTTATCCTCCCTTACCTCCAGGGGTAAGTGCTTGTAAACCTGGAGGTCGCTGTAAAGGGAAGCCAGCTTTAAACACCTGCCCTGAACCCTACCGTAGGAGGGGAAATATTGAAGGCCCTCCCGGGAAGCCCTTACCAGGGCCTTCAGGTAGCCTCCATCCTCCCCATGGGTATAATACCGGTAGTAGGAAAAATCAAGGGGGGAGGGATTTAGAGAGTCCATCATGGCCTGGTGGAGCTGGCGAAAGGCCCTTTCTTCCTGGCATCCCACCCGATCACACAGGTTATCCAGGTAATCACTTATGGTTTGAACAGCCACAATGGTTGATACCAGGGGTTCCATCAGGGAAGGTTGGTACAGGGCAAATATGCTCCCCCCCTGGCAGTGGAAGCGCTTATCCCTGATGCTGGCCAGGGCCTGTTCTTTTAGTTCCCCCGGGGGACAGGATTCCAGATATTTTTTCCATTTATTCAGCTCCCTGTCCACCAGGGGGAAAACCCGGGTTACAAAGCGGGTCAGGGTATTCAGCTGCCAGGCTCCCTTTTTTATATCCAGCATTATTAAACCTCCTGCCATCTTTTATCCTTCGACAAATTATTTCCCGGGAAATACACTACTGGCATAATTTTCTCCTTTTTATGTAAGCTCCAAGGATCATGCCGCTAATGAAACCTCCCACATGGGCCCACCAGGCAATAACCTGCATTTCGGGAGACATGACAAGTTCCGCTACCCCGCTGGCTAGCTGGATAAAAAACCAGAGAAATAAAAAAATAACGGCGGGAATCTCCACAAAAGTGAAAAAAATTCCCAGGGGCAGCAGGGTGAGGACCTTGGCCCAGGGGTAAAGGATAAGGTAAGCCCCTAAAACCCCGGCAATAGCTCCGCTGGCTCCGATAAGGGGTACCGAGGAAAGGGGGTCAAATAAAATATGGGAAAAATGCCCTACTATTCCCATGATTAAATAAACAAAAAGGTACTTTAAAGGCCCCAGGCAGTCTTCTATATTATCACCGAAGACCCACAGGTAAAGCATGTTTCCCCCCAGGTGAAGCCAGCCTCCATGTAAAAAGGTAGCCGTAAACAGGGGTAGAAGGGGGGCAAACCCTTCCAGGATAAGGTCCCCGGGGGTCAGGGTGGTAAGATGTCGGGGAACTACCCCGAAGGTGAAAACCAGTTCCTGGACCTCCTGGGAGGATAAAAGGACCTGATACATAAAAACTAATACATTTATGCCAATAAGGGTTTTATTAACCAGGGGGAAACGCCGGGGGCGTATATTGTCCTTAATGGGTATCATTTCTTTTCTCCTTAAAACTTTCCTTATTACTCCATTTAAATCCTTCCTTAATTATATATAATATGATGTCTAAAATCCAGGAAAAGTATCCTTTAAAAAAGAAAGGGCTCCTTTTCAGGAGCCCAGGGGTTAAAGGGTTAATGACCTTCCTTATTGACTGGAAACTCAATACCTTCTCTTTTTAATTGGGGTAGGGTAGCCTTTTCCATTTCCTCTCCGGAAACTTTCTCCAGGAGATTAAGGGGTAGGTTAGAGCCCCTGTTGGCTACCAGGAAAACTTCAAATTCCGGGGTGACCCACCGGGCAATGCTGCTGTTTCCTGTATATAGATCCATCACATTCCAGGCCCCCTTGTTAACCTCCACATACCCTTCTCCCAGTTTACCCAGTTGAGAATCGGAAAAGAAAGCCCTATTCCCGGGAGAGGAGGAAAGGTATACATCCAGGAAATCCATTTCCTGTTCCCCTCTAAACCTTAAAACATAATCGTAAAAGGGGTTTTGCTCCAGTATGCCTACGGCAAAAAGTTCAAAATGGGAGGGAAGATTTTCCTTAAGTTTATCCAGATTAACAGGGGTTTTTATCTCCTCCAGGCTGCCCCGGTGGTTAATTTCTTCATATTCCCACTCCTTTTCCTGCTCCAGGATCATGGTTTCTTCCCGGTTTTCCAACCCTTCATGGAGGAAGAGCTCCGGGTCTACCTGGGGATTAATCTCTATTTCCTTAAACTCCACTACCAGGGTGCTGGTTCCATCATGATGGGTTAATTCTTTCCTCAAGGGCAGGTTGGTCTCTTTATCAATCCACATCCGGTGGTAATAATCTGTGTACCTGTATTCCAGCACCAGAGCCTGCCGGTCCAGGAGGGTCTCTTCTCCCAGCTCCCGGACCTCTTCCGCCCCTTTCAGCTCCCACACCTGGTTGCCGATATGGTAGCGCCAGAGCTCCTTCTCCGGGAATACATTATCTACTGTTATATCGTGGGGATAAATAGAAACCAGCCGCTCCCCGTCGCTTATATTCTTAACTTCCCTGCCGTCAAACTGGTGGACGGCCCTGTACTTCCAGGGCTTTTGGTAGGTTATTTCAATGGTTTCCTGATAGTCTACTTCCCCATTGCTTTTGGACCTGATTTCCGCCGTTCCCGCATAACTTTCCAGATCCTCGTAGGCCCTTACCACTGCGTGAACGATGTTTTGCCGGGGTAAAAATTCCATGTCCATAACCCCCAGGAAAGCGGCAAATATTATAAGGGCGGCGGCGGCCACCAGAGCGGACTTCTTGAATCTCCAGGCCAGAGAGCTTTTTCCCTTCTGCTGGCTCCTGTCCCCGGCCCTTCCTCCCCCGGCTGCCGGTAGGCTGTTTTCTTTCCTTTCTTCATCTTCCCGGGTACTCTGGGTCCTTCTAACAGCCCTGACGGTTTCAAATAGTTTTTCTGTTTCTTCATCCACCTGGGAAGTATGGTAAGCCCGGGGCTTTCTTTCCTTGTTCAGATCATCTATAAAATCGGAAAGTAAATCCTTTTTCCTGGAATCAGTCATGGAAAAACCCCCTTTCTTCAAGTATTTCCCTGAGGGATTGGAGAGCCCTGTACTGGAGGCTTCTTATGGCCCCAGGATTTCTCCCCATCTTCAAGGCAGTTTCCTTGACAGAGTAGCCCTCTACAATCCTTAGATTAATAACCTGCTGGTAATCTTCCGAGAGAAAGGCCATGGCTTCTTCCAATACCATCTTTTCCTCCTGCCTTTCCTCCCGGGTGCTTTCCCAAAGGCCACCTTCTTGAATATTCTCCAGGTCAACCATTTGTGGATCCCTTCCTCTCCTTCGCCACAGGTCCTTCAGGAGATTGCGAGCAGTTTGAAAGGTATAGGCCCTTACTTTTCCCTCCTCCACCTTGCCCTCCTGAAGTTTGGGAATGACCCTTTTAAAGGCATCCTGGGTCAACTCCTCTGCCTCTTCTTTGTTTTGCACTTTATAGTATACAAAACGGTAAATCTCTGGCCAAAGATCCCCGATTAATTCTTCCAGGTCCCTGGTAACTCCCGCGGAAATCATTTGAATCACCTCGATTTTGGTGTTCTATTCTTTCATGACGCTTAAGGGTTTAAATTGTCACACCATTTTTTAAAAAGTCAAAAGGATAATTTCTCAAATACCTGATTCTTTTAGCCACAAAGAAAGTCCTCTATTTCCCTTTAAGTACTTACAGGAAAAAGAGGACTTTACTTCTTTATCATAATCATAAGTTAAAAGATATGCAGCAGGTTAGATTCTTAAACTTACTCCTTTATCTTTTTCTTAATAAAATAGCCGGAAGGGTCAATAACTTCCCGGATAAGCTTTAACTCTTTCTCAGTGGGAGGTTCAAATTCTTCTACTTTGTCGGGTATCTTCAACTCAAACCCCGTAGCATCTACCACGCTTTCCACCGTTTCTCCCGGCATGGTAGCCAGGAGTTCCATTCGCCGGGTATCGTCATCAAAGCCCATGACCGCCCTGGTGGTAATTACCCGGTGGGGCCCCTTTCCGACCAGGCCCGCCTTCTCCCGGGCTTCGGGGCTACCATCCAGGTATCCGGGACTGGTAATATAATTAAGCTTTTCGTTAAACCGGCGCCGCTCGTGGACCATAATGATGATGGTCCTTTCACAAGAGGAGGCCATGTCACTGGCACCCCCGCTTCCTGGCAGCCTCACCTTGGGTTTCTGGTAGTCTTCAGGAAATTTACCCATCATGGTGGAGTTCAGGTTGCCGTAAGGATCAATTTCAGCACCCCTGATAAACCCGTAATCACAAAAACCCCGCTGGCTAAGCTCAAAGGAAGCATTAAGGCCCTGAAGGTAGTTGGCCTGGTATATGGTCCTGGAATCTCCCATGGAAAGGGGAAGCCCCTTATCCAGGGTCGGCCCTACCGCTCCTGCTTCAAAGACGGGCACAATCCCCGGGGCATGAGTTAACTGAGCCAGGATGATAGCAATAATTTGTAAGCCGGTACCGGCAAAGACCACCTTGTTGTCCTCCAATATTCTGCTACCTGCCACCACTATCATTTCCTGGGCTGTAAAACCAGTATTTTTAGTCATTTCCTTCCCCCCTACTCTTGNGCGGGAAACACCGATTCNAGCCGGCGTCCCGGTTCAATTTTCTCAATATGCTTTAACCGTTTATAAGGAATCTGAGAAATAAACCCATCGGTATCCTCTACCTCAAAGATATATTTTTTGTAGTATTCAATTAGTTCCTTAATTTCTTCCTGGCGAAAGGCCTCACAGCGGGCAAGGAAATCCTTGATATGATCCTCATCAAAATAATAACAACCGTGGACATTGCCGGGATAACCTCCCTTGGGCACTTCACACACGGCATCCACAGAAAAAAAGGGTATGGATACCCGGTTGGAGTGCTGAACCATGTCCTGGTGCTCAATAATCCTTTCGCAGGTAACAATGGTATAGGCGGCAGCCATGGCTATCTCGGGGCAGGTATACAGGGGCCCCTGTATCCGGCAGTTGCCGTAAACATCCGCCTCCTGCACATGGATGATAGCCACATTGGGGTGGGAGGCGGGAAGAAGCATAACCGGTTGCCCTGTAAAGGGACACTCCATAACCTTGCTCCGGTTGGCTCGGGGAATATCACTCCCCAGGGAGCTCCGGGTTGGTATAAAGGGAAGTCCCATGGCTCCTGCCTTGAATCGAGCCGACATGTTGTAGTTGCTCCAGTCTTCAATTTCAATCTTCCCCTCCTGGGTTAAATAACGAAAAAGGGGTGATATGCCGAAAGCTTCATGGGCCCAGTAGGCCAGCTCCATCCTTTTAATGGAAAAATTCTCCTCATCCAGGGCCATCCCCCCAGCAAAATACTCTATAGCCAGGCCGGAAGATTGAAAGGAAAGGGTCAGGTTTTTCCTGCCCTGCCTGACAATTTCATGAACAATGGCTACAGGCTGCCTTCCGTTAACAAATCCTCCTACACCAATATTGTCCCCGTTTTTGACAAACTTCTCCACGGCTTCATTTAAAGCCATCTTTTTGGGGTTTTTGGACTTATCCTTGTTGGCCAGAAGCCTCCTGGCTTCCTCGGGAGATAGGCCCGCCCAGAACATATTTTCCATTCGTGCTCCTCCTCTCTTACCAGGTATTTCCCCATTTATTAATGAAACAACGCTTAATAATTCTCCAAAAAATANAGGTTAACCTTTGAAAATAGTTAAAAATTTTTTAAAGTCTCTGCCTTATAAATCCTTTAGGGCCGGCACCCCACCCAGGGTTTTGGCCAGCTGCAAGGCCCGGGGGACAGCCTGAGTTAATAACTCCATNGCCAGGCTACCCACGAAATCTACAGGGAAGGAAACTTCTCCTGTAGCCAGGGCAAAGATGGTGTCCCCATCCCACACGGTATGTAAAGGCTTGATGGCACCTGCCAGGCCGTTATGGGCCACGGCGGCCAGCCTGTTTACTTCAACCTTATTAAGGCGGGCGTTAGTGGCCACCACAGCCAGGCTGGTATTAAACCCCAGGTCCTTCTCCTTATATAACAGGCTTCCGTCCTTTTCCAGTACCAGGTTTCCCTGCTGAAAGACCTCCAGGGTGGTATGCATTTTGCCTGTTTTCAAGTTCCGGGGGCCGGCCAGAAGTTTTCCTTCCCTGTCCACCACATCCCCCAGGGCATTAACCACCACCAGGACTCCAACCCTCAGCCCTCCCGGCATTATACGGGAGAGACTGGCCTGGCCGGCCTTTACTGCCGACTCCATACCCAGGGCTTTAGCCACCGTGGCTCCTGTTCCCGCCCCCTGGCTCCCTTCGGGTATTTCCCCGGCCCGGGCTGAAGCAGCCCCTTTATATCCCCAGGAGGCGTCGGGCTTTACTTTGCCGTTACCCAAAAACAGGTCAAAAATTACTGCTCCCGGAACAATGGGAATATAGTAAGGACCCCTCTTTAATCCACGGCCCTTTTCTTCTAAATAATTCATAACCCCGCTGGGAACATCCAGCCCAAAAGCACTTCCCCCGCTTAAAGTCACGCCGTGAACTTCCTCTATCCGGCAGAGGGGATTTAAAAGGTCCGTTTCCCGGGTACTGGGAGCACCCCCTTTTACCGAAACTCCTCCCACAGCGCCTCTTTCCAGGGTGACCACGGTGCAGCCTGTTACCGCCTCTTCATCGGTAACCACTCCTACTTTAACCCCTTCCACATCGGTAATGTTTCCAAAAATATCCTTCACCCTCCCCTCCTTAACTTTTATCTACATATTATATCATAAACCTTAACGGGCAAACTGAACCCTGAAACCATCCCTTTTGAGTACCTGAAAGGTGTACCCCATATCCTTTAAGCCCTCAATGATTTCCGGGAGGGCCTCCACGGTAGCCTCCTTGCCGGGGCTGTCATGGAAAAGGACTATAATATCCCTTCTTCCCCGGGCTCCCTCTAAAACATTATCCACTATCTGGTTTTTGTCGAGGGGGGGAGAGGCCGAATCCCCGGAAGTAACATTCCAGTCAAAATAAACATAGCCCTCCTCCTGGAGTTTGGGGATAATGTCTCCAATAATATCGTAGCTGGCAGTCTCCAGGGCACTGGCACTCCTGGATCCCCCCGGGAAGCGCATAATATCGGGGCGAACTCCTGCCGCCCGGTTCAAAAGCTCCTCCAGCCGGTAAAAGTCCTCCATGAAGGCCTGGGGGGACTCATAAATGCGGGAATAATCGTGGGAATAGGTGTGATTTCCCAGGGCATGTCCCTCTTTTACCATACGCTGGTACATCCTGTGACCAAAAGAGGTATCCTTACCGATAACAAAAAAGGTGGCAGGGACCTGGTAGTCCTTTAAAATATCTAAAATTTCTTCCGTGATGGGGCTGGGGCCATCATCAAAGGTAAGGTAGGCCACCTCCCCATCCCCGGGGGCAGGAGGGTCAGGGTCCTTTAAGTCCTGGAGTTCCCGGGCCAGGCGGTTCCTTTCCGCCTCCAGCTCCCTGATCTCCTGCCGGTATTCCTCCTTCTCCTGGGACAACTGCCTTTTCTGCTGCTCCAATTCCTCAATTTCTTCCTCAATCCTGAACAGTTTCTCCTCCAGGAACTGGCTTCCTTCTTCCAGTTCCTCTACCTGGTCCTGGTAGTAATCCCTTTCCTGAGAAAGGCGCTGGTTTTTCTGCCTTATCTCCTCCAGCTCCCCTTCTAACTTATCCAGGTTTTCCTGGAGGGCCAGGTTTTTCTCCCGGGTTCGAGAAATTTCATCTTCCGCCTTCCCCACCTCCCGGGCCTGGACAGCAGCATATATCCCTACCAGAAGGACCATTACTAACAGCAGGGCCCCTAACCCATACAGGCTTTTCTGATTCATCCCCGCCTTACACCTCCTTTCATGGCACGCTTCATAATACATAACGAAAAAACCGGTAAATTGTTATATTTTGAAAAAGGGGAAAAGGGCACTAAAAAGCCCCGCAAAATACGGGGCTTTTTGGCAATAATTAAAGTATACAGCCCAAAAAAATTAAGTACTAGTCTATGTCTTTACCTACCGTGAAAACAATCTTAATGGCCGTCTTGTATTTTACTATTTTTCCTCCCTCAACGGTAGCCGTCATGTCCGTAACCTCAATACCACTAATGTTTGCCAGGGTTTCATTGGCCTTTTGCAGGGCCTGGTTGGCTGCATCCTCCCAGCTTACTGAGGAAGAACCAATGAGTTCAATAACCTTACCTACTTGTGACACTTAATCAACCTCCCTTACCTTTCTTTCCATAATATCACACTTTATATAGAAGAAAAATAAACCTTTCCTGGTTATTCCTTAAAAAAACTTAATATCTTTACATTATTTTAAATATTTAGCTTTAACCTTCTATCCCTTTGCTCCCGGGAACCCAACGGTCCATAACCAGACAGGCCGCCAGATCTCCCGTAACATTAATGGCTGTCCTGCTCATGTCCAGGATCCGGTCAACCCCCAGGATAAGGGCAATTCCGCTGCCAGGTATTCCCACGCTGGTAAGGACCATGGCCAGAATAACTATACCCACTCCGGGCGTAGCGGAAGAACCAATGGAGGCCCCTACCGTCATGACCACAATAAGGAGAAGGGAGGGAAGGGTAAGTTCCACCCCAAAAACCTGGGCCAGGAAAACGGTGGCCGCTCCCTGGTATAAAGCGGTACCATTCATATTTATGGTAGCCCCCAGGGGTATTAAAAACTGGGAGGTGGAGGGCTTTACCCCCAATTTCTCTTCTGCCACCTCAATGGACAAAGGCATAACCGCCGCGGAGCTGGAGGTGGAAAAAGCCAAAAGCTGAACCTCCCTCACCTGCTGGAGGAACCAGCGGGGGCTTTTTTTGGCTACTAAAAGGACGATCAACAGGTAAACTCCCAAAAGAAGTAAAAGACCTATTAAAACCGTGGCCACATAGACCATCATCCCCAGGAGGGCATCCAGGCCGGTGCTAATGGTGGTCTGGGCCAGGAGGCCAAAGACCGCCAGGGGCGCCAGTATCATGGCCCACCTGACCACCGTCATACAAACCTCCTGCACGGAGCTTAAAAGATCCAGGAGAGGACCCGACTCCTTGGGGGGCATGGATATAAGGGCCAGTCCAAGAATGATGGAAAGGAGGACTATTTGAAACATCTCCTTTTCCACCATGGCTCCCAGGGGATTTTCCGGTAAGAGGCTGGCAATTACTTCAGGCACTTCAAGGGCTTCCGGGGTATCCAGGGGTTCCTCCTCGGGGAGGGGGGCCACCTCTTCAGCAGTTGGAATCAAATCATCTCCCTCGATATAAATACCCGGCTGAATTATAAGGGCTATACCCAGGCCGATGATTATGGCCAATACGGTAGTTCCAATGAAATATACCGCCAGGCGAGAGCCCATTCTACTAAGCTGTTCCATATCTTCACTGGCCGCTAAACCCATAATCACCGAAGCAAAGACCAGGGGAACCACAATCATTTGAATAAGGCCCAGGAATATCTGCCCGGGCAGAGCCAGCCAGCTTCCTATCACCATGGAGGCATCTTTATCCACCAGGCCCACATCGGGGCTTAATATCAACCCTACGCAAACCCCCAGGAACATGGCCAGCAAAATTTTTAACCAGAGTCTTCCCTTGATAAAACCCTGCAGGTATCCCGTCAAATACTTTATAGGCTTGGGAAAAAGGAGTTCCAAAGGATGAATCTTCATCTTATATTCCTCCTAAATTAAGCTACCAGAAAAAACTGATCCCTGAAAGAGTCAGCACTTTAGCACTTAAAATTATTAATCCCGATATCAAAACTCCCAGGGAAATAATCAGGAAAGAATCCCNCATAGGTATCCGGAATAGTCGGGCCGCCACACAGGCTGTCCAGGCTCCCGTAGTAGGAAGGGGGATGGCCACAAAAAGGAGAAGGGCATATTTGCCATATTTTCTAAAGCTTTCCTTCTTTTGCGTGGCTTTAAAAACCATCCTGGTGTGAAGTTTTTCAATTATCTTAAATCGGAGGAAAAAACTCTCCAGCCTGGCCAATATTACCTGTAAGGGGATAATAACGGCTATATTTCCTGCTACACTTACAAAGTAAGCCTCCCAGGCGGAAAGACCCAGGATAATTCCCAGGGGCAATCCTCCTCTAACTTCAAAAACAGGAGTGGCTGAAAAAATAAATACTTTTAAATAATCCATTCCCTTACCTCTAAATAATTTTTTATCCTCAATTATTTCCTTTAATAGTATTTATTCCACTTTCATTTCCTGTTTCCTTTTTTCAATAAACTGAAATCTACCTTTTCCTAAAGGGTAAATGAATTGCCCAGAAATGTTAAAGGCGGCCCCTCTTAGAGGGGCCGCCTTAATATCGTAACGGTACTGGCTATTCCGTATCTTCCGAAGATTCTTCAATACCATCAGTGATTGCCTGGTTTACCTGCTTCATGAGCTCGTTAAGCTCCTGCTGGGCCTGGGCAAAGGCACTAACCGTCTCATTTTGGTGCATCTGCTGTCTCAGTTCGTTAAACTTGTTCATCTGTTCCTGGTCAGGCTGCATACCCATATTCTGTGCTGATTCAAGCTGCTGCTGGACCTGCTGAACCTCTTCAAGTATTTCCTTAGCCTCAGGATCCTCGGATAGACCCTGTTCCTTTTCCTTCAGATCCAGGTATTCTTTACTGTTTTTGATTTCTCGACCTAACTCCTTAGCCTTTTCTATTAAAGCCAAAAAACTTCCCTCCTTAAATTAAAAAATATCTTGCTTCATAATTATCTTCTCTAAACATATAAATTATCCTTT
>SL_8KL_010_SEDDRAFT_10001237_pt1 | contig 22116 bp, 18 predicted proteins | sample SodLakKL_010_SED_4_FD_11160 | JGI IMG/M metagenome (IMG submission 11160) | reverse complement strand
TGTATGTTTTTTCGCTTGGTCATATATGTAGTCCGCTGCTTCTTTCATAAAGACACCTTCTGACAGGGAATTAGAAACAACCTATTAAATCGTTTCTATTCTAGAGAGTCATAACATTAAATCGCATTCAAAAGGGGCAAAATCCTTATGTGTTAGGTCATATTCTTATCAAAGACAAAAGGATGGAATTATGGCTAAAGTAGAAGATTTCAAAGCTAAAGACATAATGAGTGAAAAGTTACCCCACGCAGAACCTAGTGATGCAGTTTCTGATGCTATCGGATTGATGAGAAAACATAACATGGAAGAAATCCCTGTTGTGCAAGATAGCCAAGTTGTCGGGGTATTAAGCGATACCATATTTATAGAACGGAGGAACCTTTCTTTCTCTACTAAACTGAAACATGTTATCCATAAAGGGCCAAGTGTTGATGAAGACGATTCCCTAGTAGATGTCAGCGAGATGTTGCTTTCTTCGGACTACAGAGGAATACCTGTGACTTCAACTTCTGGTGACTATATAGGTTTCTTAACTAGGAAAAACATAACAGAGGTCGTACCCAAGTTGGAGGAGCTTAAAAAGACAACAGTTAAAGAGTTCATGACTCCTTCACCCGCAACTATACGGACCAATGAAAATATCGGGAAGGCAAGGGCGATGATGAAAAGATACGATGTGAGAGTCCTCCCAGTAGTGAATAAGCACGGGACCCTCCGAGGGATGGTCGGGATTCAAGATATCCTAGAGGAGGTCAGCCGGCCGGTGACTAGACAAGAAAAAGGTGTTCGAAGTGGAGAGAGAGATTCCTCATATCAGGATATAGAAGTTCAAAGTATAATGTCGGAACCACCGATCACTATTGGTCCTAATTCTACGATACGCGAAGCTGCCGAGAAGATGGCCGAACACAACATCTCTACCCTTGTCGCGATCGAAAAGAATGAGATAAAGGGGATCTTGACCCAGTACGATTTGATAGAGATGCTAACTAGTTTCCGCGAAGGCGACCAAGTCTATGTTCAGATCAGTGGACTCGAAGAAGGACCTGAGATTTACGAGCAGATGTACGATCTGATCCAAAGTTACCTTAAAAAGATCAACAACGTCCTCAAACCTTTAGTGCTGAATGTTCATGTTGTCTCACATCAAAAAGAAGGCAACCAGAGAAAGTACAGTATCAGATTACGTTTATCTACGGACTTTGGGATGTTCTATGCCAAAAAATTTGATTGGAACATGATGAGTGCGCTTGACGACGCCTTAGATAGCTTGAAAAAGAGAATCTTCCAGGATAAAGAAAAAAGAGTCGATAGTCGAAAACATCCAAAATATCAGAAGATCATATCAGAAGAAAAATAACTCGTTGGTATGGGATTCGCAGCTCTGTTCTCCGGTGGAAAGGATTCTTCCCTAGCCCTTTGGAAAGCTCAGTCTTTTGGTCTAAAGGTTGATTACTTAGTCACCGTTTTTCCGCAGCGGGACGATTCTTATATGTTTCATAAACCAAATCTCCATCTAATACCTGATCTCGCCGATTCTCTCGGCATTGAGCTGATTAAGGTGAGAACTAGTGGGGAAAAAGAAAAGGAGGTAGAAGACCTCAAGGAGGCGTTAAAAGATCTTGATATATCAGGTCTCATCACAGGGGCTGTTGCATCTAGATACCAGATGGGAAGAATAGAGAAGTTATCTCATGAGCTTTCTTTAGATGTATATGCACCTCTTTGGAATATGTCACAGCGCAAACTTTTAGAGGAACTTTTACTGAACGGATTTCAAACCATGATCGTGAGCGTTTCAGCACTAGGGCTTGACGAAAGTTGGCTTGGGAAAGATATTGACGAAAAGTGCATCGAGGAACTTCAAAGTTTAAACGAGGAATACGGTATAAACATCTCTGGAGAAGGTGGGGAATATGAAACTCTTGTTTTAGAAGCCCCTAATTATGACCGGGATTTTAAAGTGATAGAAAAAGAAGACCAATGGGACGGTAGAAGGGGAGAAGTCTCGATCAAAAAATTAAAGAAAATAGGGTGAAGGGAGCAATAACTTTCTCTTCTTTATACATCCAAAACGGACCTTTATCTCAAATGTTCACGATCTCCAATGGAAGAGTCCTGTTCGCTTCCCATACCTTTCCAAAAGCTTTCAACTGCCTTTTTATCGCCCCTTTTGTCTTCCCCGATTTCGCCCTGCATCAATGCTAGTTCCCCAGTGAGAGATTTATAGTGTCCTTTTTCCATCAAGGCTAAGTACCCAAAGAAAGATGAGTAATTATCAAACCTCTTACCCATGTATTCGTAAATCACTCTAGCATTTTCTTCATTACTTATAGCTTTTTTAAGGGAGTCGATCACGTTTCTAGCACTCGTGAAATCGTATGCGGTCTCGTGTGGGGGTAACTTATCAGTATCTGGGACTTCATAATCTCTTGTTCCAAATTTTTCTTCATACCGCTTCAATAATTCTTCTTTGTGGATTTCCTCGTCATTTGCTAAACCTTTAAAACGCTCCTTAACCAGGGCCCCTATAGCGGCTTCAGCAAAATCAGAATAGAATTTTTTAGCTTCATTCTCTGCCTGTATGGAATAAGCCATCAATTCCTTGAAGCTGAATTCGTCCAACTTTTCTTCCATCATGTTATCAAATTAGTTACAAAGATGCGCCTTTAAATATTTTCCGTAGTTCCCTTATTCTAAGCCAACATATTTATATCAAGAAACAATTTGTATGACGGTGCAAACATGAAGGACCTAGTCGAATTTGGTATCAATGAATTGGAAAAAAAGGATATACAGTACGGAGATATCCGTTTGTCAGAAATAAATACTGAAGTCATAAACGTGAAAAATGGTACGGTAGAAGCGATTAAAAGCAGCGAAAGCAAAGGTTATGGGATAAGAATTATCGATGGTGGATGGGGCTTCGCCTCTTCAGCGAACTTAACCGAAAGAGGTGTCGAGGAAACTATAAAACGAGCTAGGAAGATAGCTAGAGCTTCTTCCAAAGCTTCTGATCCTATCGAACTCAAAGAGATCGAGGTTCACCAGGACAGTTATACTACGCCTTATAAAAAAGATCCATTTAAAGTAGAACTAGAAGAAAAAGTGAATTATCTGATGGATGTGAACGAAAGAATGGATATTGATGAGAGGATCAAAGTGAGAAAATGTAACTTCAATGCTTGGAAGACAAAAAAGTTCTTCGCGAGCACAGAAGGAGCCAAGATCGAACAGAAACTCCTCAAAACCGGAGGAGGACTGGACGTGAACGTTTCCGATGGTGAGGACACTCAAAAAAGAAGTTATCCAAATTCTTTCGGCGGTGATTTTAATTCTAGAGGTTACGAGTTCTTTGAAAATTTGGAGCTTTTGAAACATGCCGAAGAGACTGCTCAGGAAGGTGTCGATCTTCTTGATGCAGAACAGTGTCCTGAAGGAGAGATGGACATAATTTTAAACACAAATCAACTCGCGCTACAAGTACACGAGAGCTGTGGTCATCCCACCGAACTGGACCGAGCGCTTGGAACAGAGGCTAGTTACGCGGGAACTAGTTTCATGACCCCGGACAAACTAGGAGAACTCCAATACGGTTCTGATAAAGTCAATATTGTTTCAGATCCTACGGCAGAAGGTGGTTTAGGGACCTTTGGATATGATGATGAAGGCGTTAAAGCAAAAAAGATAGATTTGATAAAAGACGGAACGTTCGTAGGATATCAGGCCTCCCGTGAGGGAGCAGCGAAGGTCGGAGTTGATGTGAGCAGTAGCATGAGAGCGGACGGCTGGAAAAATCTACCTTTGGTAAGGATGACCAATATCAACCTCGAGCCAGGAGATTGGTCCAAAGAAGAAATTGTCGAAGAAACCGATAAGGGAATAATTTTCGATGGTATAAAAAGCTGGAGCATAGACGATAAAAGACTTAACTTCCAATTTGGGACAGAGGCAGGATATCTAGTGGAGAACGGAGAAGTGACTCAACTAATAAAGAATCCAACCTACACGGGCATAACATATGAATTCTGGAATAATTGTGATGCTATCGCTGGAGAAGATGAATGGAAATTACACGGCGTACCTAACTGCGGTAAAGGAGAACCGCCTCAGACAATGCAAGTCGGTCATGGCTGCGCGCCCTCTCGATTCAAAGATATCAGAGTGGGGGTGGGAAAATGGTAGGCTCTGAAGAAGATTTCGAAAAGATTTCAGACAAAATGATAAAAGAATCTGATGCAGACGAAATCGAGATAAGGATCACCAAGAGCGACAAGGCTTTGACCAGGTACGCTAATTCACAGATACATCAAAATATAGGTCAGGAAGACGTAGATATTTCGATTAGAGCAGTATTTGGAAAGAAAACGGGAGCGGCTAGCACTAATTCTTTAGAAGAAAATTCAGTAAAAAATTGCCTATCTAAAGCAGAAACGATCGCAAAGAACCAGAAAAGTGATCCGGATTTCAAGGGACTTCCTGAACCAAAGGAAGGGAAAAAACCTAGAGAGCATTATGTAGAAAAGACTGCCAAATTCACCCCTGATGAAAGGGCCGATAAAGTGAAAGAGATAATTCAAATGGCCAGAGATGAAGGTGTGGATAGAGTCTACGGTGCATTCCAGACGGAAGCCCAAAATCTCTTTGTAGCTAACTCGCACGGAGTTAAGAAATTTTCGAGGTTCACATCGGCAAATCTCACCACTACGGCCATAGCAGACTGGGACAACGACGAGGGCTTCGGATGGAGCGAAACCTGTTCAGCCGATGTAAGAGATATAGATCACATGCAAGTAGGTAAGACTGCGGTAGAAAAGGGCCTCAACAACCTGAATACTAAAAAGATAGATTTAGGCGAATACGACGTGGTCCTTGAGCCACTGGCTGTACAGAGCATATTGATGTACCTTGACATGATGGGATTCAGTGCTAAGAAGGTCCAAGAAGAAAGGAGCTTCATGAAGGGTAAATTTGGAGAACAGATAATGGACGAACGAGTTAATATTTACGACGACGTATCTGATCCTGACATGATCGGTTATCCCTTCGACTATGAGGGAGTTCCTAAAGAAAAAGTAGAGATCATCAAGAATGGCGTAGCTAACGAAGTCGTTTACGATTCTTACACGGCTGGGAGAGAAGAGGGTAAAGAATCTACAGGACACGCATTACCGATGCCCAGCCCTATGAGTCCTTTAGCCATGAACCTTCTTATGGACACTGGAGAATATTCCCAAGAAGAGATGATCGAGGAGACAGATAAAGGTATCTTGGTGACAAGATTCAACTACTGCAGACCTGTCCATCCTGTGAAAGGGATACTAACAGGCCTTACTAGAGACGGCACTTGGTTGATCGAAGATGGCGAGATAAAACATCCATTGAAGAACTTGAGATTCACTCAGAATCTTATCGAAGCCTTCAATAATATAGAAGGTATAGGTGAAAAAAGAAAATTGTTTGCCATGGGATTTTATCCAGCGTACTTCGCCGCCCCAGCACTGAAGATAAAAGACTTCAATTTTACAGGGACGACGGAATTCTAGGCTGAGAAAAAAACACTTCTAAAATACTTCTTTTTTCCTTTTATATAGAATAAAAAAAGGGTTTTTAGCTTTTTCTAGCTTTACGGTAACCGCTGGATTCCTTCTGAGATCAGTTCGATAAGATTTCTTACATCTCTCCAATCCGCACATTCGACCGTAGAGTGGGAGTATTTAACAGGGACGCCGATGGAAAGTGTAAGACAACCAGATTCTTGAAGTGCCATTCCATCGGTTGTTCCTCCTGTGACGCCGTACTGATAAGGTATATCTACCTCTTCTGCTACTCTTTTAAAATGATCGACCAATTTGGGCGATGAGATAGCTCTGGTATCGACCATCCTTAAAACCGGTCCCTCACCAAATTTTATAGGCTTGTAGAATTCCTCTACTCCAGGTGCATCCGAAGTCGTATAAGTATCTAAAGCTATCACGTACTCTGGATTTCTAGTGTTAGCCACGACTTTAGCCCCTCTCAAGCCGATCTCTTCCTGGACACTCCAAATGGTTGAGAGGTCGACGTCTAATTTCTTATCTTTTAAATTTTTCAAAACCTCTAGTAAGGCAAAACTGCCTATCCTGTTGTCTAGACCTCTACCCGAAATTACTGCACCCTCTAATCTCCGGAGCTTTTTATCGAATGTTATAGGATCAGGGACATCTATTCCCATTTCTTTTACTTCTTCGGCAGATTCCGCTCCAACATCAACATGAGTTTTAGTCCATGGAGTAATTTCGTCCTTATCGTCTTTTTCAGTAGTCAGATGAGGGGGCCTGTGTCCTATCACACCATTTATAGGCCCTTCTTTTGTGTGAATCTTCACATGCCTACCGGCGAGAAGAGGATCGAGCACGCCTCCGATCTTTTTTATCCTTAGATAGCCCTCCTCTTCAATGTTGGAGACTACCATCCCTATCTCATCCATATGAGCAACTAAGGCCACTTCTGGACCCGGGTTCTCTATCTCATATATGAGATTTCCTATATTGTCTTCTTCTATGTTCTCAGGATCTTTTACTTCAACATAATCGGCGATCAATCCATGGATCTCCTCTCTAACTGGCTCTTCGTAACCTGCGACACCTGGCGCCTTTAAGACCTTTTCGAATACGTCCATACCTTCCAATTTTTTCATATTTTCACCTCTAAAAATTAGATATCAAGGGGGAGACACCCCTGTATTTCGAGTGGAAACGAAAGAACGAATGCATCTAACTAGACGAAGGGCGGATTTTTAACTACTGCTTTTCTCTTTTCATCTCTTATTTGAACCATTATCTCAGTTCCTTCTTCTTGATAACTAGGGTCTAAATATCCCAATCCGATACCTTTTTTCAATATAGGAGATCTAGTCCCACTCGTGACTTCCCCTATTTCTTCATCATCATCAAATAACTTGTACCCATGTCTAGGGATCCCTTTATCTTCCATCTCAAAACCTTTAAGGAGCTGATGGTCAGTATCTTTCATCTCTTCTAGTTTTTCCTTTCCGACAAAGTCATGATCCCATTCAACAGCGTCTTCCGCCCAACCAGTCTCTATCGTTGTTCTTGATTCATCAAAATCTTGATGGGCTAGGAGAAATCCAAACTCTATTCTCAGGGTATCTCGAGCACCTAATCCACATCTAGTAGGAGGTTCATCTAGGGACTGTAATTGTTCCCATAGAACTATAGCCGCATCATTTGGGAGAACGATTTCAAAGCCATCTTCTCCTGTGTACCCACTGCGTTGTACAAGAGGAGTATCGCTAATTGGCCAATCTGGATCAAACTCCTCCATGATCTCATCATTTATCTCTGTCTGTTTTGATCGGAAAAATTCTATTTCAGATAAGTCTTCATCGGTCAATTCCTGTAGGGTTTTTTCTGCAGCTGGTCCTTGAAGAGCGAACATGGATGTTTCTTCAGTTATATCTGTTATATATTCTTCTCCTCCTTTTTTGGTAAACCAATCATATATTCTCTCGTTGTTGCCCACGTTAGGAACTATATAACAGGAATCCTCTGAAAGCCGAGCCACGATTGTGTCATCGAGTATCCCGCCTTCTTCATTCAATATATGAGCATATTTTAATTGATTGATATCTGATTCTGTTATATCCATTGTACAGTGTTCACTGATGAACTCTATAGCGCCTTCACCTTCTATGAAGATCTCACCCATATGGGAAACATCGAAGATCCCAGCCTCTTCACGAACAGCTTTGTGTTCTTTGTTTATACTGGAGAATTTGAGAGGCATCTCATATCCTCCAAAATTGGTCATTCTCGCGTCGGCCTCTACATGTTTTGAGTGAAGAGCAGTTTCTTTCATATTTCCGTATCTATTCACTCCTTAAAAGTTTTTATCTTTTCTATATATGAGATGACCAAAACTTTTTACTTAATGTGAGATATTACAACTTACTATTAGGTAGGAAAAATAATGAAAGAATATGATATTATTTCTATAGGAACAGGCTCATCTATGAGCGTAATAACCCAGGCACTAAACGATAATCCGGATTTAGATATTGCAGTTATAGAAAATGAAAAACCCGGTGGGATCTGTTTGACTAGAGGATGTATTCCATCCAAGATGATGTTGTATCCCGCCGAAGTGGTAAATCAAATAATAGAAGCAGATAGATTTGGTATCGATGTTGATATAGAATCTATAGATTTTAGAAAGATCATGGAAAGAATGAGAAATCATGTAAATCCCCAAAGCAAAAGCATAGGGAAAAATCTCAAACAAAGTTCAGATCTTGATTTTTATCAAAATGATGCCGAATTCATAGATGAATATACATTGAAAGTTGACGAAAAGAAGATAAAAGGAGAGAAAATAATACTTGGTACTGGTTCAAGACCATCTATACCACCGATTGATAACCTTGAAAAGGTTGGATATCTTACTAGTAAGACATTATTAGAACTTGAAGAACTCCCAGAGAGTATTACCGTCATAGGAGGAGGATATATCGCCGCCGAATACGGTTATTTCCTAGCGATGATGGGATCCAAAGTAACGATAATCGGTAGAAACTCACAATTTGTTCCGTCAGAAGAAAAAGAAGTTTCCGAGGTACTTGAAGAGAAACTTTCAAAATATATGAAAATATACACCGGACACGAAGTAACAAACGTTAAGGAAAAATCAGGAAAAAAATGGGTCCTTGCAGAACATAGTAAGGGAAAAAAGAAAAAAGTGAAGAGTAAGGAACTCCTCGTAGCTACAGGAAGAAGGTCTAATTCTGATATTTTAAAACCAGAAAAGAGCGGTGTTCAAACAGATGAAAAAGGGTGGATAAAAGTAAACTCACATATGAGGACATCTAAAGAAAACATATGGGCCCTAGGTGACGCAACAGGTAAACATATGTTCAAACATGTAGCTAACTACGAGGCAAAAATAGTTTATGAAAACGCGATAGAAGGGAGACAAAATACTGTAGATTATCACGCTGTTCCTCATGCGGTCTTCACTTATCCACAGGTGGCTTCTGTTGGTATGAAGGAAGAGGAGGCATCTAAAGAACACGATATATTGATAGGTTACTACCCCTTTGAAGACACAGCTAAAGGTTCTGCTATGGATGTAGAGGATTATTTTGTTAAGGTGATAGTAGATAGTGCAGATTACCGAATACTGGGAGCTCATATCGTTGGTCCAGAAGCATCAGTTCTAATACAGGAGATAATCAACTTAATGTATACCACAAATCAAACATTTTTACCGATCTATCATGGGATGCACATACACCCTTCATTGTCCGAGGTAGTTGAGAGGGCGTTCTCAAATCTACACTCTCACTCTCATGAACACCATCATCAATGATTTTATTTTCTTTTAAAGAAAAGATTTAAGTATGTTTCGCTAAATCCCACAAACGATGTCTTGGAAAACATGGTACCGTAAAAACGAGTTTTTGATCTCAATAACATCTATAATTATAGGAGTGTTTATGCTTCTAATTGGATTGTTTGGTACCTTCCTTAGTGACTATTCACCTGAACCATTTATAACAATAAATGATGCTATTGGAGCATGGAAATGGTGGTTGTTGGTCTTAGGGATAATACTGATCTTTGTTTTTGCAATCATGATTTACCTTCGAATAAAGAGATTGAATGAATTTGACGACCTTTTTGAGACTGAAAGTAAGAGTAAATTTAGGAAAAACGTAGTTAGAATTGAAGAATTAGCCATAAAACTTGGTCCTGAGTTCGAAGAGAAAGTGATTGAAAAAGAAGAGGAATTCAATCTTAAAAGATGATTTATCCAGCTCTTTTTATCTAGAAATCTTCATCAAGTACCTTCGCTGTACCTTTCCACATGAAACAAAGGGGTCCCCGTGTCTTAGTGCGGCTGTGGTCTAGACTGGTTAGGACCCAAGCTTCCCAAGCTTGTGGCCCGGGTTCAAATCCCGGCAGCCGCATGATCTATTCTTCTATTTTTCTTTTGATATCCGATATCGCTACCCTAGCTCTTTCATTCTTTGGATTTAATTCGAGTGCCCTATCCATATGTTTGAGAGCCTCATCATATCTTTTCAATTCGGTTAGGTATGCTCCCTTAAAATAATGATATTCTGATTTGTTAGGAAAAGATTCTACCAATTCGTTCGAGACTTCTAATGCTTTTTCTATTCTCCCCATATTTTCAAAGATCAATGTTTTGTTCACTAATGCTTCTTCAAAATCAGGATCAATCGAAAGAGCATTATTGATGGACTCGATGCTTTCTTCGTATTCGCCGTTCCTCAGGTGACAGAGGGCCTTATTATTCCAAATTTCCTTTGCTTCGTGATCTGATTCTAAAACATCTTCGAAACAGAGGATCGCCTCATCATATCTTTTCATCTTGTAAAGAGTTCGGCCCTTCTTTTTTAGACTGTCTAAACCATTTTCACTCAAATCTATTGCTTTATTATATGCTTGGATTGCTTCTTTCTTTCTACCAGTTGCATCATAAGAGTCTCCTAGAAGTATCCAGCCCTCTACTTTTTCTGGGTTGATCTCTAGTGATTCTTTCAATACTTGTATAGCTTTATCATATTTTCCTTGTTCTAGAAACGCCTCCCCCTTTTTTGAAAGAGCGAGGGCTGTATCATCACCCATTTCTTTAGCTTTCTCGTAATATTTTTGTGCCATCTCATAGTTTTCCTCAGAAAGGTATGTGTTTCCTTTTCTTATAAGGTCTCTTTGTTTTTCTTTTTCAGCTCTCTTTTTTTTCTCTTTGAATCCAGATAAATAAGACAAAAGATTAAATTTCTCAAGTAGTTGATAAAGTTTTATTCCACCGACCACTTCAATCCTTTCGTCTAGATATGAATCTTCATCTATTTTATCAGTAGTAAACAGTAAACCTTTTGTAGAAGGTGACAAGAAACTTTTCAAACCCTCTAATTCAGAAGAAACATCATCAGAGGACCGTGTGAATTTTATTATGAAATCTTGCTTTTCATTTTCCCGTTTTATTGTACCTTCAGCTAGAATATCCCCACTAACAGATTTCATATTCGATATTTCAAACCCTATATTTTCTAGAACCTTCAAGCAGAGTCGCTCAAAATCATCACGATTTATATTCTGAATTGTATCTAGAACTTCGTCCTGCTTACTCACTCCGACACCTGATTATTATTCATTATAAACTCTCATCTATAAATATATTGTGTTAATCTAAATTTTTATAACGCTCTCGGACTTCTTCCCAACCAACCAAATTATCTTGTGGTCCGGAACATTCAACTGAAAAAGATGCTCTAGCGGAACCGATCTTGCAACATTCTACCAAAGACATATCTCTATACAAACCGGCATAAAAACCAGCTCTGAAAGCATCTCCAGCACCTGTAGGTTCTACTACCTCTAACGGTTCATAGGCGGGGATATCGACTTTTTTGTCAGAAATATAAATGGAACTGCCTTTAGATCCTTTCGTAACAAGGACCATGTCTACATATTTCAATAGATTTTCCGGCTTATTTTCGTTTAAATAATCGAGTGCGACCTTCATTTCCTTCTCATTACAGAAAAAATAATCACTTTTTTGTAAAAACCACTCAAAAGTATCAGCTTTATACACGTATTCTAATTCTTGAGCAGGGTCAAAAGCAATAGTTTTTTGGTCAAGGTCTACCAAATCAAAAATTTTTTCATAGTAACCTGGTCGTCCAGTTCCTATATGTAGGATATCACATTCCTCTACAGTTCTAGTTTCAAGTTCAAAACATTCCATATGCTCCATCACACCTTGATCGATTATTGTTATCTGGTCTCCCATCGAGTCATTTACTATCCAACAAGTTGGAGTTTTATATCCATCCATCTTTTTTAGGCCGCAGGTACTGACACCCGATTGTTCTAAAGCTTTTAGATAATCATCTGGAAAATCCTCTCCAACGAAAGAAGCGAGCGACACTTCAACATCCATTTCGGCAGAGGCTCTTGCGATGTTTGCGGCCGTCCCCCCGTATCTCACTACTCTACTTTCAACCGCGATTGAAGAATCTTTTTCTGGGATATTTGGAACCTTTAATATTACGTCGAGCGCTGTATGTCCAAAAACACCTAGATATGAATTCATATGATGTTAAATACAATAGAAGAGTAAAAAGGTTTTGAAGGCTGTTAATCTTATTCCTTATTCTTTATTCTAACTCTATCTCGTCGACAGTGACCTCTTCTACATCAGGAGAATCTTCTTCATCTTCGCTTTCTTCGATGTCCTTGTCAACGCTTGCATCGGTGTCAGTCACTTCGCCGAAAGCTAGAGTTCGAAGTACTCTCGTGATCTTTATCTCTACTTCGTCTCCAACATCTGTGTCGGGCACGAAGATTACAAAATCATCTATCTTTGCAACTCCGTCTCCTTCCTTACCAATATCTTCTATTTTTACCTCATACGTTTCCCCTTCTTCTACCGGGGGAGAAACACCAACATCTTCGCTCATTTACTTACACCTCATTTATTTTACACTTCTTATTGAAGTGCAGGTAATTCAACAAACTTGGTATATTTATCTTTTGCCCTCCAAAAAGCACCTTAAAGCAATCTTTTGATCTCTTCAGTCGAATCAACACTTCTGAAATCCATCTCTCTGGAGATCTTGTCATAGAGTTTTGTACCTCTATTTCGTTCCGTAAAATCTCTTTCGCCTATGTTATCTCCATCAACAAATATCAGGTCCGTTTCCCTTGTAACCCCTTCTTTTACAGCCTCAAGATTTCCGATGTTTCCCTCGCCGACGGGAAAATCCGTCACCACTACAGCGTCTGCTTTCTTTATCAATTCAAGATTTTTTTCGTATGATTCATGAGTAATCGAGGAAAACGGTGCTTCAGTCACGACTTCAATATCTAAAAAGTCAGCTTTTTCAAGATCTGAATCCATGACATTCAATACTCCTGCAGTGACTTGATACCCCATTTCAACTAAGTTTTTGAGTAATTTGCCTGTGGAATCTCCTCCACAAACCACATGGACAGTTTTTTCTCCCTTCTCAGTATCGATTTTTTTGTCCATAGGTGATACATAGAGGCTACCATCTTTTGGATGTTCGTGGACTTCAGCTTCGACACCGTAGACCGCTCTCAGGTGTGAGTTCGTTAAAACTTCTTCAGGATCACCGTAAGCATGTTTTTTTCCCTTATCTAAAAGAAGAATCTTCTTGCAGTAACGAGCAGCTAGATTGAGATTGTGATGGACTGAGATAATGCCTAGATTCTCTTTTTCATTTTTCTCTTTTAACGTATCCATCACTTCTTTTTTGTGCCGTATATCGAGCTGTGAAGTGGCTTCATCCAAAAGTAATAGTTCGGGTTTCTGAGTCAAAGCTCTAGCTAAAACTACCCTTTGTAGTTCACCTCCTGATAGTTTTCTGACCGATCGATCTTCGAATCTCAAAGTATTGGTAACCTCCATGGCTTCCTTAGCTACTTTTATATCTTTTTTATCGGGATTTTCGAAGCGACCGAGATAGGGACTTCTACCCATTAAAACAACATCTCGAACGGTGAATGGAAAATTGATGAAAGTGTCTTGGGGGACAACGGAGACCTTTTTAGCGATCTCGTTTCTACTCATATTTTCTATATTTTTTTTATCGTATTTCACACATCCATTCCATGGAGTGATCACTTTTGTCAGAGCTCTGATTAGAGTGCTTTTGCCGGACCCATTAGGACCGATGATGCCTAGAAAGTCCCCTTTATTAACTTCAAAAGTGATATCTTTCAAGATTTTTTTATCGTGGTATCCTGTTACTAGACTATCTACATCGAGTTCTACCATCCGGTCTCACCTCTGTTTCTCACCAGAAGATAGATAAAGAAGGGTGAACCTAGTAGAACTGTAACTATCCCTACAGGAATCTCTCCCATCGTTCTCGCGATAGAGTCACAAATAACCAAAAATATACCTCCGAAAAGAGCTGATGTAGGAATCAATTTTTTGTGTTCGGGTCCAACAACTAGTCTTGCGGCATGCGGCATCATCAATCCCACGAAACCGATGACACCAGTAAAAGCTACCATCGTAGCAGCTAATAGACTAGAAGTGAACAATTGTATCAGCTTTGTTCTTTCTACTTCTACACCCAGCTGCATGGCCGACTCTTCTCCCATTTGAAAAAGATTCAGATCTTTAGAATATGCGAAGACCAGGCTTATCCCGATTAACATTATCGGTAATGATATGATTGCTTCCCTCCAAATACTTCCGTTGAGAGTACCGAACATGAAAGCAAGGATCCTTAGATGAAATTCTTTTTCAGGCGGACTGATATATCGGATATAATTAGTAAGTCCAGACATCAAAAAATTCATAGCTAATCCTGCCAGGAGCAAAGTCGCGATGTCCGTCTTTCCTCTGACTCTCCCTAGAGCGAATACCAAAATTACCGTTCCTAGGGCCGTAACGAACGCAAAAAGTGGAAGTAAATAGTAGCTGATACCAATGTAAATCCCAACAGCGGCTCCCATCCCTCCTCCGGCAGAAACACCGAGTATAAAAGGAGAAGCTAATGGATTTTTAAATACGCCCTGCATAGATGTACCAGAGACAGCTAAACTAGAGCCGACAATAACACCTAGGAGGATCCGTGGTAATCTTAGATTGACGACGATAGTTCTCTCTGTTCCCTCATATGTAGGAAACCATCTTCCTACAAAAGGCGTCTCGGAAAGGATAATAGCTAGAACACGTCGAAATGGTATATCTACAGGACCTATTGTAGCAGAGTAGACAACCACGATCAATAGCAGAAAGGATAAAAAGATAAGAAATGACTTTGGTTTTTTTCTTATGTTGTTTCTCCAATTGTCTTTCATACTTTTCGTTCCACTACTTTTTTAGCTATCAATGCGCCTGCTAAGGATCCTCCAAAAACTCCTAGGCTGAGACCAGGTATATCTTCAATTTCTTCTAACGGGTCTTCCTCATCTTCTTCCACATCCGCGATTATCTCTGTTAGATTTTCTTGAGCTTTTACCACTCGTGGTCCTGGTCGAGACATTATGTCACCATCTATGTAGTATATTTCTTCGTTCTCTACCGCTGAAATGTCCTGCCAATGATCTTCTTTTATAAGTTCTTCTAGATCTTCTTCTAGGCGTTCAGTGGCAATTATCACTTCTGGATCTTCTGCGATGATCTTTTCCTCTGATATAGTCCACCAACCATCTTCTTCTGCTGCTATGTTCTGTCCACCTGCTTTCTCTATCAAGGTATTTTGGAATGTGTTATCTCCGGGTGTGAAAATGGGATCTATCCCTGTTATATAGAACGTGTCTGTTCTTTTCTCTTCCGGTAAATCTCGGGTCTCTTCGGTTATAGAGTCCATCTCAGATCTCAAATCATCGACTTTTTCCTCAGCTATCTCTTCGATACCGCACATCTCTCCTAGAAGTTCCATGTCAGAATACACGTCTTGAAGGGTCGTTGATCCAGTAGCTACTACTGTAACATTATGTTCATCTAAAGTTTCGATCATATCAACGTTGAAAAAGGGTGTCACTACGACATCTGGTTCAAGATCTATTATTTTTTCATAATTCACGTTGAAAGAGTCTCCAACTTTAGGAAGATCATTTGCTTCCGGCGGATAATCACTATGATCATCTGTAGCGATGACTCGATCGCCTAGTTCTAAATGGAATAGTATCTCTGTGTTAGAGGGCATGAAAGGAATGATCCTTTCTGGAGATTCTTCAAAAGTGACTTCAACCCCTCTAGCATCTATGACAGTTATCTCTTCTGAGTTTTGGTTCTCTTCCAATTGTGTGCCCATCATGGAACCGCTACCGATCAAAATCGCCATCACTAAGACGCTCATAAAAACCGTCAGAAAATTTCGTTTTCCAAACATGCCGATTCCTCAATTTTACTTTACAAAAGTAAAAATAACTTTAATTATTTATAAGTTGGCATTCCCTCTAACTATTTTTCTATTCCTTTTCTAGCTTCGATCCCTTTTTTGTATGGATGTTTTATTTCTTTCATCTCCGTGACTAGATCGGCATCGTCGATCAATTCCTCAGGTGCTTTTCTTCCAGTAAAAACGAGTTCTACGTTCTTAGGTTTGATTTCAACCAGATCAATCAAATGCTCTAATCTCAAAAGGTCGAAATGATAGGCTACGCAAATCTCATCCGCGATAACGATATCATAATCTCCTGATAGCATCGCTTCTTTGATCTTTTCGAGACCTTCTTTAGCTCTTTTAATTTCCTCCTTACTTGGTTCTTCTTTAACATGAAACTTTCGACTTCCGAACTGCTCTATAGTGATATTATCTTCAAACATTTTTAGAGCTTTATGCTCCCCATGATCTGAAGTTTTCATGAACTGACCTATGTAAACTTTAAAATCTCTTCCCACTGCCCTGATGGCAAGACCGATCGCGGCGGTGGTTTTTCCTTTACCATCTCCAGTATAAACTTCTACCAATCCTTTGTCTAATTTTTCCGACATAATTGATCTCTTTAATTTGAATTATTAAACATATTTTTAATAAGATCAATTGCTTTTTAAAGTTTTAGTTTCCTAAGATATTTATCAAAACGACAAAGTCTAAATGTTTAGGTCTCATTATATGCACACAATGGTTTATCAGGAAGACGAACTTGATCTCCGTCTTTTGCGCTATCTTCTTGCCGGAGATGGAGTCCACGTGAACATTAGTGAATTGTCTAGGGAGCTTGATGTGCATTGGGCTACCGCTAAAAAGAAACTCCAGTTTCTTTACGATAAAAACATTTTGAACCCTCCGTTTTATCCTTTCCTCCAGTTGTTTGAAGAGTATCCGTTACTAGTCTTAGTAAAAGCCGATATGCCCAGAACCCAAGGTATAAAGAACTTTTATAAGGATGACTCTCACATTTTTGCCGCTTTCTCTTGTATGGAGGGATTTTACAACACATTCTTGATAGAGTTTTTTGAGGGATTGGAAGAATATCATTCTTGGCGAAACGAAATAGTAAAACAGGATAAGATACCGGACCGAGGAGAAAGAACCCCTGCTCATGCGGAATTCTTCAGCAATCGTTTGACATTCAAATACGATCCGACCTGTTTCATTCATAAGATGACCAAAGAATTCGAAGATAAAGGATTCGTTGACCTAGGCGATCACAAACTCGAAGGGGATAGCTTTCGTATTCTAGAGAAAGTTATGAAAGGGGAAAGTATAACCACAAACTACTCTTACATAGGCCGGGAGATAGGCGTAAATAGAAAAACGGTTAAAAGAAGAATCGAAAGATTACTGGAAGAAAAGATAATAGAAAACCCAAAATGTTTCTTTCCTAATCTTTTCGTTCCTCCAGGGTATAATCTCATAATTACGATGATAGAGGCCGTTTCAGATATAAGTGAAATAAAGGAATTCCTTCGCAAGGACGATAATATCCCAAGGGCATTGGAGACTAGTACTGAGAGATATAACTTTCTCGTATTCTCTGCCTTCGAAAGTATCGAAGAATTTTTTGATTGGGGCGAGAAACTAAATTCTAGATATCCTGAAAATATTGGTGCTATATCTAAAACCATCCTATCTTCTAGGATGGTACATCTAATAGAACCGCAGAAAGTCTCTTTAGGCTTTATAGAGAGAAAGTTATGGGAACTGAAGAGCTAAAAGTGACGTACATTAATTAATATAAGTCGCACCTTAACCAAAGATAAAATATTATCTTTTTAAAATCTTGTGAACTCGTGAGTAAATTATCATATAATTATGCCATGTTAAACACAACCATCTGCTATTTTTGTAAAAAGGTTTTTTATAGTACCCTGTTTTTCCCCAAAATACCCTAAGGTGAAAAAAATGGCAGAAGAAGGATATAATCCGTATAAGATGGCCCAAAGGCAGTTCGACAGGATAGCCGAGAAATTAGAACTTGATGAGCCGTTGAGAGATCTATTGAGAGAACCTATCAGAGAATACCATTTCAATTTACCAGTAAAGATGGATGATGGAAGTACGGAAGTTTTCAGAGCCTTCAGGGTTCAGCATAATGATGCATTGGGCCCCTGTAAGGGAGGAATAAGATTTCATCCAGAAGAAACCGCAGATACTGTAAGGGCTCTTGCCATGTGGATGACTTGGAAAACTGCAGTTGCAGATATACCTCTCGGAGGTGGCAAGGGTGGAGTCATATGTGATCCTCATGACCTTTCAGATAGGGAACAGGAAAATATATGTAGAGAATATATCAGACAGATAAATAAGAATATAGGCCCTCTCCAAGACGTTCCCGCCCCTGATGTGATGACCTCCGCTCAGCACATGCTATGGATGATGGACGAATATGAAAACATCCGAGGTGGAAAATATCCCGGAGTTATAACAGGAAAACCAAAAGATATGGGTGGTTCCAAAGGCAGAACTGAAGCTACGGGGTACGGCGTTATCTATGTTTTGAGGGAACTTCTTAAAGAACTTGACAGAAATATCGAAGAAACAACGGCTTCTATACAAGGTTTCGGAAATGTAGCTCAGTACGCCGCGGAGTTGTTCATCGAGTATGGTGGGACAGTTGTCTCAGTATCTTGCTGGGATCAAGAAGATGAAAAACCTTACAGTTATTATAAAGAAGATGGTGTCGACCTGGAGGAACTTAGAGGAATCACGGATCGTTTTGGCTCAATAGATAAAAAGAAAGCGGAAGACAAGGGGTATCAACAGCTTCCTGGAGATGATTGGTTGAAACATGATGTCGATGTTTTGATACCTGCTGCTCTTGAGAACGCAATAACAGAAGACAATGTAGAGGACATACCTACTGCTGTTGACATGATCGTCTCAGGAGCTAATGGACCTATAACTCCAGAAGCTGATGATGTGCTTGAGGATAGAGATATAATTGTCGTTCCTGATTTCCTGGCGAATGCTGGAGGTGTCACATGCAGTTACTTCGAGCAGGTACAGAGTAATCAAAACTACTATTGGTCAAAAGAAGAAGTTCTGGGAAAATTGGACAATAGTATGACCGATGCTTTCTATGACGTATGGGATCTAGCTCAAAAGAAAGACGTCAGGATGAGAGATGCGGCATACATGATCGCCATACAGAGAGTTGCAGAAGCTTGCGAAGCTAGAGGCTGGGTATAAATACAAGATATCCAATACACTGTCTCCATGGATAAAAAGATAGAAAAGATCAAGAAAGCGATTGAAGAAGCAACGGGCGAAACCCCTGATCTTAGACCTACTAAAACACGTTCCAAAGATTTAGAGGCATCCCTAGTCAGCGATGTCCTCCTTTTTTCCACATCTTATGATTATTTTTTAATCCAGGAAGAGGGTCGTCTTGACTCATTGGTAAAAGAAAAATTTTCTTACGGAGGGATTAGACAACCTCCGAATATTCAGCATGTCGAAACTGAGCGGGAGTGTAAAGAAACTCTCAAAGAACTAAAAATGGATCTGCTAATAATTTTTGGTAGACCATTAGAAAATGGTTTCAAGAATTTTTTGAGAGAATTGAAAACGGACTATGAAGAACTACCTGTGGTTTGGATAACCAATAACGATCTGGATTCCTCACCTTCATTGGACAAAGAAACCGAGTTTGAGGAAGTTTTCACATGGAACGGCGATGGAAAAATAATTCTGACGATAATTCAGTATATCGAAGACAAGATGCTATTTATGAAAGATGGCTTTAATGATAAAAACAGACCAATCCTCCTCGTAGAAGACTCTAGACAATATTATTCTACTTATTTAGTTAATATTTATGAAAAAATATGGTCTCATCTCTATTCTATTTTACATGAAGGTTTGAGCAAAGAAAGGAAGATTCAACGCTATATGAAGAGAACATTCGTGATACTTGCGGAGGATATCGATGAAGGAAAGGATTTATATTCTGAAGTCAAAGGAGATTTTCTTTGCGTAATAACGGATAATAGATTGGAAAATGAAAGTGGAATTCAAGAAAACGCTGGGCTCGAATTTGCAGAGCAGATCAAGCGAAAAAATCCTGATCTCCCGGTACTCTTACAATCTTCGGCATCAATTGAGAATAAAGAGATAGAAAGAGATATAGAGATCATAAATAAAAATGATCCAGCCCTGAATCAGAAGATCACAGATTTTATCGCCTCTAGGTTATCTCCTAAAAGCGTGGTCGTTGAAATAGGTGATAGTTTCGAGGAGATAGAGGTAAAAACGGTAGAAGAATTGGAAGAGACGATAAATGAGTTGGGAGATGAAAAACTCAAAGACCTAGTATATGATCTAAAGTTTATAGAATGGCTGAGGAATCTTACTGAATATGAACTGGCAGATAGCGTAGGAGAGTTAAAGAAAAGAGATCTCTCTTCAAGTTCATTAAGAGAAAAATTGCTCGATATTTTAGAAGAGTACAGATATGCCGATTATTCTACCGCTGTTACCGATTTTAGGAGAGAAAGGACTGATCAAAGAAATAAGATTAATCGGATAGGTGACGGTGCTCTAGGAGGAAAAGCTAGAGGACTTGCTTTCATATCTAAACTGTTTTCAAAGTATCTTCCTGAAGATCTGTTCAAAGATCTAAAGATAACTGTTCCTAGAAGTATTGTTTTGACTTCTGATGTTTTCGATAAATTTATCGAAGAAAACGAGATAATGGAGCCTCGTCTCTTTGAATTGTCCGATGAGAGGATATCATCAAAGTTCATAGATGGAAGTCTACCAGCTACGATAATTGGTGATCTTCGTTCTTTTATAAGAGATACGAGAAATCCATTGATTGTCCGGTCTTCTGGTCTACTAGAAGATTCGCTCACAAGACCTTTCGCGGGTGTTTATTCCTCCATGTTCCTTCCCAACGAATCCTGGGAAACCAGTTTGAGATTCAAGGAGGTCTGTGACGCGATCAAACATGTCTATGCATCTACTTTTTTCAAAGAAGCGAGAAATTATCTAAAATCCACGCCAAAAAACATAGGCGATGAAAAGATGTCGGTGATCATCCAAGAAGTAGTAGGAAGAAAACACGGTAAGTACTTTTATCCTACTATTTCTGGTGTGGCCAAATCCTATAATTACTATTCTTCCAAAGGATGTGAACCTGAAGATGGTATCGTTTACTTAGCTCTTGGATTGGGAAAGGAGATAGTGGAAGGCGGATCTTCTTATTTTTTCTGTCCAGAATGTCCTAGATCTCCTATGTTCGGCACTCCAAAAGACTTCATACCTCATTCACAGACCGAATTCTATGCCCTGAACTTAGAATCTATATATAGAGTGGTTGAAAAAGATGAAGAGACATCATTGGTAAAGTTGGACATAACCCAGGCGGAGAAACACGGCGTTTTAGATAAAATTGCATCTACCTATTCTCCCCAGGACGATAGACTTTATCCTGGCATTCATAGAAAAGGTACTAGAGTCATTGATTTTGCACCTATAATAAATTATGAGGCTACTCCGCTAGCTACGGCGATAAAGGTTCTTCTAGAAGTGTCTGAGATCGCTTTGGGTTACCCAGTAGAGATCGAGTTCGCCGTTGATCTAGATAAGAAAGGAGAAAAGCCACCTGAGCTCGTGGTCCTTCAAATACGAAATATGGTCTCTAAACAGGTGTATGAAGATATAGAGATAGAAGGTTGTGATGACGAACATCTAGTTTGTCGAAGCGAGAGAGTTTTAGGTCATGGTATGATCAAAGAGATAAGAGATGTGGTTTATGTAAAGCCTGAAGATTTTAAAATGAGCGAGAGCGAGAAGGCCGCAGAAGAGATCCGTAAAATCAATGGAAAAATGAGAGAAGTTGGGAAAGAGTATATGCTTATCGGCCCGGGCAGATGGGGCACAACTGATCCTTGGTTGGGTATACCTGTGAGATGGGGGGATATCGCCGGATCAAAAGTCATCGTAGAGACGCCTACGGAAGGTCGGACTATCGAACCTTCTCAGGGATCACATTTCTTCCATGATATGCTGTCTTCCGAAACATGTTACATGGTTGTAGATGACGAAAGAGGGGTGGATTGGAAATGGTTGAAAGAGAGGAGGGTAGAAGAGGAGATGGAGTATATCAGACATGTAAGTCTTGATGAACCCGTAGAAATTCAGGTAGATGGAAGAGA
>SL_8KL_010_SEDDRAFT_10001236_pt1 | contig 22127 bp, 22 predicted proteins | sample SodLakKL_010_SED_4_FD_11160 | JGI IMG/M metagenome (IMG submission 11160) | reverse complement strand
GGTAAAAGCCGTCATCTTCGGCTTCTGCCTCATCACCGGCTAAAACTGTTCCCGGCATGCCCGCCATTAAAAAAAACATCAGCAGAGCACACAGGAAATTTTTACTACCCAAAACCATTTTGGTCACCTCGATTTTTCTGTTAAATACCTGCAATTTAAAATACCACACACTTATCTTTTATAATTCATTTTACTATTCTTAACCAAAACAAAAAAAACATGCATAATTTTTTTACAAATTATGCATGTTGGCCAAAAATTCTTCGTTTGATTTGGTTTTAGATAGCTTGCTGATAAGAAGCTCCAGAAATTCTCCGGGACTGGAACTGTGCATGGCTCTTCTTAGAGTCCACATCAGCTCCAGCTTCTTCTCCGGCAGCAAAAGCTCCTCTCTGCGGGTTCCGGATTTTGTTATATCTATAGCCGGGAACACCCTCTTTTCTGCCAGCTTCCTTTCCAGGTGGAGCTCCATATTTCCTGTACCCTTAAACTCTTCATAAATAACATCGTCCATGCGGCTTCCCGTGTCTACCAAAGCTGTAGCCAGGATGGTAAGGCTCCCACCGTTCTCCACGTTCCGGGCCGCCCCGAAGAATCGCTTGGGCTTGTGGAAGGCTCCCGGGTCTATACCCCCGGACAAAGTTCGGCCACTGGGAGGGATAACCAGGTTGTAAGCCCGGGCAAGCCGGGTAATGCTGTCTAGAAGTATGACCACCTCCCGCCCGTGCTCCACCAGTCGCTGGGCCCTTTCCAGCACCAGTTCCGCCAGCCGCACGTGGTTTTGGGGCTGCTCATCAAAGGTGGAGCTTAACACTTCCCCCTTGACGGAACGGCTCATGTCCGTAACTTCTTCAGGCCTCTCATCAATTAAAAGAACAATAATATCTAATGACGGAAAGTTGGTTGCCAGACTGTTGGCAATTCTTTTTAACAGCAGGGTCTTCCCTGCCTTGGGCGGAGAAACAATCAGCCCCCTCTGGCCTTTACCTACGGGAATTAAAAGATCAATAATTCGGGTGGAATACTGTTGGGGATCTGTTTCCAGAATTAGCTGTTCCTGGGGGTGGACAGGGGTCAGGGAGGGGAAGTATCGCCTTTTAGTTGATAGTTCCGGATCCATACCGTTAACCGCCTCCACCATGAGCAGGGCGAAATACCTTTCGTTGTCCTTGGGAGGCCTTACCTTCCCCGAGACCTTATCTCCCGTTCTCATATCAAAACGCCTTATCTGGGAGTTGGATATATATATATCTTCAACGCTGGGCTGGTAATTAAAAGGCCTTAAAAAACCAAACCCATCAGGCATAATCTCCAGGACTCCTTCAGCAAATAGATACCCTTCTTTTTCTGCTGCCCCTTTTAAAAGAGCAAATATTAATTCCTTTTTTTTCATCTGTGAATAACCTTTAATATGATACTGCTGAGCCAGCTTACCTAGTTCTGTCAGTGTCATCTCTTCTAGATTATTTATTTTTACTTCTTTAGTGCCTATCTCCATAAAGCTTGAACCTCCTGGACTTTATTTTTTTATGTTAATAAAAAAATCAGGTGGAATCCCCAGGTAAAAAAGAAACACGATGGTTATAATGTAAGTAATAATTACGGTAATGTAATCAAACCCCAGGGTACCTATTTTTTTCTTTGATCTGTAAATTAATCCTATTGTTGCCACTGACATTAAAAATATGCCTGCGATGTTATTAATATAGGGATTTTAATAATGAGGGAAAAATAGCAGGTGGAAATAGATAACTAATATTTCCACAAACATTTGAAAATATACATGGTGATTACACAGATGCCAGATACATTAACACTATACAATGTATAGTGATATTTTAGATATTACCTTTCTTCTTCTTTTGGGCAAACCCTAACTACATAATCAGGCTTTTTGTCCAGCTGGTGAAGCGCTTCTACAAAGCGAACCGTTCCTGTCTTGGCCCTCATCACCAGGGAATGGGTAGAAGCTGTTTTCCCGTGAAATCTTACGCCTTTAAGCATGTCCCCATCCGTGATACCTGTAGCGGCGAATATAACATCTTCATCCCTTACCAGGTCATCTAACCTTAATAACTTATGCATGTTACATATTCCCAGCTTGCGAATTCTGTCCTTATCTTCCTGGTCCTCAGGATGAAGTCGTGCCTGCATTTCTCCCCCCAGGCACTTCAGGGCTGCCGCCGCCAAAACTCCCTCCGGAGCTCCTCCTATACCAAAAAGTATGTCCACGCCTGTTCCTTCCAGGGCCGTGGCTATGGCTGCTGATACATCCCCGTCGGAGATTAGCTTTACCCGGGCCCCGGCTTTCCGTATATCTTCTATTATATGTTCATGCCTGGGCCTGTCCAAAACTATAGCAGTGAGATCCTCTACGTTGCGGTTTAAGGCATTTGCTACCGCCTTTAAGTTTTCCTTGACAGAGGCGTCCAGGTGAATGACTCCAGCAGCTTTAGGCCCTACCGCTATCTTGTCCATGTACATATCAGGAGCATGCAAAAGACATCCCCTGCTGGAAACAGCCAGGACAGAAAGGGCGTTGGGTAATCCTTTGGCTACCAGCTTTGTTCCTTCCAGGGGGTCTACCGCTACATCAACCTCCGGGTCATCCCCTGTGCCAACCTTTTCGCCTATGTAAAGCATAGGAGCTTCATCCATTTCCCCCTCTCCTATAACTACCGTGCCCTTTACATACACGGTATCAAAAGCCTTGCGCATGGCGTCTACGGCTGCCCTGTCGGCGGCTATCTTATCTCCCCGGCCCATGAGACGGGCTGATGCCAGCGATGCTGCCTCCGTAACTCGTACAAATTCTAAAGCCAATTCCCTTTCCATATTTATAATTTCTCCTCTCCATTTAAAGCCTCATCTAAAGCTAATTAAGACTTATCTAGCTAGATTTTTTGCCCCAATCCTCCAGGAACTTATCAATACCTATGTCTGTAAGGGGATGCTTAAACATCTGCTCCAGGACCTTGAAAGGAATGGTGGCAATGTGGGCCCCGACCCTGGCAGCCTCAATCACATGAAGGGGATGGCGAACGCTGGCGGCAATTATTTCTGTTTCATAACCATAGTAGTTGTAAACATCAACGGCTTCCTTTACCACATCCATTCCTGTATGACCGATGTCGTCCAACCTCCCTACAAAGGGACTTACAAAGGTGGCCCCGGCTTGAGCTGCCATTAAGGCCTGGTTAAAGGAAAACACCAGGGTAACGTTGGTTTTGATGCCCAGGGGCGTAAGCTGGCTGACAGCTTTCATCCCTTCCGAAGTCATGGGTATCTTAATGACTACATTGGAGGCTTTTTGAGAAAGCTTTTTTGCCTCTTCTACCATTTCTTCACCTTTTAGACTTATAACTTCTGCACTAACCGGACCGGGGACTATGCCAGTTATCTCTTCTATGATTTTCTCAAAATCTCCTTCTTCCCTGGCAACCAGGCTGGGGTTTGTGGTTACCCCAGAAATAACTCCCCAGGAAGCAGCTTTTCTAATTTCATCTAAGTTGGCTGTGTCTAAAAATAACTTCATAATAAATGAATCCTCCTACTTATATTATTTTACACTTTTTTGTTTTACGCCTTTCCGGAACAATTAAACAGGCGCATTTTAGTTTTAATTATTTTTTTCATTTCTTCTTTGGCTGGCCCCAAGAGCTTGCGGGGATCATATTCATCAGGGGTTTCTTTAAGAACCCTGTTTATCCCCCGGGCAAATGCCTGGCGTATATCTGTATCAATATTTATTTTACATACACCCATTTCTACAGCCCGGCATATGCTGTCATCGGGAACTCCTGAAGCTCCGTGAAGAACAAGGGGAGTGTCTACTTTTTCCTCAATCTGCTGCAGGCGATCAAAATCAAGTTTGGGCTCCCCCTTGTAGGGGCCGTGGGCTGTGCCGATGGCTACGGCCAGAGCATCAACCTCTGTGCTTTCCACAAAACGCAAGGCCTCTTGGGGATTGGTAAAGAAAGCGTCCTTTTCATCCACGCTTATATCGTCTTCCGTTCCTCCGATTCTTCCCAGCTCCCCCTCCACAGAAACGCCTACCGCATGGGCTGCCTCCACTACTTTTGCTGTAAGGGATATGTTTTCCTCCAGAGGAAGTTTGGATCCGTCAAACATTACGGCACTGAATCCGTGGCGGATACAGAGCATGGCCTGCTCAAAACTGGTCCCGTGGTCCAAGTGAAGAGCTACGGGAACAGTAGTTTTTTCTGCCGCCATCCTGACTATGGCTGTTATGTATTCAATCCCCGCATAACGGAGGGCTCCCTGGCTAGCCTGAAGTATTACGGGGGAATTTTCTTCTTGTGCAGATTCCATTATAGCCTGTACGATTTCCATATTATTGGTGTTGAAAGCTCCAACAGCATAATGTCCTTTTTTTGCTTCTCCAAGAATTTCTTTTAAAGTTATCAACATTAAAAACTATTCGCCTCCTTATTTTGCTTCCTCTTTTAAGTATTCCCCCCGGGTTCTGATACCTATACAAGTTGTTCACGGTTAAGGAACCAAAAAAGTATTAGCAAAAACTTATGGTTTTTTTAATTAATCCTTCTGCCAANGCCCATCTTTCAATATCATCTTTATTCCAAATGGGNCCCATTTTTAATTCATAAACAGGTTTAGGAAGCTTNCCCCGCTGGCGGTAAACGCTTACCTTTTTAGAACTCCACCCCAGCATTCTTCCTATCTCTGCTGTCCCNACAGCTTCCATTTTCTTTTTCCCTTGAGGGAAATCCTTTAGCTGTATTACCGTTACTGTTTTTTCTCTTTCATTCAAAAACTCAATAATATGTTTCCCTTCCCTGGTGCCGCAACTGCTTACTATGTAACCTTCCCCTTCCCAGAGAACAACTCCTTCATCAGAAGGGTCTAACGTAATTTTATTTTCTTTTAATAGTTTTAGAAAATCTAAGCTGTAATCTCCATCTTCGGGTATATTAAAAGTACCCAAAATTTTTCCTGGACGGATAATNCTCATCACGACCTCCTCCAAAACTGTTGTAGATTACAACATTGATAATTATAAGATTTATCTCAATCATTGTCAATGATTGAAAATAGCTATAAATTAATCCAATGTAATTAAGAACTGCCGATTTCTCCCTTTTTTTTCTTTTGTCGAATTTTTTTAGGCAGTTTTGTTAATTATTGTTAATTTCTAAGCTGAAGGAGACACAATGGGCGGTGTTGTTGTCAACAAAAGTGCCAGGGATGGTGCGGGGTACTTGACACCAGTAATTGTCGGGCACCCCGCACCCGTAAAACGGAGCATTTACTGTAGCGGAACAAATTCGCTTACCAGAGGCAGAAAAAAAGCACCCGTGATTATTAAGAAGATAATAACTGCTAGCATAAGGACAGCTGCGGGTAAAAAGTAACACAGAATTGACCAGGGAGTAGAAAAGTTGTAAGTCTCTCTAAGTCCAATAATCCTCAAAATCAAGGTCCAGAAAAATAGTATTATAGAAGCAACCGATATAAAATCAAAGGGCACATACCTGGCTAAAAGGCTTACAGGAGCCATAATTATATAAGGCAGCTGAGCGTATCCTAAAACAGCCCCCAGTCGGTAGCCCCTGTTCTCTCCTCCCAACACATCGGCACTCAGATGTAAAATAGCCGTCCAGACTAAAAATAGAAGGGCACCAAAAGTAACTTTAAACAAGAGGTCTATAAAGGGCATAAAACGGAGCATACTTTCGGTTAACTCTATGGGCATGGGTATGCCAGAAAAGTCCTGTGTCAACAGGCTTCTCAGCTGATAAGTGCTGGTGGAAAGAGATACAATAACGCTTATTATTAAATAAATTAAAAGTCCCTGCCAGATATTTTTTTCCTGGCTAATTTTTTTCATTCCCTGTGCAGGCTTAAACAGGATTTCATAAAAATCGTCTAAAAATTTACTTATCATTTAATCTCCACTCCCCTTATAAGGCGATACAGGTTAACATCTTCCAGAAGATTAGGGACGGTACCGGCATCATTAATGCCGCCCCCTAAAAGAAAGTTCCAGGGCGAAACCTTCCCAAATTCAACTATAGCAGGGTCATCAATTTCAGCCAGCTTGGCTGCTAAATCTACAGCATCGTAAAGGTCTCCCAACTTATCCACCAGGCCCAGCTCTTGAGCCTGCCGGCCGGTTAGTATACGGCCGTCAGCTACTTCCAAAACCTCTTCTTCGCTCATACCCCGCCCTTGGGAAACGGCTTCTACAAACTGTTCATATATGTCATTGGTCATAGACTGTAAAACCTCCCGCTCCTCATCTGTCATGGTCCGGGCCGGGTTTGCCAGGTCCTTGTGTTCCCCGCTCTTAATGGACTCAAAGTCTACGCCGATTTTTTCATAAAGCTCTTCTAAATTTGTGACCTGCATAATTACCCCGATGCTTCCGGTAGTAGTCCCCGGGTTGGCCATAATTTTATCTGCAGCTACTGAAATGTAATAACCCCCCGAGGCAGCAACGTCGGACATGGATATAACTACCTTTTTACCTTCTTCCCTGAGCTTGCCAATTTCATTGTGGATTTCCTGGGAAGCGGCTGCACTGCCTCCCGGGCTGTTCACCCTTATTACTACAGCCTTTACAGAGGGATCAACCCTGGCCTCCCTTAGCTGTTTCAATACATTGTCCATTCCCGGAGCAGCCGCCAGAAAACCGCCCTGGCTCCTTCCTCCCAGGATAGGCCCCTCTACATAAACAAGACCTACTACTCCTCTTTTATCCCGTTCATGCGCCCTGTCAGCACCCGGCAGCATAAAAACATCCCTTAAAATAATTCCCAAAGCTAAAACAGTTATAATTATTATAGAAAATAAAAACAACTTTTTTCGGTTCATCTAACCACACCTTTCTTTCATGATTAATAATGTAATTCGTTAATTCTAAACTTATTCCTTCCTAATGGCACTATATTAACCTTTATTAGGAAAATTAAAAAAACTGGACATGATCCAGTTTTTTGTTTTTTTGGTAAATTAATCTTACCTATACCCTTTCTTTTTCCCCGCGGACTTTTAGAGCACTTTTTAGAAATTCTCTAAACAAAGGGTGAGGTCTGTTGGGTCGAGACTTAAATTCGGGATGGAACTGAGTGGCGACAAACCAGGGGTGATTGGACAGCTCTATGATTTCCACCAGCTTCCCATCGGGGGAAAGACCGCTGAATACCATCCCTTCCCTTTCCAAATCGTATCTGAAATTATTGTTTAGTTCGAACCGGTGCCGATGGCGCTCGGAGATTTCCTCCTGGGCGTAAGCCTGGTGAGCTAAAGTGCCCTCCTTTAAACGGCAGGGATATTTACCCAGGCGCATGGTCCCGCCCTTATCCGTTATTTCTTTCTGTTCTGGAAGCATGTCGATAACCGGATAGGAAGTTTCCGGGTTAAACTCAGAGCTGTGGGCATCTTTCCATCCCAAAACATTTCGGGCAAACTCCACCACTTCGCAGTGAAGGCCCAGGCAAATTCCCAGGTAAGGCACCTTATTTTCCCGGGCATAACGGGCAGCTTTTATTTTTCCTTCTATTCCCCGGTTGCCAAAGCCCCCCGGTACCAGGATCCCATCTACATCTTCCAGGTACTTTTGGGGATTGTCTTTTTCCACCTCTTCGGCCTGGACCCATTTGATTTTAACCTCTGCCTCATTGTGTATACCGGCGTGTATAAGGGATTCTGCCACGCTGAGATAAGCATCATGCAGGGCTACATACTTGCCCACCAACCCAATAGTAACCGGCTCTTTTACTCCTGCTATGCGGTCAACCAGGTTTTCCCACTGGGTTACATCCGCATCTTCACAGTCTAGTTTTAATTTTTTTATAACTATATCATCAAGCTTTTCCCCCTTAAGCATAAGGGGAACCTGGTAAAGGCTTTCCGTATCGATATTTTCAATAACCGCATCGTAGTCTATATCACAAAACAGGGCTATTTTATCTTTAATGTCTTTATTCATAGGCTGTTGGGTTCTGCAGACAATGATATCCGGCTGAACACCTATGCTTCTCAACTCTTTTACACTATGCTGGGTTGGCTTGGTCTTTACTTCCCCGGATTTGGCCAGGTAAGGGATAAGGGTTACATGGATGTACATTACGGAATCCCGTCCCACGTCCACCTTCATCTGCCTTATAGCTTCCAGGAAAGGAAGTCCTTCGATATCTCCAACGGTGCCCCCTATTTCCGTAATAACCACGTCTATATCCTCATTCTCAGCAGCTACCATGATGCGGCCCTTAATCTCATCTGTTATGTGGGGTATAACCTGAACTGTTCCCCCCAGGTAATCCCCCTTCCTTTCTTTTTGAATAACCGACCAGTACACTTTTCCTGTAGTTACGTTGCTGTTCTGAGTAAGGTTGATATCGATAAACCTTTCATAATGTCCCAGATCCAGGTCAGTTTCGGCCCCATCTTGGGTTACAAATACTTCTCCATGTTGGTAGGGGCTCATGGTTCCGGGGTCATAATTTATATAGGGGTCAAATTTTTGAATGGTTACCTTTAAGCCCCGACTCTTTAGAAGGCTCCCCAGGGAAGCAGCTGTTATGCCTTTGCCAATGGAAGACACTACTCCTCCAGTAACAAATATATATTTGGTCATTGATAATCATCCTCTCCTACAGTAATATTTTAACCAAAGATAAGAAGAGCTTCCCTTATTATTTTGGCCGCCAAAAGGGAGGTAATCTCCCCGTAGTCGTAGGCTGGAGTAACCTCAACCAGGTCAATCCCGATAACCTGGAAGTCCTTGAGCTGATATACAGCCTCCAGAATCTCCCGGGAACTGCACCCTCCCGGTTCAGGGGTTCCCGTCCCTGGAGCAAAGGCCGGATCCACCACGTCTATATCCAGGGTAACGTAAACAGGCCGTCGGGAAAGTTCCTTCTTAATCTTTTTTAAAGGTTCTATTATTTCATAGGGGAAAAAGCGGGTATTTTTACGGGCAAACCTAAGTTCATCCCCTGTAGCAGACCTGATCCCCAGCTGGTAAATATCCTTAACTCCCGTCTCTTTAATTATTTTATAAATCACCGAGGCATGGGAGTTGCTTTCCCCCAGGTATGTATCCCGAAGGTCGGCATGAGCATCCAACTGCAGAAGGGCCAGATTTTCATAATGCTCTGCTGCCGCTTTCACCGCCGGAAAAGTAACCAGGTGGTCTCCTCCTACCATAAAGGGTAATTTGCCGTCCTCCAGGAGAAGCCGCCAGGCGCCTTCTATAATTTCCAGGCTTTTTTCTACATTCCCCAAAGGAAGAGATAGGTCACCATTGTCAAAAAATTTGAGTTGGCTTAAGTCCCTTTCCAAAAACATGCTGTGCTCTTCTAAGGTCCGGGAAACATGGCGAATTTTTTGGGGAGCCGCACGGGAGCCCGATCGGGAACTTGCCGTATAATCCATGGGTGCACCGAAGAGAACCCCTGGGGAGGCTTCATAATCCCGGTTAGACTCCATAAAACCTGGGGAGTTTTCCAATAAGCTTGAGAAATCCATTTTACTTTCCCTCCAGCAGTTCATTTACAAAACCCGGAAGGGAAAAAGCGCTCCCATGAACCTGGGGATTATAATACCTGGTGTTAAGATCTTTGAATTTTTTTACCTCCAGGGGGTCATGCTCCCTGGATCCCAGGGTAAAGCTCCAAAGTCCACCTGGGTAAGTGGGAATATTAGCCAGGTAAAGCCTGGTTATGGGAAATATCTTATTTATTTTCCTGTAGACCGGCCCCATAAGGTCGCGGTTGTAAAAAGGTGATTCAGTCTGGGCTACCAGAATACCCTCCGGCTTTAAAGCTTTGAATATATCCCGGTAAAAATCTTCGGTAAAAAGCCCCGCTGCCGCCCCCACAGGTTCGGTGGAATCCACCAGGATTATATCAAAGGCTTTTTCCTGTTCTTTTACATAACTAATGCCGTCGCTAAAAACAACTTTTGCCCGACTATCCTCCAGGCCGCAGCTCAACCGGGGAAGGTGCTCCCTGCAGGCGGCTACTACTTCTTTATCAATTTCCACCAGAACAGCCCCGGATACTTCCCTGTGTTTCAAGGCTTCCCGGATAGTCCCCCCATCCCCGCCTCCAATAACCAGCACTTTCTGAGGGTCGGGATGAGTAGCCAGGGGAACGTGGGCTATCATTTCATGGTAGATAAATTCATCCGCTTCAGTGGTCTGAACCATTCCGTCTAATACCAGCATTTTGCCGAACTGGAAAGTGTCCAGAATAGCCAGTTCCTGAAAAGCAGTCTTCTGGGTGTAAAGGGTTTCTTTAACCCGGCAGGTTATACCCACATGGGGCGTCTGCCTTTCTGTATACCACAGTTCCAAGCTGTATCCCTTCCCTTCTAAAAGTAAAAATCAGCTGTCAACCTATAATGGATTATAGATTAATTTTTCCCTGATAAAAATATAAATTCCCCTTTTTTGGGGTAAGAATGTTTATTATTATATTAATAAGTTAAGACTACAGCTGCAAAGGCTGCCCCTATTTTTTCCACTATATGCTCCACTGATTCTACCTGCATGTCTTTCAGGGGTAATCCCCGCAGCTTAAAAGCTTCCTTTATCATTTCTTCTATTTCAGACTCAGCTACCTTTTTGCCACACTCCCCGGAAAACTCCATGATTACTCCAAAGGTGTCCGGAGAAAAACCAATTCCTACGGCAGCGGAAATTTTAGTGCCGGGCCTATCGCAAGTGATAGCCCCGTAAGCTGTAGGCACCAAAGAACCCGGAGCCAATACCATGTCCTGATCCTGAACTGATTCAGGGGGTAAAATACTGGATACCCTGAGCAAATTAACATTGGAAATGCCTGCTTTCATTAGCGCATGATCAAAGGCCGTCAGTTTGTAGTTTGCCTCTGCAGTCCCGGCAACAATTTTAAATTTTTTGGGAATGGGAATCAAGTTATCACCTCATCTTCATCAATATCTCCATCTTTATCTCCGTTTTCTTCTTAAAAGCACTATTTTTCCAGATAACACTTATGCAATTATACCAAAAAGGCTTTAAAAAATAAATATAAATTTTAGTACTTATTGGTCATATAAGGAAAAAAGGGGTATAATATTATAAGGCATTAATGTTTAGGAGAATTTATATGGCAAAAAGAAAATTATCTTTTTTTAAAATAACTATAGTATTGTTAATAACCGTTTTTCTTCTGGTGGGGAGCGCCTGCGGTTACTTTTTCTATTCCATTTTTTCCATAGATGAACTGCCTGAGGCTGATATCGCCCTCACCACAAAATTTTACGACAATAATGATGAACTTCTTACTACCATGTACCAGGAAAACCGGTTTGAGGTTTCCCTGGAAGAGATACCGGTGGATATGAGGCAGGCCATGATTGCTGTTGAGGACTCTCATTTCTATGACCACTACGGTGTAAATTTGCTTTCCATGGGAAGGGCTTTTATCAGAAACATCCAAAGCGGACGCATCGTGGAGGGAGGCAGCACCATAACCCAGCAGCTGGCCAAAAACCTGTTCTTAACCCATGACCGCACTTTCCAGCGTAAGTTAGACGAACTGGCCATAACCCTTCACCTGGAGCGATACTATACCAAAGATGAAATATTAAACAAATATCTTAACACCATTTATTTTGGGCACGGTTCTTACGGTGTAGAGGCAGCTTCACAGCGCTATTTCGATAAACCGGTCAGTGAACTAACGCTGGCTGAGTCGGCCTTCATTGCCGGACTGGCCCGGGGACCCGGTTATTATTCTCCCTTTATAGAAGGAAATGAACAGGCTTATAAGGTCCGCCAGGAACATGTCCTGCGGCGCATGGTTGAGCTGGACTATATCAGCAAGGCAGAGAAAGAAGCGGCCCTGGATAAGAAACTGATATTCAGCCCGGGACAGGAAAGTAATGATCGACCAGCTGCTTACTTTCTCGATTACGCTATTAATTTAATAACAGGTAGTAGTGGCCCAACTATCTACCAGAAAGAGTTGAGCAGCCTGGACCTGGAACCAGAGGATATTAGCCGGGGAGGTCTCAATATCCATACCACTCTGGACCCTTCCCTCCAAAAAGCTGGGGAAAATGCCCTGCAGGAAGGCCTGGCAGCTTTCCCGGCCCGCTATCAGGACGAACAGGGGGTAACCCAGCCCCAGGGAGCCCTGGTAGCCATGGACCCTAACACGGGTCACGTAAAGGCCATGGTGGGGGGGCTGGATTATAAAGAGACTAACCTGAATAGGGCAAACAGCAGGCGTTCACCAGGCTCTGCTTTTAAGCCCTTTCTTTATGCCGCAGCCCTGGACTCCCATTATACTGCTGCCTCGCAAATAAAGTGTGAGCCAGTGTCTATTCCCATGCCAGGCTCCACAGATTCTTACGAACCTACGGATTTCGGCGGTGATTTTCATCACCGCTCTCTGACCCTCAGGGAGGCCCTGGTAAATTCCTGCAATGTCTGCGCTGTAAAAATCAATGCAGATCTGGGACCGGAAAAGTTGAAGTCGTACAGCAAAAATATGGGCATTAATAGCCTCCTTAGACCTGTCCCCTCATTGGCTCTGGGAACTTCAGAGGTCACTCCCCTGGAAATGACCGCGGCCTTTACTCCTCTGGCCAACAGGGGCAATAAGACAGAGCCAGTTTTTATCACTAAAATTACTGATGCCCGGGGAAGAGTTTTGTGGGAGAAGGAAAGCTCCCACCAGCACCATGTTTTAGACGAAAAAGTAGCCTTCCTTTTAACAGATATCCTTAAAGAGGTCTTGAGCCCGGAAGGCACGGGTTGGCAGGTGGACGAAATAATTGATTTTCCGGCTGCCGGAAAGACTGGCACTTCCAGCGCTTACCGGGACGTATACATGGTGGGCTACACTCCTGATCTGGTAGCCAGCGTATACATAGGTGATGACCACCAGAAGTCGCTGCAAACTACAGGGGGAATTACAGCGGCTCCCATCTGGGCAAACTTCATGGAGGAGGCTCTGCGGGATCAACCCCGGCAAGATTTTTACCGGCCGGAGGAAGGCCTGGTAGAACTTACCCTCTGTGCTGAAACCGGTCTGAACCAAAGCCCTGAATGTACAGGGGAATCCTACTTGGAAATATTTATCCAGGGCACAGAACCGGAGAAGGAGTGCGGCGAAGAGGACTGTCCCCACATTGACACTGAAGAGCCAGGATGGTGGCCACCCTTTGATTTCCCATGGTTTAGATAAAAGTCAAATAAGTGGATAGATGGATGGGTAGAAAGATAGACAAAAAAAAGAGGCTGTAGCCTTTTATCAGGTACAGTCTCTTTCTTATTACTAATAATTTAAGTTATAGAAACGGGTTCATTTTCTTTTCCTTGCCTATACTGCTGGCAGGACCGTGACCGGGGTAAACTATTACATCATCCCCCAGGGGCAGCAGTTTTTCTTTTATGGATTTGATCAGCTGTCCGTGGTTTCCGCCGGGAAGGTCTGTCCTCCCAATAGAACCGGCAAAAAGAGAGTCTCCAGTGAAAACTTCGTTGTCAGCCTTTAAGCTTATTCCTCCCTGGGTATGTCCGGGAGTATGAATTACTTTTAGCTTAATATTGCCAATGGAAATCTCATCCCCTTCTTCCAAAAGCTGCTCTGCCGGAGGAAGGGCAAGCTTTCCTCCAACGTACATAGAAAGGTTGCCCTGAGGATCTTCAAATAAGTCTGCATCCTCTTTATGAATTAATATAGGAGCTTCTGTGGATTTTTTTACTTCCGCATTGGCCCCGATATGATCCACATGTCCATGGGTATTAATAATGTACTTTAGCTTTAAATTGTTTTTTTCCAGCTCCGATAAAATGGCTTCTGGTTCTGCCCCCGGATCAATAACTGCTGCTTCCGACGTTTCCTCACACCCGATTATGTAGCAGTTTGACATGAAACTGCCCACTTCAAATTGTTTTAAAAAAATGACTTCCACCTCCATTTTGTTAGCATGTTACATATTAATATACTTTTATTATACCATAAATATGTAGGGCGGGAAACACTAACTCCCTCACCCTTTTTTGCCATATAGTCTTAGAGCCGTTCTTTTATTTGCCCGTATGTTTTTACCCTGGCCGTGGCCGGTTTGTGCTTTCATCCACTGCCTGGCCGCCTGAGAATTTACCTTATCCTCCGGATAGCGGCAGGTTATAATTTCCTTCTTGTCTTTATCTGTTTCTTTACTTTGATCATTGTTGTTTTTCATAAGTATCTACCCCCCTTAAATAAATTATAACAAATAATTAAATTATCTTCTAGAAAGAAAAAAGCAAGAGCCGGCTAAATAACAGCTGCTCTTACTTTTTTATAATTAATATTATTGAAATCTTTAAGGGTTTTTAGAAAGAAGTTAGATATTTTTTTAATTCCCAGTCGTGAATGGTCTTACTGTATTCTACCCACTCATTTTCCTTTGCTTTTAAGTATATCCAGTGTATATGCTCTCCTAAGGACTCCTTCATGAGTTTGCTGTCCCTTAAAGCATTTAAAGCTTCTTTCAGGCTATTAGGAAATTTTTTTATGCCATTTTCTTCCTTGGCATCGGCAGCTAGATTATACATGTTTTCTTCACAGTTTTCCGGCGGCTCTATTTTCTCCTTGATCCCCGCCAGACCTGCTGAGAGCACTGCCGCAAAGGCAAGATAATGGTTTGCTGTAGGATCAGGGTTGCGAAGCTCAATTCTGGTGGCCATGCCCCGGTTTTCCGGAATCCTTATCAGGGGGCTCCTGTTACCGGCAGCCCAGGCAATATGGGTAGGAGCTTCATATCCCGGCAGAAGCCTTTTATAGGAATTAACTGTGGCATTGGTAATGGCTGCAAATTCCTTGGCATGCTTTATGAGACCGCCGATAAAGTAATAGGCTTCTTTACTCAGGCCCAGCTCATCTTCCTCGCAGCGAAAAGCATTCTCCCCGTTCTTAAACAAGGACATGTTTAAGTGCATACAGTTACCGTTATAATCTGCTAAAGGCTTGGGCATGAAGGTTGCGTGCAGACCGTGATCTTTAGCTACTGTTTTAACTACCAGCTTAAACGTCGATACCTTATCTGCTGTTGTAAGGGCATCATCATATCTGAAATCTATTTCATGCTGTCCTGGTGCGCCCTCATGATGGGAGGCTTCAATTTCAAACCCCAGGTCCTCTAAATGGATGCAGATATCACCCCGGGCGTTCTCCCCCTGGTCCGTAGGTGCCAGGTCGAAGTAACCGGCATCATCGTGGGTTTCTGTGGTGGGTTTGCCTTTATCGTCAGTCTCAAAGAGAAAGAACTCCACTTCAGGACCCACGTAAAAATCATAACCGGCTTCTTTTAGTTCCCTTAATACCTTTTTCAGCACGTTCCGGGGGCACCCCTCAAAGGGGGTGCCATCGGGCCTGTAAACGTCACAAATCATCCTGGCCGTGCTCCCCCGGCCGTTTGATCTCCAGGGGAAAATGGCAAAAGTTGAAGGGTCCGGGGCTAAAAACATATCTGATTCTTCCACCCTCACAAAACCTTTAATAGAGGAACCATCAAACATGATTTCATTATTTAGAGCTTGATCCAGCTGCCTGGGGTTTATGGAAACGTTCTTTAGTTTGCCAAAAATATCGGTAAACTGAAGTCTGATAAATTTAACGTTTTCCTCTTCCACCAGCCGCCTTACATCATTCTTGCTTAAATCATCACTACATAAATCATCCAAAACTACAATCACTCCTGTTTAATTTAGTTTTATAAAATGATTAAACACTGGAGTTACCAGTGTTTAATCATTCACTTTAATAAGGTTAACATAGATTGCTATTTATCTCAATTTATCTAATGCTACCTTATCATATCTTGCTTATCCTGAGACTATCTCAGGTAACATTAGGCTTGTTAGTCTTTTCTTTAAACTGTGCTTTCCTGTGTATGCTCACGTTATTACAAGTATAAGATATTGTCATTTGTGATACGGCTCGTTCCGGTTAATTTTAAATGCCCGGTATATTTGCTCTAAAAGAATAAGACGCATAAGCTGATGAGGAAAAGTCATGTTCGAAAAAGAAAGAAGCAGATGGGCTTTCTTTTTAACATCATCAGATAAACCCAGAGCACCTCCTATTATAAAGGTGATCTTTCCCTTTCCCCCCAGGGCCAACCTTTCCATGCTCCGGGCCAAACCCTCCGATGAAAGGGATTTTCCTTCAATAGCCAAAGCAATAAGATAAGATTCGGAGTCCAATTTATTTAAAATTTTTTCTCCTTCTTTTTTTCTGGCAATTTCCTGTTCTGCTGCGGATGCTTTCTCATTTATTTTTTCATCCGGCACTTCTATTACTTCTACCCTGGCGTAGGGCCGTAAACGTTTCATGTATTCGTTTATCCCTTGAAGCATATATTTTTCTTTAATCTTTCCTGCCGCTATGATTTTAATGTTCACTATTAGCCTTCCTGCCGAGGCATCTCCATAAAGGTGACGCTTAATTCAATTTCCCGGCCGTTGCGAATTATTTTAACGGTAACTCTATCTCCCACTTCGTGTTTGTTGATAACCTCTGTTAAACGGTTAAAGGTCTCGATTTTTTCTCCGGCCATTTCTATTATAATATCCCCAGAACGTATACCTGCTTCATCTGCCGGATCTCCGGGAACCGTATCTTCCACTAATACCCCATACTCCACGGGAAGCTGAAGCTGCTCTGCAAATTTTTCATCAATTTCACTAACGGAAACGCCTATCCAGGGACGTATTATTCTACCGTGTTCTATAAGTTCCTGTACTATTTCTTTAACGGTGTTGCTGGGAATGGCAAAGCCCATACCTTCTACACCGGGAATTTTTATTTTAGCCGTGTTTATTCCTATAACTTCACCTATGGCGTTGGCAAGGGGGCCCCCGCTGTTCCCGTCGTTTATAGCCGCATCGGTTTGGATAAAAGAAAAGTTCTGCTCACCAATGATAACGGAACGATCCAGGGCACTTATGACCCCTACTGTTACTGACTGTTCAAAGGCCAGCCCCAGAGGGTTCCCGATAGCTATGGCCAGTTCTCCCGTCTGAAGATTATCAGAATCACTAAAATTAGCTGTGGGCAAACCGGCTTTATCTATTTTAAGCACTGCCAGATCTGTGCCCGAATCAGCTCCTATAATCTCCGCGTCAAACTCATCTCCATTTTCCAACGTAACTATAATTTCTGAAGCATCAGCAATAACATGATAATTAGTAACAATGTAACCACTGGAGTCAATAATAACTCCTGAACCGCTAGCCCTTTCCTGTAAGTCGGTATGTCCCTGGAAAAAATCATGGACCATGGCCATGTTTGTAATTCCTACAACCGCAGGAGTTACTTCCTCAGCAGCCTTTACTACAGCAGTATTCTGGTGCTCATGGTAATCTAAAATAGTTTCATTATTTAATTCGCGGTTATCCTGTTCTTGTATGCCTGACCTTTCCATCTTGTCTTCATCCCTTAACGCTAATATATCAGGCAAGAAAAATGACACTATTAGTCCGCCTATTATTGCTCCTATAAGGGCTATGACTAGATAGGAAAATAATCCTGGCCTTTTGGGTTTCTGATCAAATTCGTTAAAAAGATCCATCCTCTATCACCACCTTTGATTTTAAAGTGATTATATCAAACTTTTTGTTAAATTGTAAGATATTTTCNCAGATGACAGGTATCATTAAAAAATCTTAATGATCTTCTGCCCTGCTGACTTAATTCCAGAAGACTTAAGGAGCCATGGGAAAATCTGAAGGGCCACGATCCTCGGGGATCCATATTTAAAAAACCTACCAGAAAAGCATTTAAAAAACGACCGTGGCTTACTACCAGTATTCTGTCCTTTAAATGTTTTTGGCTGAAAAAATCTATAGCCCTGTAAATACGCTCCCAGAATTCTTCAATGGGTTCCTGCTCCGGAATATGTGTATGCTGCAGGTCATTTATCAGGTGGGAAGCCAGTTGGGGATATTTTTCCTCAATCTCCGGCCATTTTAAACCCTCAATTACACCCCAGCTAAACTCCCTGATTGTAGAAAGGGTTTTTACCTGCAGACTTTTATCTCGGGCAATTATTTCTGCCGTGTAGAAAGCCCGCTTTAGCGGGCTACTGTAAATATGGTCTATGGGCCAAGAGCTTAAGCGCCGGGCGGCTTTTAGTGCTTCTTCTTCTCCCCGGGAACTGAGAGGATAATCTATACATCCTTGAAAACGTCCCTCACTGTTAGCTTTTGTCTGCCCATGGCGCATGAGAATAATTTCCAACTATAAATCATCCTTCCCCAAATAACTCTTAATAATATAGGCTTAATAATGTTCCCTGAGCACCCAACCTATGTTCTCCACAAATCTCCAGTGAGCGAGATATGTTTCACACTTCCTCCAGGCAGATCCTATTAATTCCAGCCCCTAGGTTATTAAGCTTTTCTTCTATCTTTTGGTAGCCCCGGTCTATATGATCTATGCCACTTATTACAGTTTCCCCCTCGGCAATCAAGGCTGCTATGATAAGAGCTGCACCGGCTCTTAGATCAGTCGCTTTTACCGGTGCTCCCATGAGGCCACAGCCTCCTTCGATGATGGCAGACCTGCCCTCCAACCTTATATTGGCTCCCATGCGCTTTATCTCATCAACATGTTTAAACCTTCCTTCAAATACATTTTCAGTTATTATGCTGGAACCTACAGCTTTGGTTAATATAGGCATAATAAGCGCCTGGAGATCTGTAGGAAACCCGGGGTAGGGAAAAGTTTTTATGTTGGCCGACCTGGGACTGGCACAACCTTTAATCAGTATCCAGTCTTCTCCTACTTCCAGGTCAACTTCTATTTCCCTAAGTTTAGCAATTACTGCTTCTAGATGCTTGGGTATTACATCCTTTACCAGGACATTTCCGTCAGTGCTGGCCGCTGCCATAATATAAGTGCCCGCTTCGATTCGATCCGGTATTATCATATGTTCCACACTTTTTAGCTCTTTAACTCCGTATATTTTTATCACATCTGTGCCGGCCCCTATTACTTCCGCTCCCATGGCATTCAAAAAATTAGCCAGATCCACTATCTCAGGTTCTTTAGCTGCATTTTCTATAATCGTTTTTCCCTTAGCCTTTACAGCAGCCAGCATAATGTTTATGGTAGCACCAACTGTTACTACATCCAGATATATTTCGGCACCTTTTAATTCTTCGGCCTCCATTTTAACCAGTCCATGCTCCAGCTTAACCCGGGCGCCCAAGGCTGTAAACCCTTTAATGTGCTGGTCAATAGGGCGGGGGCCTAAAATACATCCCCCGGGAAGGGGAACCGCTGCCTTGCCAAACCTGGTAAGCAGACTCCCCAGGAGGTAATACGACGCCCGGAGCTTCTTCACCAGATCGTAAGGCGCATGCCACTGAAACAAATTATCAGTATGTATGGTTAAACTGTGGGAGCTATTTATTTCAACTCTGGCCCCCAGGTAATTAATAAGCTCTGAAAGAGTAGCAATATCGCTAATCTCGGGTAAATTCTCTATGCTAACTTCAGAGTTAGCCATGAGGGCCGCAGGCAATATGGCCACGGAAGAATTTTTGGAACCGCTTACTGTTACCTCTCCCTGAAGTTTTGCTCCTCCTTTAATTGCAAGCTTCTCCATTATTAACTTCCTCCTAAGATTAAGCTTTGACAAGTAATTAAACTATTAACACAATAAAAAATATATTCTTCAAAAGGTTAGATATCCCTTCCTATATATGATTTTTTAAGATAAAATCAAAAATTATTTTCATCTTTTCCTTCCAATTCTCCTGTATAGGCATTAATAAAATATATTCCCCGGCCTGTAATTTTGATGCGCCATACCGGGACTGTGTCCCATTTTTGAGCATCAAAAGCTTCCGAATAATAACCTATACTGATAGATTCTACTACTTTTTTCTCTTCAGACTCTGAAATAACCTCAGACAGGTTTAACAAGGCAGAAGCTGCTGATACGGTACTAATATCCTCTCCGCTGAAACCCTCCGGCTTAAGCCAGTATAACTCAAAGCCTTCCACCCCATTAGGGTGCACCCATACTTTAAGGTAACTCCCAAAAAGGGCCTGGTTTTTATAAACCTGGTTGTACAATAAGAAGTAACGCCCATCTTCAAAAGCTACAACTTCTTCCAGCCTGGCCTCGAAGGGAAATAACCCAAATTCTTGCAAAAATTCCTCGGCCACGGAAGCAGCTTCCTCCTCTTCCATCTCCTGTGCCTCATCTTCAATGGAGGAAAAAGGTTCTCTGGTAAAAACAACCTTTCCTTTATCCCATATAGCCAGTTCATTTTTCCCTTCTTGGAATACCACAAAGCCTTCTTCCTCATTTGATCGGTCAATGGAGTATTCCTCTGAAAATAGTATGCCAGCCAGGTCTTCACCCTCATAGGTTTTATTGCTTACTGTAAGAAAGGACATGAAGTAAATCTGCCTGGGAATGGATGCTTTTAGTTCCAGGTTAATAGAGTCCAGCTTTTGCTCAGCTTTCTCAATTTCCTGGTAAGTTACAACTCTAGAAGGAAACAGAAGGTAGGCCTCTTTCCACAGGCTGTATCCCAAAAATATATTAAGGGCCAGGAAAGCTAATATTAAGATGTTTTTGGCTTTAGACCAATCCATAAGAAGTCTCCTTTGCTTTTTTAAGGAGTGTTTGTTATTATTCTTCCGTTCCTTGCATTTATTTTAAATACTTGCCACCCGTCTACTTCTACTATCCAACAAAGCGTCATAACGTTTTCACCAGAGTCTTGAAGGGGGATATAAGCCAGGAAGCAATCCGTTATTTCCCTGGTTGCCTTTGGCGAAAACAAATCCGACTTCCGGGATACAAGCTGGGACAGGACTTCTTTTATTTCCATTACCCTTAAGTCTTCCCCTGTATCTTCTACTTCGTAAACTTGCCGCTGGTAACCTACTAACCCCTGCTCGTTATAAGTCAGCTCAACAACCCATTGATCCAGGCCTAAGGGTACGCCCCTATAATAGCTATTAAACTTCAACTGGTAATATTCTTCCTGTTCCAGGGTCAAAGTGTTCAGATCTTCAATCCGCAAGTTCAGGTCCTGAGGCCAACCTCCATATATCGTAACAAAGTCTATCCCTTTTTCCAGGGACTCCTGATAGGAAAGCTCCTTTCCCTCCCGGATCTTAGCCGGAGCACTGTACTCTATAAATCCCTGGGAATCCAGGCGCAGTCCCTTCTGTCCATCTGTGTACATAACAGCATCGTCCCGTTGCTTTATTTGTCTTACCAGAGTAAAGTCAACAAAAAATACTTTTACTAAGTTATCAATATCCAGGCTTTCTTTTTTGTAATTAAGGTCGGGAAGGCTGGTAGAGGTTTTAGGGACGCGAATTTTTTCAGCTGTTAGATATTCATTGATTTCTTCCTCTTCCTTTATAATCTCTTCCAATAAATAATAGCGGTGTTCTGACAGGTCTAATATTTGATCCTCCAGGACAGTCAGCGGAGAACAATTAAAATCCCAATCCAACCGGTATATTTCCCCCTGGGGAGTTTTAAAATAATCCATACCGCCCTCCACCTCAAGGGTAAGGAGCAGCTTCTCTACCAGGGGAAAGGAGGGGTTATTGTTCTGGTTAGAAAAATATAAATCCAGGGAAAAAGGCGCTGAAAAATGAATTTCCAGGGATGGAACAGAACTGTCCATCGCTTCACTCAATTTTTTAAAGTCGGTAAGGGTGCAGTTTAAAGAGGTGGCAGTCATTAATTCACAGCTAAAAGCGTTCCATAAGTCACTGTAAAGGGAGTCAGTATAATGAAAATAATACTTGTCTTGGGGTTCCTCCGTTTCTTCTTCCGGAAAATGTTCTTGAGATTCCTCCGGAAGGGAATCTTCCTCCGGGATTTTCCTGACAGGAGGCATGTACACAATTTTTTCCGGCAGGAGCAAGCTCTCCAGGGAAAGGGGTTCACCAAAGGAAAGACGCTCGTAAGTGGGAGGGGTTATGGCTTCATAATCCGGGGAACCAAACCAGAGCCGGTAGGTAAGAACCAGGCTTAATATGACCAGGGAGAACAAAGCAATTGTTTTAATCCTTTCCCTCATCAGAAACATCTCCTTCCGCTTCCTCTTCCCGGGCTTTCCTGGGGAGGGTAAAGCT
>SL_8KL_010_SEDDRAFT_10001235_pt1 | contig 22140 bp, 23 predicted proteins | sample SodLakKL_010_SED_4_FD_11160 | JGI IMG/M metagenome (IMG submission 11160) | reverse complement strand
CTGGGTTCGGAATGAGACCAGGTGTTTCCCCACCGCTATGGCCGTCAGTTGCTCGTTGAATTTCTTAATAGCAAGAGGTATTTATGCCTTTCCATACTACTCACATTTTTCTTTAACCAAAATGCTTTTATTAGAGATTCCTCTAATGATATAACAGCTTAATAAAATAAAGAGGCGATCATCTTGAATTTTGTGTTTGAAATAATACTTTGGATCGGCATTATCTTTCTGTTAGTAGGGTATCTTTGGGAGCGTGAAAAGCATCTTTTTAGAATATCCGGATATGTTCTACTTGGAATCTTTTGGGTAGGCGAAGTTCCACATTATTTAGGAATAAACGATTATTTCAACGCAGGCTTGACTTTTATTGCCCTACCTCTTTTTGCTTATTTTGCATACAATGAATACCTCTCTAAAAAGTGGGAAGAAGACCCAGAGGTGATGCGCTTTCTTGCCGGCGGTATTTCGATCGCCTCCCTTATTTACTTTGGAATTCATAGGATACCTTTCTTAACGGGCCTCCTAATTAGAATAGTAACTGTACATACTGTCTTTTTTACCGATCTTCTCGGCTACGAGTTTACTGTCGGAGCGACCTATTACCCAGGAAATTCTCTACTCTATCGTGCGAGCTATGAATCTATTGTTATACCAGTTGAGGGTAGTGGCATAGCTATCATTTTAGCCTGTACCGGTCTTCAGGTGATGGCAGCAGCAACAGGATTGGTTACAGCGACAAAAGCAAAATTGAAACCAAAGATAATCAGTCTTTTGATCGTCCTACCGAGTGTATATATTGCTAACGTAGCTAGAAATGTGATGATCATCTATCTCACTTATGAAGATATAGTTTCTTTCGAGGTAGCTCATAATGAGATAGCAAAGACAGGTTCCATGATAGTTTTGATAGTTCTTCTACTGATCGTTTTCGAGATAATGCCAGAATTTTATGATAATATTATGAGTATAGTAAAACTTCCAAAACGTGAACCTATCCACCAGAAACAACAGGAAGAATCTTAAGGTCCATATCTTCTTCTATCTTCTCATCTAACGGTATTGGTTCTCCGTTGGAGAGAACAATAACAGAATCTATATGATGATCCAGCTTTTTTATCACAGTCGAAACCTGACTACCCTCAGGAATTTCGACGCTTCCTTCATCTTCGATATTTACTTTCATCGTACTATCCAATCATAAGAGGTGATATTTAAGATTCTGGTTTTGATCATTTCTACCTACCTAAGTATATTAATGATAGGTTTTGACCTCTTCATATCCCTGTTTGAGTGCTTCTATATTGAGTTCCTTATATTTATTAGGGAACTCTTCTTTTACAGTTTTCTTTAACGCGTCTATGTCTATATCTTCGGAGATGCCGGCAAGAGATCCGAGCAATACTACATTTGCGGCTTTAGATGTTGCTATTTCCTCCGCTATATCTCCTGCAGGAACTTCGTAAACGGATCCAGATATTTCTGGAATTTTTTTAACTCTCGAACTATCTACTATGAGCGAATCAGTTTTTTTAGCGGTATCCTCCCATTCGTCTAGAGTGTCTTGATACATCACTAGCAGAAAATCAGGGATATCTATAACGAGTTCATCCAATTCTTCTTCATCGGCGATCACATCCGAATAGGCTATCCCACTTCTAACAGCTGCTGAGTAGGACCTCTGTTGGGCTACATGATAACCCTGCTCTATAGACAAAGATCTGCCGAGTATGGTTCCTGCTCTCACAGTGCCCTGTCCGGCCCAACCACCGATCCGGATCTTCATCATCTTAGATCACCTCCAGCTTCATCGATCTGTCTATATATCTGTTCTGTAAGTTCAGGTCTATCTACTTCTGATAATGTTCCTACGAATATCTTATCACTATGTTCCTCTTTGCTTGTATTGTTTTTATACCATTCAAGCATCTCTAATCCGTTCATCCCTTCTTTTTTTCCTTTTCTCGTAGGACATTGAGTTAACACCTCGATAAAGGAAAAACCGGCGGTATCGATCGCCTTATTAATTTCTTTTATAAGGTCTTTCATATGATAAGTTGTCCATCTTGCTACGTGTCCCGCTCCTGCAGCTTTTACTACTTCCGCAGCTTCGAAACTAGATGAAGGGTTTCCGTATGGCGTGGTTAAAGTTTTTTCTTCATGTTCTGTAGTGGGAGCTACTTGACCTCCAGTCATTGCATAGAGACCGTTGTTTATCATAAGAACATTCATATCTATGTTATTCCTAGCGCCATGGAGAAGATGATTACCACCAATACCTGCGCAATCCCCATCTCCAGAAACTACCATCACCTCTAGATCTCTATTTCCTATCTTAACTCCTGTAGCGTAAGCTATAGCTCTACCATGTGTAGTGTGAAGAGTATCTACTCTCCAATGGGGAGAGGGTATCCATGCGGCACATCCTATTCCGCTGACAGCAACGATATCATCTTTTGATACTTCACTATTTTCGACTGCTCTAGACATCGCATTGAGTACCATGCCACCTCCACAACCCGGACAGAAAGGCGAAGGATGTCTTCTGATATATTTTTCTTTTATATCTTTAGCTTTTATCATTCGATCACCTTTTTTATCCTATCATAAATTTCATCTATCGTTGGGAGGGAATTCAATCTGTCATAGATGTGTAGTTTTTCAGACGGAACAGCCCGTTCGACTTCCATCCTATATCCTCTAAGAGATAATTCAGCAAGTAGTACTTCTGAACTTTCCCCTATCTCTCTTAATCTTTTCTCAGGACTAGGCCACATCACTTTTGGTCTGAAGAATCCTACATCGAAACCATTTTTTCTCGCCTTTTTGACTGCCCCTCTAGCCGGTCTCGACATCGAACCGTAAGAGACCACCACCAGATCAGCATCTTCCACGTCTCTTTCTTCCCAATCTTCTATTTTCTCACGGTTATCTTCAATTTTCGATACCAATCTTCTAACCAATCTGTTCTGTGCCTCAAAGCTTGAAGTGTCTCTAGTACCATCTCCAAGATGTGTAGATCCAGTCACCAGTAATTCTTTTCCATCTCCAAAGTCGGGCATTGGAGGAACAAGGTTTTCTCTATCGGTATCGAAATACTCTCTTTCGTCACTTTCCGGTCTTCTTCGTTCTTCGGTGTTCACATCATCTCGGATCTTCACCTTTTCTCTCATGTGACCAACCCCAGCATCAGCTAATAACACAACCGGAATCCTGTAATTCTCGGCAAGATTGAAAGCTCTAATGGTAAAATCGAACATCTCCTGACCTGAATTAGGAGAGAGAGCGATCATCTCATAATCTCCCTGGCTTCCGAACCGTGCCTGCATGACATCTCCTGTGCCCGGCTTAGTGGCCTGTCCAGTTGACGGACCTGCCCTCTGAACATTGACGATAACACAGGGTGTTTCAGTCATCACGGCATAACCCATGTTCTCCTGCATCAGGGAAAAGCCTGGTCCACTCGTAGCTGTCATAGATTTCAAACCAGTCCATGATGCTCCTATTATAGAAGCGATACTTGCTATTTCATCTTCCATCTGTACGAATCGTCCTCCAGCTTTGGGCAATTCTTTTGATAGATGATTCATCACTTCAGATGCGGGAGTGATAGGATAACCGGCATAAAAACCACATCCTGCTCTTAAAGCACCTTCGGCACAAGCAATGTTTCCCTCCATGAAGTACTCTCCTGGTTCTTTCATTTTTCTTCCACCTCTATAGCAAAGTCGGGACAATATAATTCACATCGTCTGCAAACTATGCATTTATCTTTAGCTACTACTTCTGGAAAATGATTACCGTATTGGTTCAGATCATCTGATTCATCGAGAACATCTTTTGGACAATATTTTATGCAGATACCGCATCCTGTGCAGAGTTTCCTATCGATATCTATCTTAACATCATTAGGCATCCTATCGCTTCGGCAGAAACCCGATGGATATAAATCTTTTCGATTTTCAATATCGAGAAAAGTTCATGAAGGTGGCCAATTATTGCTTTGAAGTAGCTTTTTTTGCTGCTGGACCCGTGGAGATTTAGGGTCGCTCTCAGTACCGCATCTATTACATCTGAGTTTTCCATCGTTAGTATACTCAGCTTTGTTATAACCGCAGCTTTGACAAACGTAGCCGATAGTGACACCTGCAGTATGATCTTTCATCTCTTTTTCTTCTACAAGTTCCTCTTTTTCTCTTTGGACTTCTTTTTCCTTGTCTTCTGAAACCCATTGTATAAATTTGGTTATATATTCATATGTATAGTACAATCCAACGCCCATCCAAAATAATATCATCAGAGACAAAATCAAATTAAAGTTCGGTATATCCATCAGCATATCAGGGACTGACATAAAATTCCAAATAAAGTGGATGAGTATGGCGGAATGTAAGCCATCTTTCACAAATAGATAACCGATGAAAATACCTGCTGGGAATACCTGAAATGCTTTATATGGATCCCAATTCCAACCTGGAAGATGCGCTAACGCGAAAATTATGGAAGATATCAAAACAAACATAACAGAATAACGCTCTTTAAAACCGAATCCTCCAAGGAGATATCTTGTAAAATTTTTCTTCCCTTTTGCTAGAGCGTAAATCACCATAGGTATTCCTATATAAGCTACTCTAACCACTATTTCCTCCCATACGACTGCACGTGTTAGGCTAAAAACTCTCTGCCAAACCGGTCTTTCAAGGAACTCCTCTGGTGTTTCTATTCCTCTCCCTGCCAATTCTAGCATTATGATGTAAACGTAACTGATAAAGAGTAGAGCGGTGAAAACAGTTACTAATCTCAAGATCGGAGAAGAAGTGGCACTGCCGTCTTCATCAACCTTTTTAAAATTTCCTTTTAAAACATTTTTAATATAGGATATTAGATCTTCCCAGCCTGTGTAGAAGATAGCAGCATAAGATAAAAGTACAGAGCCCACTAGGAACAAGTAATAGATAGCAAAAGTATAGCCGGTGATCTCTGCTATACCCAAACCAAATGGGATTAAAATGAAAATAGTAGTTTGATGAGTTAGAGTTTCTGGTAAAATCAAGTCGACGGATAAAATCATTAAACTAATATTAAATATCAGATAGATTAGGACCAATATAATCGCGAAGGAGGTCACTACGCCTTTCAATTTACTCGTTATATCTATATCACTATCATCTCTTTGAGTGGCTACGGTATAACCACAGTTAGGGCACCTGCCCTTATTCATGACTGATTTACATCGTGGACATTCCATCAATCTCACATTATAAAGGTGTGTATAAATGGTTTGCCTTCAAACATGCTTCAAATTTATCAAATTAAAAAGTGAAAAGAAAAAGGTTTTATTACCTTTTCTTCACTTCTGTTGGTACGATCTTTTCTAGTTCTCCTTCTTCTACTTTCTCTTCAAGTTGATCTCTTAATCTAAATTTCTGAACTTTTCCTCTTCCAGAGACAGGCAACTCACCGGTTATCTCCACATATCTCGGTACCTTAGCACTAGCTATCTCACCGTAGACGAAATCGACCACATCCTGTGGAGTTAAGTCGGACCCCTCAGTTGGGACCACAGAAGCGGCGACAACTTCGCCAAGTTCATCATCTGGTACACCTACCACAGCTACCTCCTGGATCTCTTCATGCTCTATCAGATATTCCTCGACCTCTCTAGGATATACATTTAGTCCACCAACGATCACCATATCTTTTTTCCTGCCTACGATCTCTACGTATCCTCTCTCGTCCATTTTTGCAAGATCTCCAGAATGAAGCCATCCGTCTTCGATTGTTTGTTCCGTAGCTTCTGGCTTGTTATAATATCCCTTCATAACATTGTATCCTTTGACTACCAGCTCTCCGGCTTCGCCTGTTTTTACTTCCTGACCCTGATCATCAACTATTTTGATCTCCTGGTCGGGCATCACAGTTCCTACTGTTTCAACTCTGTCTTCGATAGAATCGTCCATTCTTGTCATAGTGACTCCTGGAGATGCTTCCGTTAATCCATAAGTTATCAAAACATTACATCCCATGTCATTTATCACTGACTTCATCGTCTCAACTGGACAACTAGAACCAGCCATTATACCTGTTCGAAGACTGCTCGTGTCATAATCTTCCTCTTTCAATGCTTCGAGTTCTCTTATGAACATCGTCGGCACACCATGTATCATAGTGGCTTCTTCCTTCTCAACTAATTCTAAAGCTTTGTGGGGTTCGAAATCTACCAATGGTATCATCGTCCCTCCGAAAACAGTCATAAGCGTGATACTCATCACGTTGCCGAAACAGTGGGTAAACGGTACAGGTATCACCAATTTATCATCTTCACTAGTTTCTAATATTTCGCCCTGATCATGTGCATTTTTAACGATCTGATAATGTGACAGCATAACACCTTTAGGTTTACCCGTTGTACCCGAGGTGTAAAGGATAAAAGTCACGTCATCGGGATCAGTTTCTTCCTTCCTCTTCAGATACTCTTGATCATCTCTCCAATCTTTTCCTCTTTCGTAAGCTTCTTCAAAAGTAAAAGATTCAAATTCTTCACTTTCTCCCTCTATCAACACGAGTGTTTCTAGTTTATCTAACTCAGGTTTTTTATCTTCGAGCACTTCTAGGAAGTTATACTTGCCGTATTCATCAGTGGTTATCACAGCCTTCGTATCGGAATCATTGAACATGTATTCTATCTCGCCGCCCTTGTACCATGGATCAGTTGGTACCACGACCGCTCCAATCTTCGGCATAGCGAACCAAGCTACGATCCACTCGGGAACATTGGGCAAATAAATCGCAACCTTATCATCTCTTCCTATCCCTCTTTTCATCAGAAAGTTAGCCAATCTCTCGGCTTTTTCATTGAGCTCTTCGTAAGTGATCCTTCTATCTTTAAATATGACAGCTTCTTTTTCTGGATGTTTTTCAGCTTTATCCTGCAATAATTGTCCTATCGTGGTTTTCATGGTTTTACACCTCTTGAACCTGGAATAAAAATAAAAGATATAAGTGTTATGATTGACTCTATATACTTGAGAAATATTTTATTTTTTCCTAGCGATAACTACGTAGCCTGTATGGCCCAACATATCATAAGATGGTCTAACTGCCCCTTCTTTTACGACCATGTTTCTTTCAAAATTTTCAAAAGTTTTTATGTCTATGTAGTTTTGACTTTTCAATTCTTTAGTTACTTTCTCTAGTTGGTTCATCGAGGGGATATAAGAAGCAAAAAAGCCGCCATTTTTCAAAATCTTTTCCCCCTTCTCAACGGCTTCCCAAGGTTCTGGTATATCTAAGACGAAGGCGTCGACCTCTTTTTCGTCTACAGATTTAGTGATATCCCCTTGCTTGATGGTAGAGACTTCGTCCAAATCTAATTTTCTTAAGTTTTTCTTGGCCTTTTTTATCGAACTCTCATTCTTTTCATAAGTGATAACTTCTCCATCGGGACGAACCATCTGACATAAAACGGCTGTTAGAGCACCAGAACCTGCACCTCCTTCAACAACTCTCTTTCCACAGGTGAGGTCACAATAGGTCGCGATGAGACCTCCGATCCTTGGTAATACTATCTGGGTACCTCTATCGATTAGATCTGGAATGTCTTTCAATGAAGGTTGAAGAAGGTAGTAGCTCTTTTTTCCTAGGTCTAATTTTTCGCCCCACTCAGCTCCTATGAGTCTATCAGTATTTATAACTCCAATGCCAGGAATCTTCTTAGTTTCACCATCTGCTCGGCAAAGCAGCTTTTCATTACTTGTCCATAATTCTACAATTTCTCCTTTCTCGATCATCTCAAGCCCGTCCTTGATTAACCAGAGGAAAAAGCTAAAGATATTTAACTTTACTCGAGATAATAAGAAAACGATATGTCGTCGAAAACGATTTTAAAAGGCAGTCAATAGAGGTAGATATATGGATTATCTCCAAGTCGTAGATGATTTCAGAGAAAATTTTTATTCTCTCGTCTCGCAGATCCCAAAAGGAAGAGTATCTACTTATGGGCTACTTGCAGAAGCTCTAGGTGACAAAATAGCTTCTAGAGCGGTTGGAAAGATGCTGAACCAAAATCCGTATGCTCCAAAGGTACCATGTCATAGAGTGGTCAGATCGGACGGGACGCTAGGGGGTTTTGCGAAAGGTGAAGATAAAAAAGAAGCTTTACTTAAAAAGGAAGGAGTCAGGATCAAGGAAGGAAGGGTGAAGAACTTTGAAGAGATCCTCTTCTCCGATTTTGAGTCCGATTCACCCTTAAAAAAACTTCGACAATTTCAATTAAGAGTCAAGGACGATATTTCTCTGCAAAACTTGCAAAACGATATTGACAGAATAGCTGGTGTAGATGTCTCCTATTCTTATCCTAACGCATATGGTGCACTTTCTCTTTGGGAGGATGAAGAGAAAATAGAGCTTTTAACCGCCAAATGTGAAATAAAATTTCCATATATTCCCACCTACTTAGCCTTTAGAGAGCTACCTTTGCTTCTTAAGTTGTTGGATAAAATAGACACTAAAATAGATCTCTTAATGGTAGATGGTAATGGTATATTGCATCCTCAGGGAGTAGGTTTAGCCTCGCATCTAGGAGTGGAAAGTGGTATACCTACAATAGGTGTAGCGAAGAGCCAACTATGCGGTAAACTAGTCGGTAAGGTAAATAAAAACAACCGTGTATCTGAGGTTAGAAAGAACGGAAAATTGATAGGGCATGCCGTTTTAGAGGGTGATAGGGCAAAAAATCCTATATATGTGTCTCCTGGTCATCATGTTTCGCATAGTCAAGCTGTCGAGATAGTCAGAAAATATTGTAAATATAAGATCCCAGAACTTATAAGAGAAGCCCACACAGAGGCTAAAAAAAGGAGGAAAAAAGATGGATAAGGTACCTTTGTTCTACCACGAAAAATACGGCGATTACAGTTTCGGGAAGTTTCATCCCTTCAATCCTATCCGGTTTTCTAGATTCGTTGAAGAGGTCAAAAAAGAGGAAAAGATGGATTCTAAAGTAGAGGTTATGGAATCCCTCTCAGTAGATGATGCGATCTTGGAAACTGTCCATGAAAGGGGATATATTGAAGAAGTGAAAGAAAAGGAAGAAACAGGCGGATCTTTAACTATGGATACACCGGTCAAAAAGGGTACTCCCGCAGCGGCTCGTAGAATAGTTGGAGGTAGTCTTCAGGCCGCTAAAGCCATGAGAGAAACAGACTTTGCAATAAATTTTGGTGGTCTCCACCATGCTGGACCTGATTATGGAGAAGGTTTCTGTATATTCAATGACGTAGCCGTAGCGGCCCAATATCTGCTAGATGACGGGAAAAATGTTGTGATCTTCGACACAGACGCTCATCAGGGGAATGGCACTATGGATATTTTTGAGAAACATCCACGAGTTCTATTCATTTCTATGCATCAGGATCCCTCCACACTCTATCCTGGGAGAGGCTATATAAATGAAATCGGAGAGGGAGAGGGGAAAGGATACAAAATCAATATACCGATGCCTAGAGATTCCAACTCTGCCGATTATCGTCACGCGATAGAGGGAGTAGTGAAGCCTGTAGTTAACCAATTTTCTCCTGATGTATTTATACGGAACGGAGGTTCTGACCCTCATCACTCAGATTCGCTGACTGATCTCGGCTTAGACATGCGCGGACTTAAGTACTTGGGAGAGATCAGCAGGACTATGGCTAGGGATACCAATGCTGGTTATATCGACTTGATGTTATCCGGCTATGGAAATAGAGTAGTTGAAGGTTGGAAAGCTATCACCATCGGTACGTTAGGCTTAGATATTCCATTACCTTCCGACCAGAAGATGAGTGATATAGATTATGATCCAAAGAAGAAAATTGTTGATACAGTTGATGACCTGAAAGACGTCCTAAAGGATTATTGGAATTTTTAAAAACTAAATCTTTGTAGTTACCTTACAACCTTTAGAAGTTACAATAACGGTGTGTTCACGTTGACTTATGATACCTTTCTTTTTTTCAACCAGTACAGGATAATTCATAACAGCTCCGAACCTTCTCAACCGTTTAAGCAATTTTTTATGTTCATTACCGAACCCTCTGCACCATCTTCCCGCAAAAGGTAATTTATCAAAGTTTTCGTCGATCCAATTATAGAATTTAAGATCATCTCCATCGATGTTTCTCTTTTTTTTCAGTCTGTAGATGTCCCCTGCTTCAGACTCTTCGACTCTGCCCTTTCCATCGGTAGCAAAAGGCTCAATAGCCAATACCATGCCCTTTTTTATCTTCTTCCAGCCTTTAGGTACGTTAGGTATTGAAGTACCTGTGTGCAAAGTGTACTTCTTCAATTCATGTCCTGTAAGATTTGATATCGGATTAAATCCCCTATCTTGAATGATTCTCTCTATATTCTTGCCTACATCCCGGGTCCTCACACCCGGTCTGATGGTTTTAATCGCCATATCTAGAGCTTCTTCAGAAGCTTTGATCAATGACTTATTACGATTCGTGCCTATTTCCAATGTTAAAGCGTTATCGGCAATGAACCCGTCTACATGACATCCAACATCTATCTTAACGACGTCGCCTTCCTGGAATTTATTATAATCTTTTTCCACTGGCGAGTAGTGTGCACCTACTGAATTTACACTTATATTTGTAGGGAAAGCAGGTTTTGCACCTAGGTCACGAATTGTTCTTTCTGATTCATCTGCCACTTTAAAATAGCTAACGCCTTCCTGACAAGCCTCTTTTGCTTCCTCTAGGGCCTTTCTAGCTATCTTTCCAGCTCTAATATATTTTTTAATAGTCTTTGAATCCAACCTTATCACCGATTTCTTCTTTCTTTATGACGCCCTCTCTCAAAACCTCAATCTCTTTACCTACTTTAACCACGGTACTACCTTCTCCATATTTGCATCGACCACAGTTCACATAAAGTTTCATTTTGCCACCGAGTTGTATCTTAGCCGTCTTTATCTCTCTAGGAGCGGGTCTTCCGTGGATATTAGCACTGGTAGATGTGATTGGTCCAAAATCATCTATGATCTTCTGTACCAAAGGATGATCTGGTACCCTGATTCCCTCCGTACCTTCTGGGGTTTCTATGACCAAAGTAAGTGGACCAGGCAAGAATTCTTCTCCGAGCTTCCATGCAAGTTCTGGTATATCAAAAAATTCAGATGCATGATTCAAGCTAGTATAAGCTATAGAGATCTTCTTGTCGGGCGGGGCTTCCTTGATATCTCTTATCTTTTTCATCATACCTTCTCTTAAAGGATCCCCACCAAGACCATAGAGAGTTTCTGTAGGATAGACTATACATTCTCCATTTTTAAGTACTTCATTGATGGTAGAGATTATGTAAGGAGAACAGTCTTTCTCACATTCATCTTCTTCACATTTAAACTCCATGATATCACTCAAAATATCTTTAGATTTTTTAGGGATCGTTCTAAATGAACTCCTGCATTTTCTTCTACCGGAGACATATGACCAGGATACATCGAATCTACTTCAATTTTGTTCAATTTCCCTATAGATTCTAGAAGTTTCTTCCTATCTCCGGTAGGAAGGTCTGTCCTCCCCGCTCCGCCGTTAGCGAAAACTGTATCTCCCGAGAACAGTATCTTTTCATCTTCATGGTAAAGGCATATGCTTTGTTCTGTATGTCCCGGTGTTAACAGAACTTTAAATCCTAAGAAAGTATCGATCTTCAAGGTCTTGATTTCTAGAGGAGAGAAACTCTTACCGAAGCTACTAGAGAGTATGCTTCTATCATCGCCCTCTCGCAGGGCTTTTGCCTCTTTATTTGCGGCGTAAAGAGGTGCGTCAAATTCATCTGATAACTTCTCTGCATCTGCTACGTGATCTATATGCCTGTGAGTGAGCACTATTCTATCAATATTCAAATCACCTATATTTTTTTTGACACGATCTACTATACCCATGCCAGCATCTACCAAAAAGTTTTCTTCCCCTTCGATAAAGAAAACGTTACAGGAGTGTCCTCTACCTAATATACTCTTTACTCTCACGTAGACACTCACCTATATACTTCAATAAATTTCTCAAAGGAGCGGTCATAAGTCTCTTCCACGTCGTCTGGAAAAGCGCAAGCCGGGAGCTGATTTTTGTCCAAATGATACTCTATACATTCGCAGCATACTCCTTTTCTGGGACATCCCGGGTATGAGCAATTACATTTATCTAGGTTCTTCTCTTTGTTGCATTCCATACATTACACCTTTATTCAGGTGAGATAGAAGAGCTTCGTTATTTATGGTTTTTTCTTCTTTTCAGGGTCTTTGAGCGAAAAGATTAAATGGAGAGTTTTGGTGGGTAAATTGATGGATGATTTCTGCGATAACTGTGGTACACTTTTAAAAATCTCTAAGGGAAAGCGCTTTTGTCCAAGATGTGAGAGAGAGGACAAACAACTAGATTTTTTTTCAAAATGTGACGGAAAGTTTTCTACTGATGATATCCTTTTTCCGTTTAAAAATATAAGAGAAGGACAGAAAAAATTTTTAGAAGACGTTGAAAAGACTTTCGAAGATGAAGGAATTCTAATCGCTCATGCCCCGACAGGTATCGGTAAAACAGCGGCTGTGCTTCCCCCTGCTGTGCGAAAAAAGAATAAAGATCAAAAGATATTTTTCTTGACTAGCAAACAATCTCAACACAATATAGCTATAGAAACTATAAAAAACATGCCAGAACACGTCAAGGCTATCGATGTCATATCGAAGAAGAACATGTGCTTGAGAGAAGCATCTAAATTGCCTTATCCCGTATTTGAGGAATTCTGCAGCGGTGAGGGTCAAAGCAGGTGTAATCTTTTCAATCAAAAGATGTCAGAAGTTGTTGATAAACTGAGAGAAGAAACCAAACATGTTTCGGAACTAGTTCGTTTGTGCGAGTCTTTTGATGTATGTCCTCACAAAAGTGCTCTAGTCGCTGGTAAAAAAAGCGATATCATCGTCTGCGATTATAACTATATCTTTTCGGATATCAAGGAGAGAATATTCGATCTCCTCGATATGGAGCTAGAGGATGCTATACTGATAGTAGATGAAGCTCATAATCTTCCAGACAGGATAAGGAGTAATCTAGAAGAGAGTCTCACCGTGGAGATACTGGACGAAGCCTCTTCTTTGCTTCGTGGTTATTCTTCATCGCTTAGTAGCTTCATAAGAAGACTCTCGAGTGAATTGAATTCGATAGATGCAGAGGAGAAAAGGATAAAGAAAGAATTTTTAGACGAAAAAGTGAAGAACGCACTAAAAGGAGGTCTATCTCAGTTCGATTCTATCGATGATCTTCTAGCTGATCTGAAGATAGTCGCTACAGATTTAGTCGAAGAAGATCCATCTGCTACAGCTCCTATGAGAGTTTATTCCTTTTTAGATACTTGGAAGGAAAAAGGTGAAGAGATCTTTCGCTCGATAGAGAAGTCACCTCTGAGGATAAATGTAAAGTTGATGGACCCTTCCAAATTCAGTGGAGATGTTTTTAAAAAAGTTGTTGGAGCGGTTTTGATGAGCGGTACTCTCCATCCTGGGAATATGTATGCGGATATTTTAGGTATCGAGGAGGCAAAAACGGAGAAGTACTCTTCTCCGTTTCCTAAAGAAAATAGAAAAATCGTTAGCCTCGATACCCTTACCACAGCTTACAAAGAAAGAGGATTGAACATGTATCAAGCTTACGCTAATTCGATAGCTGACCTCGCAAATAATACTCCTGGAAATGTAGCCGTATTCTTTCCTTCTTACGATCTATTGAACCGCATATATGACAGACTGAACATGGTTCACCTGGAAAAAAATATTATTATAGAGGAAAGAGAACACACTAAAAGTGAAAAGAAGGAGTTAGTAGGACGTTTAAGAAAAAGCGATGATAATACCCTCTTGGGAGTGCAGGGAGGCAGTCTTTCTGAGGGCGTAGATTATAGAGACAACATATTATCATCTGTGATGGTAGTTGGGATTCCGTTTCCTCCTCCGTCCCTTGAAGTTGAAGCTCTTGAGGAGTACTATACAGCTAAATTCGGTGAGGAAAAGGGGTATAAATATTCTAGGATATATCCAGCGATGAATAGAGTTTTACAGGCAGCAGGTCGCCCTATAAGAAGCAAGACCGATCGTGCATTGATAATATTAGCAGATAAGCGCTTTAACTATAAAAGATATAAGAAGAATTTACCTAATGATTTCGACTATACAGCAGTGAAGAATATTAAAAATGTCTGTAAAAATTTTTTTGAACAGTAGAGGTGAAACTAATCTTTTTCTTCCATGAGATATTCCATTTTATCCCACAATATCTCGTGCTCAAGATCGTTCTCTTCTAGGAAGTTAGATATCTCTGCCGTTATCTCTTCAATTTCAGATTCTTCCTCTGCAATCCTCGGATATAGATAAAATTCTACATTGTCCCTATCTATCGGAAATATCATCCTATAGCGGGCCTCTCTGTTATGTCCAGTTGGTTTTCTATTATTTTGAAGGTCCTTCAAATTTTGCCTGATCAACATCTCGGTATATTCTTCTTTACTTTCCTCTGGATATTGGTCCGACAGTTCCATAAATAATCTGTAAAGAGTGGGAAATATTGGTGCAAGGTCTTTGTATTCGATATCTTCCTCAAATCTGATCAAACTATTATGTTTGGTCACTTCCATCTCTTTTTCTTCTTTCTTAGCCATCATTTTTCCTCAATAGTCACTATATATTTAAGGATTCGTCCTCGGATCCCTCTATAGGTACTACCAAAATAGTAATCTCTTTCTCCTCTATAGGCCAGACCTTCTTGAGCCCGTCTTCAAAACTTTCACTTCCCTCCTCGAGTTCGCGGGAGAGGGTTTCTTTTTTGATGTAGTCTTCCATTTTTTTTATAGCATCCACTAAAACTTTATCTCCTTCATAGTATGTCTTTATTTTCTGGGTGTAGCCCAGGGCTAGTTCTTTCCGCATCGTTTGTATTCTCCGAACGACATCTCTAGCTATACCTTCTGTTTTGAGCTCTTTATCTATTTTAGTGTTTACGAAAACTTTTAGATCTCTTTTTTCACTGTGAGTATATTCTTCCTTTACCTCTTCGTAAATCTCTAGGTCTTCCTCATTCAGCGTGAACACATTCAATTCGACCTCCCCCCTCTTCTCTATCTCATCCTTGACTTTATCAGCAGACGAACTTTCTATCAATTGAGCGACTTTATCTGCATCATCTTTGAATTTTGGACCTATAGATGAATAATTCGGTTCTATTTTAGTCGCGGTCAGGTTGGATTCATCTTCCATCGTTGTCAATTCTTTGACGTTCAACTCTTCCATAAGTATGTTTTCAAATGTTTTAACCGCCTCGTCTATCTGCTTATCTTCACTGATTACTATAGCCTCTCTCAAAGGTTGCCTCAACTTTATGTCTTCCTTCTGCCGTGCGTTCCTTCCGAGTTCGGCGATATCTATGACGAGTTCCATGTTTTCTTCAAGTTTGGGATCAACTTTTTCTTCATCAACTGTAGGAAATTCACACATATGGACGGACTCAAATTCATTTTCATTCGGATATATCACGTTCCTATAAATCCTCTCAGCTAAGAACGGGGTGAAAGGTGACATTACCTTCACGAGTGTTTTAAGAGTTTCATATAATGTATTATAGGCACTCGTTTTTTCCTCTTCCGTTCCTTCCCAAAACCTTCTTCTACTTCTCCTTAAATACCAATTGCTAAGATCATCTATGAACGCCTCTATCCTCCTAGTCGAATTATGTAGTTCTAAATTTTCAAAACCTTCTTCAACTTCTTCTATCAAAGAATTTTTCCTGGAAAGCAGCCACCTATCGATTTCATCGTTCACTTCATAGTCGGAAGGTTCAAAATTATCTATATTCGCGTTGTTGGTGAAGAAAGAGACAACGTTCGTTAGAGTATTGATAGTTTTATTTATCTTCTCATCGACTAATTCTTTACTGAACTTTGTAGAGTTCCAAACCGGAGAAGCCATGAAGTAAAGTCTCGTAGCGTCGGCACCTTTTTCTTCCATGACCTCATTCGGATCGACAGCGTTACCCTTGCTTTTGCTCATCTTTTCGCCGTCTTCATCCAAAATCAGTCCCTGGGTAAGACATTTCAAGTAAGCTGGCTCATCTCTTAACAGTGAACTTATGGCTAAAAGACTGTAGAACCAACCCCTGGTTTGGTCTAGCGATTCAGTGATGAAGTCTACAGGAAAAGCCTCTTCAAATTCTTCCTCATTCTCGAATGGATAATGGAATTGAGCGAAAGGCGCACTTCCACTATCATACCAACAGTCTATAACATACGGGACTCTCTCCATCTGGTCTTCACAATCAGGACATTCTAAATTCACTCTGTCCACGTAAGGCCTGTGAAACTCAAAATCATCGGGTAATGGCTCCGTAGCTCTATTTTCTAATTCTTCTCTGCTTCCGACACAGAATTCGTGATTGTTATCACATGTCCATATCGGCAGTGGTGTGCCCCAAAACCTGTTTCTACTCAAAGACCAGTCTTTCAAGTCATCTAGAAAATTTCCGAATCTGCCGTGTTTCAAGTGTTCAGGTTTCCAGAATATTTCTTCATTGTTATCTATCAACTTTTCTTTTTCCCATGATGTTCTTATGAACCAACTCTCCAGGGCATAATTTAACAAAGGTGAGTCACATCTCCAACAGAACATATATCGATGTTCCGTTGTACCTCTACTCAAGAGGTCTCCCCTTCCTTCGAGGGCATCCATTATTTCTTCGTCAGCATTTTTTACGAACTGACCAGCATAGTCTTCAACAACCTCTTTAAACGCTCCACTCTCATCCACTGGGTTTACCAGATCTACACCTTCCTCCTGGCAAAGGTCATAATCATCTTCACCGAAAGCCGGAGCGATGTGGACTATTCCAGTTCCCTCTTCCAAAGTCACGAAATCTGCATGGGTGACATAATGACTTTCGCTATCTGAATCTACATAATCGAACATCGGCTCATATTTCTTTCCTATAAGATCTTCTCCCTTCATGGTTTCTAATATCTCTACATCTTCGAATATGTCCTCGACTAGATCTTCAGCAAGATAATATTTCTCTCCCTCATATTCGATAAGGGCATAATCAATGTCTCTTCCTACAGCTAGTAGTAGGTTCGATATCAGAGTCCATGGAGTGGTGGTCCAAGCTAAAAAATAAGCATCTTCATCTTTGACCTTAAATCTCATGTGTATGGAGGGGTCTTCAATCATCTTGTATCCCTGGGCGACTTCATGGCTGGAGAGAGGTGTTCCACATCTAGGACAATACGGAACGACCATATGTCCTTTTTCTAACAGACCGTTCTTCCAGTGCTGTTTTAGACTCCACCAAACGCTCTCTATGTAATCGTCTTCCATTGTGATATATGCATCTTCATAGTTGATCCAGAAACCGATCCTCTCACTCATATCTCTCCATTCTTTTTCGTATTGAAAGACACTTTCTTTACACATCTCATTGAATTTCTCAAGCCCATACTCTTCTATCTCTTCCTTTGAATCTATACCGAGTTCCTTTTCTACTTCGATCTCTACTGGCAATCCATGTGTATCCCATCCAGCGATGTTTGGAACTACTTGATATCCTTTCATAGTCTTGTATCTCAAATATACATCTTTAACCACACGAGTTCTGACGTGGCCTATATGTGGGAGTCCATTAGCGGTTGGAGGTCCTTCTGTAAACCCAAATTTCTTTTCCCGTTCTTTATCTCTCGTTAGCTCCGCTATGTTATTCTCTTCCCAGAACTCGATTATCTCTTTCTCTTTTTCTGGAAGGGGCGAGTCTTTGTCTAGCGGTTTGAATCGTTCATTTTTCCCACTCATGCCTTTATCCTCCAAAAGTAACAAAAACCATAGGCTGGGCGGATGGGGGTATCATTCTTCAATAATTATAGGTTCCGTGATCTTTACGGCCCAGCTCATGGTAAGATTTAGAAAGAAGTCATATATATAAAAGTTACCTTGACAGTTTCAGAAATCCTCTTTAATTTTTTGAGGGGCGTCAGCGAGGCTAATCAGAGAGTCGATCTCCATAAAATGCAGGTCTCCAAATACTACTATTGAATGAAGACCTTCTCCGAATCTATGAGATTTCAATTGGTTCGCATAGTCGGCTTTGATCTCTGGTTCTTCTGAACCTACTCTTGCTAATCCAGCCATCAGCGTTTCCTCTTCGATTACTTGTTGTTCTAGTCGATCCTCAAGATCTAAAAGGGCTTCGATGCCTTCATCTACGTCCATGTATCTTTCATCTTCTGAGTTTATGTCTAGTAGAACGAGAGTATGTAGCCCCCTTTCTTTGTTTTCTTTTATATTCTTATAAGGACTCGGTGGATAATCTTTTCCATCCTGAATAAATGGTAAAGTCACAGTTCTACCAAATTTATAATGCTGTAATCCTAGTTGTGATGGAACTGCTGAAAATATAGAGGAAGAATGGATTATCTTTGTATCGATCCCCTCCTTTTCTGCTCGCAGTCGAAGGTCTACATGAGTGGTTGCGGCCATAGGATCGCCGGCTGTAAGTAAGACTACCTTTCTGTCTTTAGCTTCTTTAGCCGGTAAACCTTCATTCTCTACGTCTTTTCTACTCAGAATTCTCACGTTTTTATCTAATTGAGATTCGATATCTTCGGTACTGCATCCAGCTAAATTGCTTGTATAGAACTCTAAATACACTCTGTCAGCTTCTCTAGCAGCTTCTAGACCTTTCACGCTGATATCTTTCTCATCATAGAGTCCAAGACCTACGAAAGTTAATTGTCCCATCTTATATACCTCTTTTAAGATATTTGAAAGCTTTTCTCGACACTATAGAGACGATATGAGAAAAAACTTTTGCAATATTTACTTTGGTTGACCGATGAATATTAATCATCCCTTGCTATAACCATCATAGAATGGATTGCTTGAAAGTTCCTAAAAGTGAAGGAGAGAAAATTAGAAAAGAACTTATGAAAAAAAATCTACTTTATGAAGAGGGTGTAATAGATTCTGAAGACAATTATCTATTCATACCGCTCAAAAAAGAACCAAAGTGGCAGTTAGATGAGTTTGAATATGAAATTGTAGACAGGGAAATAGAAGAAAGAGATAAGAAAGAAAGGAATTACAAGAATTTGGTGGAAATTCCTGAAGAACTTGAAAAGTATCTTCCTTCGAGTTATGATATAATAGGGGATATCGCTCTTGTGAAGATCCCAGAAGAAATAAAAGAGTACAAAAATCAGATAGGATTGGCGATACTTGAAACCCACAAAAATCTAACCACGGTACTTGAAGATAAAGGCGTTTACGGTAAGTTCCGTAAGAGAGATATTGAACATATCGCAGGAGATAAAAAAACCGAAACCACATACAGGGAACATGAGGCCGAATTTAAGATCGATGTTGGGAGTGTTTATTTTTCTCCTCGATTAGCGACAGAAAGGTGGAGGGTCGTTGAGAAGACAAAGAAAAATGAAGTAGTGTTAGATATGTTCGCCGGAGTTGGACCATATACCGTTTTGATAGGTAGAAATGTAGAAGTAGAACATATATACAGCATAGATTTAAATCCAGAGGCTATTAAGTATTTAGAGCAAAACGTAAAAAAAAATAATCTCAAAGATTTAGTCACTGTATATGAAGGCGACGCTGAAAACATAGCTCCAAAGTTGAGCTGTGATAGAGTAATAATGAACCTACCACACTCCTCTAAAGATTTTATAGAACCAGCTCTCTCCTCTATAAAGAGAAAAGGGCATCTTCACTATTACGAGATCATCGAAGAAGATAAGAAGGAAAAATCGCTAGAAAGCTTGTCCAAAAAGATAGATGAACTCGGATACAGTTCCGAGATTTTAGAAGAAAGAGTGGTACGAACCTACTCTTCAACTGAATTACATATGGCTTACGATATAATGGTTGAAAAAATTGAATATTGATTTTTGGTATGGTGAGGTCAATCCCGGTATTCAAACCTGTTAATTGATCCGCACTTCAAGCATTTGGTAATTAATGAACCTTCTTTGATTCTGATCCTACAGGTCTTGGAGGGATGAAGATAAGAATAACACTTTTTACAAATTCTCCTTTTGTACTTAGATTCTAATGATATATTATGTCTCATACCTAATTTCCTAGCAAGTTCCACGTATCGATCAGACCTTTCCAATTCACTGTCTAGGGCGGCTTTTTCTGCTTCTTCAAATAATATTTTGATTCTCCTTCTAGCTATCTTTTTGTTTTTCTTTCTACCCATGCCCTGATCATCTCCAACCTTATTTTAAGAAGCATATCTAATTCGAATTGAGTGAAGGATAGTTTATAATATTTTCTGTATCTTAAAAATAATTTATCTTTTCAAATTAGATTTGTAAGAGAAAAAAAGGAAATTTTGATCATTTAGTCTTTAAGGTCTAGAAAATCCTTTATTATCTTCTCATGATCGAATGCTAGTTCAGGCAGTTCATGGATATCAAAATATTGAGCTTCCTCCGCATCACTTCCTCCTTTTAGAGATCCACCTATAATGTCAAGAGAAAATACAGTTGAGACCATATGGCCCCTAGGGTCTCTATCGGGAGCGGAATAAACCCCGATCAATCTGTTTATTTCGGTTTCTAATCCAGTTTCTTCTTTTACTTCTCTAACCACCGCTTTTTCTACAGGTTCGTTGTATTCAACAAATCCACCAGGTAAAGCATAATTTCCTTTGAATGGAGGGTTTTTTCTCCTTATAAGCAGTAATCTTTCTTTTTGTCTGACGATACCGTCTACCGTGAGGGAAGGATTTCTGTAGACTTCGCCTTTATGTTCCTTTTTGAGTTCCTTATAATCTGAAAGTAATTTTTTTCCGGCAGGAGTCAAAACTGAACCTCTATTTTTATTTCCACCTCTTTGACTTTTGACGACTTCTTTTCCTATGACTTTTTCTATCTTTTTGACTTTCCCCCAAGCGTGTCTATAGGACATATTCATCTCTTTGGCAGCTTCGGATATCGAACCTTTTTCACTGATCAACTCGAGTAGTTTTTCTCTACCCTCACCAAGGACAAATTTTCCGTCTTTTTTCAACATACATTTGCATTCCAGCTTATACATTTTCTAACATCATATCTAGGATGTTGGTAATTAGTTTAACGTTATTGGTCTTTTAGTGAATTTAAAATGACGATGAAAATACGAACAATTAATATTTAGTATTGTGCCAAATCATTTATATATCTTCACTTTGTATCTCATTCAGGTCCTCAGCCCGGTAACATGTTGGATAAAGAAACTTTATTAAGGCAAGATACTTCTCTTTCACATACGGAAGAATCACTTGAAGATTTTTTATCTTGTTTGGAAAAAGCCAAGGATATAAACGCATCAAACGAAAATCTTCAGTCCTGTATAGAGAAAATATTAGAGAGTTTTGAAGAAGACGAATGAAAACGGGCTAAAGTGATGAATTCATTAAATGATAACAAAAAATTCTCTTTTGATATAATATATCAATCACTCCTATATCTTTTCACAAAATCTCCTATCCAATCTTCTATTGGCAAGTTCCAAGGAACAAAAAGCACCCATGTAAAAACTACTGCACCTAAAATGATCATCTCTCTAATACTAGTTGATTTCCAAAGTAACCAAACAAGATACATAGGAACTACTACAGCTACTATAATGAAAAGGATCCCAGACACTAGTTTAAAATAATCACCATAACTCATCTTTTTGCTCATATCTATCATATTTCTCTGCCCCTATAATATTTATGGATTATAGTGAAAGTTGGAGATTTTTAAATGACACTAGACGGTACAAGAAGTCTAATGGTAAGATTATTTGCTAGTCGATGGAAAAAAGCAAAGATCAGAAAGATAATTGAATGCACAGAATCAGAGATTCTTTTTATTTTCCATTTTCTCATGTCAATCGAAAATAAGGAAAATGCGAGGGACTTACATCCCTCTTTACTTCGGAAGGCTGTCGCCTTTCTGCGTATGCGAGGGAAGAGAAACTAACGCCAATTTGCCTGTAAACTTCCCTCTTTTGTCAACTTCTTCACTATCGTTTAGAAAGTTGAAAATTTATCAAGGATCAATGATTCTGATCACATTTTGAAAAGATTTTTGTTA